>Ga0268298_10003175_pt1 | contig 17049 bp, 17 predicted proteins | sample WWTPWeurt_MetaG_FD_194462 | JGI IMG/M metagenome (GOLD analysis project Ga0268298, IMG submission 194462) | Activated sludge microbial communities from WWTP in Nijmegen, Gelderland, Netherland - WWTP Weurt | ecosystem: Engineered > WWTP > Aerobic digester > Activated sludge | place... | reverse complement strand
CCTCCTGGTCCCGCGGCTGTTCCACCTCCAAATCGTCCGGGGCCCCGACATGGTGCGCCAGGCCGAACAGAACCGGACCCAGATCGTCCCCCTCCTGGCCCCCCGGGGGCTCATCGTCGACCGGAACGGCGACGTGCTGGTGGACAACGCCCCGCGCTTTTCGCTGTTTTACGACTACAACGCCAACGCCCCCGTGGCCATGGACCAACTGGCCGAGGACCTGACCCGCTGGTTGCCAGAGCAACGGGCCCTGATCCACCGGAAAATGGCCGAAGCCCGACGGAGCGGCAAGATGACGCGGCTCTTGGCCGACGTGCCCCGGGGCGCGGCCCTGGCCCTCATGGAACGGCGGATGTTGCTCCCGGGCGTCAACGTGGTGGTGGAACCCCAGCGCCGCCCGCGCTACGGCGAACTGGCCAGCCACCTGTTGGGCTACGTCGACGAGGTGGACGCCGGGGAACTCGAACGCCTGCGGGACCGGGGCTTTCGCCTGGGCCAGCTGATCGGCAAGTCCGGCGTGGAAAAATTTTACGACGATCTTCTGCGCGGGGAGGACGGCGGCCTTCAGTTTGAAACGGACGCGGCCGGCCGCCACGTGCAGATCATCCGGCGCATCCCGTCGGACCCGGGCGACGACGTGCGGCTCACCCTCGACCGCCGACTCCAGGCCGTGGCCGAAGACGCCCTCTCCCGCTCGACCACGGGGCGGGGCGCGGCCGTCGCGTTGGACCCGCGGAACGGCGCGGTCCGGGTCCTGGCCAGCCGGCCGGGTTTCGATTTTTCCAAGGGCCTCGGGGCCTATTTGGGCGATCCGTCCCTGCCGCTGTTCAACCGGGCCTTGCAGGGGACCTATCCGCCGGGGTCGGTGTTCAAAATCGTCACGGCGGCGGCGGCCCTGACCCAATTGCAGTGGGACACGAAAACCAGCTACGTCTGCACCGGCGTCTACCGCCTGGGAAAACAGGAATTCGCCTGCTGGGGCGTTCACAAACGCCAGGATTTCTTCGGGGCCGTGGCCTGGTCCTGCAACGTCTATTTTTACAACCTCGGATTGCGGCTGGGCGCGGACCCCCTGGAATCCATGGCCCGGGCCTTTCGCCTGGGGGAAAAATCCGGCATCGACATGCCGACGGAATCCTCGGGGTTGATTCCCGGCCGGGCCTGGAAAAAGCGCGTGATGCGGGACGGCTGGTTTGACGGCGACAGCTTGAATTTTTGCATCGGCCAGGGTTTCGTCACCGCGACGCCGCTTCAGGCGGCGGTGCTGATCGCCGCGGTGGCCAACGGCGGCACCGTGTGGCGACCCTTCGTCGTGGACCGGGTGTCCGACGTCCAGGGGCAACCCGTGTATCAAACCGAGCCCCTGGCTCGGGGGCGGGTTCCATTGACCGACGAGGTCTGGGCCGTTTTACACCGGGCCATGGAGGGCGTGGTGACCATCGGTTCCGGCCGGGGCGTCCAGCGGCCCGACCTTTTGATCGGCGCCAAGACGGGCACCGCCCAGAACCCCCACGGGGAGGACCATTCCTGGTTCACCGCCTACGTGGGCAAGCCCGGGGAACCGGCCTCCCTGGCCCTGGCCGTGTTCGTGGAAAACGGCGGCCGGGGTTCCGTGGCCGCGGGGCCCGTGGCCCGGGAAATCATCAACGCCGCTTTTCCGAGGGAACCGAAGTGACGCGGAGGGACCGCCGGGATATGAAGTCCCTCCCGTATTCGCGCGGGTTGAAGTGCCGTGCGAATGGTCGGCGAGCCCGACAGGGCGAGGCCATCCCTTGACGCGGAGGGACCGCCGGGATATGAAGTTCCTCCCGTATTCGCGCGGGTTGAAGTGCCGTGCGAATGGTGGGCGAGCCCGACAGGGCGAGGCCATCCCTTGACGGTCGAGATCACGCCGCGCTTTTTCCGCACGGCGCCCCAGTCAACCCTGGGGCACGTGGCCTCCCGGTTGGATTGGAGTCTGTTGGCCGCGGCCCTCGCCCTGGCGGTGATCGGCGTTCTTTTCATTTTTTCCGCCACCTTCCACGGGGGCCACGCGTCGGGGTTTTTGACCCGGCAGATTTCCGCCCTGGCGGTCGGCGTCGTGGCCATGATTTTTCTGGCGCTTCTGCCCTATCCCGTTTTTCAAACCTACGCCAAGGGACTGTTCGTATTCAGTTGGATTTTGTTGCTGGCGACGCTGGTTTTCGGCACGCGGCTGCGGGGCAGCAAGTCCTGGATCAATTTTCACTGGTTCTATTTCCAACCCGTGGAGGTCACCCGGCTCCTGTTGGCCGTGGGCCTGGCCGCCATCGCCGAGGCCCGCTCCCGGGAGATCCGCCACTGGCCGGGGCTGGTGCCGCCGGTGTTTCTGGCCGGGTCCCATTTCGGCCTGATCCTGCTCCAGCCGGATTTGTCCAGCGCCCTGGCCATCGGGCCCATGACCCTGGCGGTCCTTTTCGCGGCGGGGGCGCCCACGGGCGCGCTGGCGGCGCTTTTGGCCACGGGCGGGTTGGCCCTGGGCCTGCCCCTGGCGTCGACGTATTTTTCCATCGTGGGCGACCGCTACGCGGCGGGGACGACCATGGCCTGGGTGGCCCGGGCCTTTCAGGAAACGGGGCCCCTCCTGGCCCTGGCCGGGGGCGCGGCGGTGTTGCTGGTTTTCGGCTACTGGTTTTTGCGCCGGTGGCGGGTGTCGGTGCCCCTCTTCGCGCTTTTCGTGTCCCTGGCGGTTCTGGTGGCGGGGGTGGCGGGGTCCTTCGTCGTGGACAAGGCGCTCAAGACCTACCAGCGCAAACGCCTCATCGCCTTCATCGACCCGGCGGTGGACCCCCTGGGCGCCGGGTACAACATTTTGCAGTCCAAGATCGCCATCGGTTCCGGGCGGCTGTTCGGAAAGGGGTTTCTGTCGGGAAGTCAAAGTCAGCTGGGCTTTTTGCCCGAGAAGCACACGGACTTCATTTTTTCCGTCATCGGGGAGGAAATGGGGTTTCTGGGGGCGGTGTTGGTCCTGGCGGTTTATTTCTGGGTCGCCTGGCGCGCTTTCGACATCGCCTTCACCGCGCGGGACCGGTTCGGCCGTTATTTGGCCTCGGCCCTCGGCGCGTACTTCGCTTTTTCAGGTCTTATCAATACCGGCATGGTGATGGGCTTGATGCCCGTCACCGGCGTGCCCCTGCCTTTTTTGTCCTACGGCGGGTCGGGGCTGGTGGGTTCGTTCATGGCCGTGGGGTTGCTGTTGTCCATACACTTGCGCCGCTACTTATTGTAGATCGGCCGTTTTTCGGAGGAAAAACAAAATGAAGAGAGAAATCATCGCCAACGTGTTGCCCGAGGAAACCCGCATCGCCGTCCTGGAAGACGGCGTGCTGGCCGAGTTCATGATCGAGCGGCCGGCCCTCGGCATGGCCAAGCTGGTCGGCAACATCTACAAGGGGAAAATCGAAAACGTGCTCCCGGGCATTTCCAGCGCCTTCGTCAACACCGGCTTCGAGAAGAACGCCTATTTGTACGTCACCGACGTCGTCTCCCCCTCGAAAGACCGCCACATCGAGAAGATGGTCCGCCGTGGGGAGGACATCATGGTCCAGGTGGCCAAGGAGGCCATCGGCACCAAGGGGATGAAGGTGACCATGGACATCTCGCTCCCGGGCCGCTACCTGATCTACATGCCCAAAAGCGAGCACGTGGGCGTCTCCAAAAACATCGAGGAGCCCGAGGAGCGGGAACGCCTGCGCCGCATCGTGGAGGGGGAAAACCTGCCCGGCGGCGTCATCGTCCGCACCGAGGCCGAAGGCGCCGAGGAGGACGAACTGCGGCGGGAAATGAAATACCTGGCCCGCCTTTGGGAGGGCGTCCAGCGCAAATTCGAATCCTCCGCCACGGGCACCCTGGTCCACCGGGAGCTGGGCCTGACCTTCCAGGTCGCCCGGGACCTGCTCACCGACGACGCCCAGATCTTTTTGATCGACGACCGGGAGGAGTACCGGGACGTCCGCGGCTTCGTGGAGATGCTCGCGCCGGAGCTGGCCGAGCGCGTCCAGCACTACACGGGCAAGACCCCCATCTTCCAGGCCTTCGGCGTGGACCGGGACCTGGCCCACATCCGCCAACAGCGCATCGATCTGCCCTCGGGCGGCTACATCATCATCCAGGAGGCCGAGTCCCTCTGCGCCATCGACGTCAACACGGGCAAGTTCATCGGTCATAAGTCCCAGGAAGAGACCGTGACCGCCACGAACCTCGAGGCCGCCGACGAGGTGGCCAAACAGTTGCGCCTTCGGAACATCGGCGGCATCATCGTCATCGACTTCATCGACATGCGTCGGAAACGCAACCAGCACAAGGTGGTGGAGTCCCTCCACCACGCCACGCGGAACGACCGGGCCAAAATCAAGATTCTGCCCATCACCCGCCTGGGCCTGGTGGAAATGACGCGGGAACGCCGACGGGAATCCCTGCTCTCCCTTTTGTCCGAGCCCTGCGCGGACTGCGCCGGGTCGGGCAACGTTCTTTCCCGGGAGTCCATGTACCTCAAGATCCAAAAGGAAATTTTGGAACTCACCCAGGGCCGGGCCGACGGCAACCTCAAGATCACCCTGGCCCCCGGCGTGGGGGACTTCGTGCGCGAGCGCCTGGAACGGCTGGAGAAGATCATCCACCGCTCCGCCGAGATCGCCATCGACCCCACGCTCTCCTGGGAAGACTACCGCATCGTCATCGACTGACGACATGGTCCGTAAGGTCCGGGCTCCCGTCCTTTCGCAGAGCTCTAGGACGGGGGGCGGTCGCAGATCGACCGAAACCCCCGCCGTCGGTCCTTTTCGCTTGATTCAGTCGGGCGGGATCGTCGGCGGCCGGCGGGTCTGGACCCTGCGCCCGGGGGACCTGGGCGCTACCGCCCAAAGGCACTTGCAAGAAGCCCCGACCAAAAAATCGGTGCCGTCCTCTATTATACGGGACGGCCTGGTCTATTCCTTCGTCCTTAAAGGAAACCGACGCGTGACCTTTCAGGAAACCGCCCTGCCCCCGTCCCTTCGGACGTTGGTGGCCCGCGTCACCCGCCGCCCTTTCACAGAGCTCCAGGACGGCGGGCGGCCGCGGAGCGACCGAAACCCCCGCCGCCCCCCGGACCGGGAAGGAGATTCCGCCTGGGTCTGATTCCCATCCCGCCCGCGCCGGACCCCGCCCGGGTTCCGCTTCGAAAAGTGCCGGAGGTCACGGCCGTCTTTTGGGCCGTTAAAATCCTGGCCACCACCCTGGGGGAAACGGGCGGCGACGCCGTTTCCATGTCGCTCAACCTGGGTTACCTGGTCGGCACGTTGATCTTCGCGGTGGTCTTCGCCGGGGCGGTCACCGCCCAGGTGCGGGCCCGGCGGTTTCATCCCGCCCTCTATTGGGCCACCTTGATCGCCACCACCACCGTCGGCACCACCCTGGCCGACTTCGCCGACCGCACCCTGGGCATCGGCTACGCGGGCGGAAGCGCGCTTCTTTTGTTCCTCCTTCTCTCGGCCCTTTTCCTCTGGCACCGGGCCCTGGGCTCCGTGGCCATGGACAGCGTTCAATCCCCCCGGGCCGAAACGTTCTATTGGGTCGCCCTGCTCTTTTCCCAAACCCTGGGCACCGCCCTGGGCGACTGGACGGCGGACACCGCCGGGCTGGGCTACCGGGGCGGAGCCCTGTTGTTCGGTTCCCTGTTGGTTTTGATTTGGCTCGCCTACCGCTGGACCACGCTTTCACGCACCGCCCTTTTTTGGGCGGCCTTCATCCTCACCCGCCCCCTGGGCGCCGTGGTGGGCGACTGGCTGGACAAGCCCTTCGCTTCCGGCGGCCTGGCCCTCAACCGCTTCACCGCCTCGGCCGTCCTGGCCGCCGCCATCGCCGCCCTGGTTTTTTGTTCCCGCCAAAGGCGACCCAACGAACCGATTAATTCCGCCCGGATTCGTTGAAACGCACGACATGTCGGGTTCGGGATTAAAGTGAATCGCGCATCCCCCCCTTTGACTTTGCGATTTCCAAATCCGAAACTATTGACACGGGCCCCGCGCGGGCCGATTGGAGATTAAAAGGAGGCGACAATGCCCGAGGGTGGATTTGCGGTGAAATACGACGGAAAGTTGACCAAGCGGTGTTACTCGGTTTCTTTTGATTTCGACAAAGACGAAGTGACTTATAATGACCGGGACACCCAACGTTTACCCAAGGGCGTCAAATCCATCACGATTGATGTGGAGCGAGGGGAGAGATAGTCTCTAAGGGGCACCCCGCTACGTGAATGCGGTCTAAGGCAAAGAAGAAAAATGGGAATCCAGAAAATCAGTATCCTGTCCCCGGTTTTACCGCGCGGGGGTGCCTTTCATTGCGTGCCTTTTAAATCGTCTCCGTCTTTGGGGGTTGGGCTCACCTCGCGGGAGCCAGGCCCACTCTTTTGGACCACCAGTTTTCCTTCTATAGACAGCAATTTCCTTTTATCCATGAGTATGCCGTTTTGCGTCACTCTGACCATCCCACAATCTTCACTTGGTGTCCATCAATCCAAGCCCGCCCTTTCCCCGCCGGTGGCTCAATTAAATAGTCCACGGCATGAGGTTTCAACCGAACATCACGAATGATTGCCGACACCTCGAGCTCGTCCATCCACACGATCCCCTCCCGCCCGACCGCCTTCTGTTCATCACTAAGCGCCATATTCAAAACCTCCCTAAATGGATCGTCTTGCAGTAACAGTATGTTACTGTTAGTTATAATGTCAATAGGATGATGTTAGACTTCCAGCATGAGAAAATTTCCCGTGGGCACCGAGTTTTATAGGAAGAAGGGCTTAGAAAAAGCCATCACTATCCATCTACCGAAGGAACTTCATGACAAACTTCTAAAGTTGGCAAAAAAGGAAGAACGCTCGTTACAGGTAACTGGGAGACGCATTTTGGAGGAGAAGTTACGACGTGAAGCGTAATTTCCCCGCCAGCAATCTTAAATCCCCCAAATTGCCTGTACCGCCTATTGTGAAGGTCGGGCCGACAGATTTAACAATCATCAAACATCCATCCCATGCCTTCCCAGTCGTGGAAAAGACTCTTGAGGGGACTCGGGAACACCCCGTTGTAAAGTGGGCAGGAGGTAAACAATGGCTTGCCCCTGCCGCGAAACAATTAACTCCTAGCGATTGGAGCGGGCGTTACTTCGAACCTTTTTTTGGTGGCGGTTCATTCTTCTTTTCCCTTAAACCGGAAACTGCGATCCTTTCAGATCGTAACGAGAGTCTTATCTCTATGTATCGCGCAATTCGTGATGACCCAGAAGGGGTCATTAAATTGCTTTCAACCTACCCATATTCTGAAGACTTTTATTACCGCATGCGCTCCCGACGCCCCACATCAATAAGATCGGCTGCCGCCCGATTTATCTATCTAAACCGATCTTGCTGGAATGGCCTTTATCGAGTTAATCAGAAAGGAAAGTTCAACACTCCATTTGGAAAGTTCGAGAATCCAACAATTTGTGACCCGGAACGAATCAGAGCGGCCTCAATACTCCTGAAAGGATCATCTCTAAAATTTTGCGATTTTGAAAAAGCAATCAGCAATGCCAAGAAGGGTGATCTGGCTTACTTTGATCCGCCATATGTAACCGGCCACGAGAATAATGGTTTCTTGAAGTATAACGTCCGCCTCTTTTCATGGGGCGATCAAGAAAGGCTGGCCCGAACTGCCCTGCGACTAGCTGACGAGGGAGTTCATATTCTTGTTTCAAACGCCAATCATCCTGCTGTTGTGAATCTTTATAAGGGATTTCATTATTTCAAGGCCGAGCGGAATAACTTGATTGGCGGGAAGGGTAGTTCTCGGGGACTTACTGGTGAGGCACTTTTAACCAGTTATCCGATTCAAGGATATAAATCGGAGGCGATAAGATGACGAAATCAAGCCAACTTCAGGAGATAAGCCCTGATGTCATTCGACACAACCCCGATAACCCAAGGTTAATTTTTCGGGAAGATGAAATGCATGAACTTCTTGAGTCTATCCGAGAGGTTGGCATCAAGGTGCCAATATCAGTTTATTCAGGGGATAATTCGAAGTATGTGATTTTGGATGGCGAGCGCAGATGGCGTTGCGCTAAAAAACTGAACCTTAAGGTTATCCCGTGCATTATCCAGCCCAGACCTACTCCACTAGAAAACCTTTTGATGATGTTTAACATCCACAATGTGCGAGTCGATTGGGACCTCATGCCCATGGCTCTCAAGCTCGGGCAAATCCGAGACATGCTTACAAATGAAGGGAAGGAGGTCACCCCCAGGTTGTTGGCAACAATCACTGGGGTCCGGTTCCCAACGGTCCAACGTGCACTCGATCTACTTGACTTACCGAAGAAATATCAGACGATGCTACTGAAAGAGGCTGAGAAGCCAAAGAGCGAGCAACATGTAAAACCCGATCTCTTTATCGAGGTATACAAGGCAATGCATGTAATTGAAAGACATGCGCCCGAAACGTTTGATAAATTCTCAAAGCATGAGTTCGTAGACACGATGGTCCACAAATATACAAGTGGGGTTATCGATAATGTCGTTGGATTTCGAGAGTTAAGCAAAATAGCCCGTGCTGAGTTGGCTGGGGTGGACAAGAAGATGGCCGCCCCGGTAATCGTTAGGCTCGTCAAAGATAAAAATTACAGCATTAAGCAGGCATACGAAGACACCGTTCAAGCAGCATATGATCAAAGAGGTCTTGTCACCAAGGTAAAAGGCCTTTCTGACAAACTTCGTGATTTGAAATCGGGGGATGGCCTTCTTCCGGAGGTCCTTGATTCACTGCGAGATTTAAAATCTGAAGTGGATCGGCTATTACGTTAATCCGCCATGCGGTTTGAGTTCACTCCGGAAGAGGCCCAGCAAGCTGCCAATGCGCTGGCACGGTATTTTCAGAAACAGAAAATGTCCGTAAAAGTCGAGAAGGCTGCCTGGCCAGAAGCGCCCTATAGAACGACACTAGTCGCTTCGAAGGGGGGATTGGATATCCTGGTCGAGGCCCAAGGCTCCTTAGACTATTCTAAATCTCTAAAAGAACTCGCGACTTGGATTGCAGCTCGGCGGCATTACGCAGAGTTATTCCTCGCCACCCACCCTCTATCATCTATGAATGCAGGGTTCTTGGCTGAGTTACGGTTTGATGGTGTGGGACTTCTGGTAGTCGATGACTCTGGTACCGTTTCTGAATCACTTAAGGCCAGAAATCCCGCCCTCGTTGTTACGCCTGATCCCACTCTGAAATATGGGACATGCGCCTCAGAGGTAAAAGCTGCCGTGAAGAAGTTTAATGAGATCGACAGAAAAGATGGGCTAAGAGACATGTGCGAACTCGTTGAAAGAGAAACAGAGGCCCTCTTACGTCTTGGAATCAGAAAAGGCTGGATAACTATCCCTGAATCCTCAATAAAAGACAAAGACTGGTCTGATCAAATCAATACCCTGGCCTCTCGCACGGCATACAATGCTGGCCGACATCCTTTAGTTTCTTCAACCTTCAAAGACGATTTGCATTCATTCCGTGGGGCGCGCAATTTAATTGATCACAAAGTAAAGGGCAAACGAGACGACGTCAAACGCCAAAAGCAGTTTGCTGAGAGAATGATGCAAGGGCCACGTCTCACCGCAGAACTGAAGTTTTTACAGCGAAAGATAATGTGACGCGGGGCTGTCCCAAGGGAATACAACGGAGCGTAATCGCCTTGGGAATTTCGAATTCCGGGGACAGTATACTGATAAAATAAATTCCTCACCCAAGGTATTCGGCCAACGCACTTTCCGGATTTTTACATTGCATTTTCTAGTTTATTATTCATTTTTAGTTGTTTATAACTTATAATATCGATAAGGCGATAGGTGTATCGCTTTATCGATATGAAAACTGAGCGCAGAACAGACCTGCAAAAGTCCATCGCCCGGAGGGTTTATACCCTCCGGAAGGAACGCCTTTGGCCCCAGGTATTGCTGGCGGCTAAGCTGGGGATCTCCCAAAACAGGCTTTCTGAAATTGAAAATGGGCAGGGGTCCTTCACGGCCGAACAGCTGATCACCATCCTCCAACTATTCAACGTCCCCATTGACTATTTCGACACCTCCACGAATTCCGCCCAGGCGGCATTGCAAAACGCGCTTGTCCGGTTCGGCGCCAAACACCTGGGCGAGACGGAAGGGCCTGTGCCGCCCCAAGCTTTTTATGATGTTGGGAATGTGGTGCGCGAGGTTCTATTTTCGGCGGCGTCTCCGCGCCAGATCGCGGCGCTTGCGCCGGTGTTTGTCGACAACAACGGAACATCGATCATCAACCGCCTGCTTCAATCCCCCGAGGCGGTTGTGTTTAACCGGGTGTTTTGGTTGCTTGAAAACATTCTTGAGGCGATAAAAATCGAGCTAAACCAAAAGGACCGCCCTCTTGCGCCCGCCCTGGTGACCAAATACAAGCGGGCGGAAACGCTGATCGACTTTGTTTTGACGAGTCCCAACATGACCCATTACCCCGTGCAAACCGTGGATATCCTGGATCAGGATTTAATCAGCTCCCAGTCGGTGGAAGAGGCCATTCAAAATTCATCGTCGATCTCTAAAAAGTGGAAGGTGGTTTCCCGGTTGCAGGTCGAGGATTTCCACCAGGCTTTAAAGGACGCCCATGAAATCCATTGAGCGTTTCTTCCGCGATCTGGACGCGGCGAAAACTCCGGGGACAGGATACGGATTCGCTCTTCAAATTCTGGCAACAAGCTTCAGTCACTTAATTAACTTGGTCGCCAATTGACTTCCCTCGGAAACCTGTTAAAATATAGGCACTTTCAGTATTAATCCCGCACCAAAAGGTTCCTATGCGCCGGGTATGTGGTTTTGACACCTTGTCCGCGCACCTCGTCCGAAAAAGCCTCTCCCTGTCCCTGAGCGTCGCGCTTGGGGTTCTTCCCATGGCCACGGCCTTTGGTCGGGAGGATGAGCGCACCTCCTACCTTGCCAACAACCGCTACCAGGATTACCAAAACCAATACAAACCGGAGAAGAACTACTCCGCCTCCTCCCAACTGGACCGGCAGATACGGATGCAGAACACGGCCCTGGCGTTGCGGTTCCAGGCGCCGACGGCGACTAGCCTGGGGCGGGTCGACGTGCCGAAACCCACGTATCAATCTCCCACGATCAAATTTGATTTCCTAGGCAACAACGCCCCCAAAGTCCCCAACGCCCTTCGGGCGACGCCGGAGGCCCTGACGGCCCCCATGAAGCCGGGCCTGCTGAACACCATCGGCAATGCCTTGAAGACCGTGGGGCACGCCATGGCCTATCCCTTTCAAAGAATAGGGCAGGGGATTGTGGGTTTGATCCAGCGGGCCTTTGGATCGGGCAACCGGACAACAACCCTGACCGAGAGCCAGCGGGCGACACTTAAGGCCTATAACAACATCCAGCCCACGGGGGATGGGACTTTCAAGGCCACGGGACAAACCGTGGCCTTTGGACGGACCTTGGAAGAGGGGGCGACCTTTAAAGTGGAGGGGGATCAACTGCGGCTGATCCAGGGCACGAGCTTTGAAAGGACCTTCGGCGGAATAGAGCGGAAAGACGGCGGGCTGATGCCGCTAAAGATGGCGGAGGTGAACGGGCATATTCAACCAACGGGCCTGGACTTTGACCGCCTGGCGCCCAACACGGCCCTGAGGATCAAGTCGCCTGTGACCGTTGAGGGGTTTGGGGATCTGAAGGCGGGGGAGATGATCTACCAAGGGGCTTGGAAATCCCCGGAGGGGCAGACGACGGGGGGACGGTTCAAATTTGAAAACACGCTCCTGGACCTGAACAAAGACTTGGCCCAGGGGATGGACATGAACAACCCCGTGGCGCTACGACAAGCGACCTTTGCCCTGCAGGCGGGGCTGATGCGGCTAAACAGCGCGGTGGTGGAGAAAGGCAGCCGAAAATATTTTGTCAGCCAGGACCAGAGCCCCATGGAAATCGGCCGGTTGGAGAAAACCGCCGGGGATCTGACCAAGGCCAGTGAAGCCAACTTCGGGAAGATCGAGTCGATCAAGAGGGACCTAACCCACCGGAGCGAGGCGGCGGGGCACTTCTACAAAGTGTTGTCGGAGGCCACGGGCCAGGGCGGCTCGATTTCTTTTGAATTCAAGGAGCGGTTCAACGACTTGGAAAAAGAGGCCGGGGCTATTCGCGCCGGGTCGCGCGGAATCAACGAATCTGTGAACGCCGGGGACTACGCGGGACTGGACACAGCGACCGCGGAGGTCTCCCGGCGTCAGGAAGCCCTGACCCAAACAACCGGGACCATGGCAAAACAGGCGGAGGCGTTAAGGGGACTTCAAAGAGGCTTCCGAGGGATGGCGGAAGAGGCCAAAGGGGTGTTCCTAAAGGCCGACGGGGAGAAACTGAAAACCGAAGGGCCATTGGCGGACGAGGAGCTGGCCCGCCGCGCCACGGACTATTTCCCGAAGGAAAAAGCGCGGGTCAATGTGGCGGCAGGTAAAACCCTTGATGCCGTGAAGAGCCTGGTGGACGAGGGCGTCTTAACGCCGGAGCAGGGAACGCAGATGGGGGCGCAAATCATGGCCCTGCGGGACCGGGTGCTGGGGGCGGTGCCGCCCCAAACAGCGACGGGTGCGGCAAGGGAAGCTGTGGCCACGGCCTTCAATCGGCCCTACGAAGTTGGCAAGAATCTGGTGGACCGGGGCGCGGACGCGGCCTTCTTCGGATGGATGGGGAAGGTGGCGGAGACGCATCCGACCCTTGGCCAAGCGGTGGGAACCGTGGGCGGGGCGGTCGCCCAAGGGGCGGACACTGTAAATAAGGTCGTGGGAACGGCCGGACTGGCCTACTTCGCGGTGACGGCGACGATCACGACGGCGGCGGCCCTGGGAACGGCGGTGGTGGCGCAAAAGGTTTTGGAGCAAGTGGGCGTCAGTGAAGAGGCGGCCGGGGCCTGGTCCATGGTGGCCAGCCTGTATGTTGGCGCTAAGGTAGGCAATAATGAAACGGTAAAGTCGAAAGAGCGGGCCATCACCCGTGGCATCATTTCCAAAGTAGAAGGCTTCGCCGGCCAGGTCCGGGAATGGTTTGGCGGTGGTCGTCAAAGAACCTACGATATCGGTGAGAGAACCCCCGAGGGGCGGCTGGCCGGCGAAGGGCCGGGGACGCCGCCGAAGGATTATGAAAAAAAGTTAACAGGACCTCGTCGGACAGGGTTGCCGGTTCGAACCCCGGAGGAATCGCTTCTTAAAGGACAATTAACAGATGCACAATGGGAATTGATGCGCCAAAAGGCGATGGAATTTAATAAAGATATCTATCTGTGCGGTAGCTATTCGGAAACTGATTTGGGGTTTGCGAGACGCTATTCGCTTACTGGCATGTCGAATCAACAGAAAATAGCAATTGGTCGGGAGATGGGAATGCCGGATTGGCGCGCTCTTAAATATGAATCTGGTTTAATCGACACTGGGTTTGGCGACGTGGATATTTGGGAAGGAGCCCGGCTAACGGAAGGGGAAAAGCAATCAATACTCAAGGACATCTTCCCTCATGTCAAAGGTATGGACAACGGATACTCACTGAAACATTATCCTTCCGCCGAAAATCTTGGTGGTAAGTTCGGCCCCGGAGCATTAGTGTTCAAGGCCGATGGGACGGTTGCGCGCATAAGCGCCGGTTGGCAATAAGCAAAACAGAGGGAGAACATCACCATGAACAAGAATGTGTTGGATTTGATTGCACAATTACGGAGTCCTGACTACAAAAAACAGGCCGAAGCGGCAGAAGTGTTGGGAGAAATAGCGGACAAAGCCGCCGAAGAGGCTCTGTTGAAATGCTTTTCAGCGGAAACCTATTCCCTCATCAGCCAGGAAGGTAATCCGGATCGATACTACACCATCATTTCGAGTGCGGCTAAAGCGCTCGCCAAACTAAATACAGACAAGGCATATCACGCGCTTGTAAAGAAAGTCCGGGACAACGAGCGATCGGATCAGCTCGGAGTGGCTGCAGCGGTATACGGGCTCACATTTTCCCCGCGACCAGGGACCGGTCATATTCTTCAAGCCATAAAACCTAGAATCGATGCCGATTGTGGGCAATATTTGGCGGACGAAATTAAAAAAGCTCTTTCTAAACTGGCAAAAACATAATTTAGCGTGCTTCGAATTCTTGGAATTCCGGAATTCTGGGGACGAATTCCGAAAAATGCTCGAACGTGCATCGGGTCCAAGGATCAATAACAAGTGGCTCAACAAAAAAAAGACAAAGTGGAAAAGTTGAAATATCGGATATCCGACTCCAATGTTTTCTTTGACCTCCAAGTGCAAGATTTGGTCAAAGAGTCGCACGGTAAAGATGTTCAGTTGAAGATGATCTACTCATTGACGAACACGGGAAGCGAAAGAATCCAAATACCGGTTCAAATCACCCATTTTGCTTATTTGAAAGAAGGCCATAGCGATAACCAAGGCAACAAAAGAACGATAAGGATTTTTAGTGATAAGGTCACGGATGTTAAGACGGGCAAAATAATGATGGGTTACGGGGATGATCATCATGTAATTTTTGAACCGGAAGAATCGCGGGAATTTATTGTGCATTTCCACCCGGCGAAGATCGAATTTGACGGAGTAGACCTCGAGTTTTATGTTAAGCCCGGAAACAGAAAATTCGGGCCGTATCTCCTGACTTATGACTTTGGTGCCAATGCCGTCACGCGCTGCGCCGAAATTAACGAGTGATCAAACCTCTGCCCAAGCCACCTCGGGTGAATTTTCGGAATAGAATAAATCGGTATGCTGTCCCCGGAAATCCCAGGGAGCCTGGTAGGCACCGCCACCAAAAAAGAGGGATTGATAATGGGTAAATCAGTGGCGGAAAGCCTAAAGGAATTTTGCACTAAAGGCGGGGGCCCGGGAGCGCTCGTTTGCGATGGTAAAGGGAAAATCATTTCTTCCGCGGGAACGGTCACGCCAACGATGAAAAATTATATCGAGGAGCTGGCCCCGATTCTTTGCCCCGGCGTTAAGCGTATGGCGGACCAAACAGGAAACCCGGATGAGGCACAGGGTGTCTCAATCCCTGAGGACGGACTGCACGCGCTCGTTTATTGGCTGAAAGACGAGAATTATTTGTTTTGTCTTTTTGGCGGCCAAGTTGATCCATACAACCCTCCGATGGCGTCCATTGAATTGTGCCGCGAGTTGCGCAGTCAAATGGGGAAAGGGAATTGGTGGAAATTCTGGGGAAATTGAAAAACTAACGCCGGAATTCCAGAAATTCCGGGACCAGTATATTGATTTCATGAACTTGGTCTTAGATCCAAAACCTATCCGCCGATTTCACGTCTTCCACCCTTTCTTGCCATGAAAGAAACGACCAAGCCCTTCCCCTTAAAATCTCGCCTCGGCCCCGCCCTCAAGGTTTTATTGTTGGGGTGGACCGGATTTCTTTCGTTGTCCGCCTATTCCGGGGAGGACGCCACTCTCGTGCCCCCGGGGCAATACGCCGCCGTGGCGGAGCGGGAGATTGACTCGGCGCGGGAATCGGTGCATCTGGCCCTCTACCTATTTAATGTCCCGCCGGAGCGGGCGTCGGAGCCGGGGCGGCTTTTGGGGGCTTTAATTCGCGCGCGCCGGCGGGGGGTGGGGGTGGAGGTTCTATTGGACGGGGGGGAATCGCCCTTCGATCCGGAGGACCGGAACCGGGTCGCGGTGGAGAGCCTGGCCCAGGGCGGCGTGGACGCGGCCTATGTGGACGGGAAAATTTTGCACGCCAAGGTCTTGGTGGTGGATCGGAAAACCCTCCTGCTCGGCTCCAGCAACTGGACCACGGCGGCCTTCCGATCGAACGTCGAGGCCGACGTGTTGATCCGCTCCACGACCGCGGCGCGCGCTTTTTTGGACCGGCTGGTGGTCCTGCCCCGTCGACCGCCCCCGGCGGTCCTTGGGGGAAAACAGCTGGCGGTCCCGGCGGGCTTTTTGTTCCCCCCGGGCAAGATGGGGGAAATGGAGCGGCGGAAAGACGCGGGGGCCTTCGACCTTTACCTGCACTTCCTTGAGCAAGGCGCCTCCACCGCGACCTTTTCCCCGGTGGACGTGGCCGGGGCCGTGGCCGCCCTGGGCGAAAAGGACGAAGGGCCCGTGGCCAACCGGCGGCGGCTTCACCGGATCTTCCGTCGGTTGACGTCGTTCTACGGCCTGGCGGAGTTCCAGGAAACCTACGGAAAAGACCCCGCCGTGCGGCTTTCGCCGCTTTCTTCCTCGGAAACGGTGCGCCTGCCCCTGGACTATTTCGCCGGGGGCTGGGACCGGCGGCTCTCCCTGCCGGGGAAAGTCTTTTTGCTCTTGAACCTCTATTACGCCGACCGGTCCCCGGCCTCGCCCCGGTGGTCCCTCTCCCGCGAAACACTGGCGGACCGCCACGGGCTCACCCGGTGGACCGTGGGCCTGGGTTCGGTGGACCTGCGCCGACATAATTTGCTCGAAGTGGATTACGACGACCAACCCACCCCCGACCGCCCCCAACGCCGCCCCAACGCCTATCGGCCCGGGCCCTTCTACGACCCCGCCGCCCTGGAAGAGCGGTTCCGCGCCCTGGGGGAAAAACACGGGCCCGAAGCCCTGGCCCGGGCGCGGAAAAGGGCCCACCTCCTCTACGAAGACGCCGACGCGGGCACGGTGGAAAGGCTGATCCTTTTGGAAAACCGCTACGGGCGGGAGGTTTTGGAGCGAGCCGCGGCCCTCCTGGGGCGCCAACAGCCGGACAACCCCAAGCGGAATATCGCCTATTTGGCGGGGGTGGCCCGGGGGCTGGCGGGGCGGCCCGCCACCGACGAGCGGGGGCCTTGACAACGGACCGTTCTCATTGTATGTTTAGAACGGACTAAACGTTAAAAACGTCAATGGTGACCTCGACCCCCCTCGATACGGAATTCGCCCGCCTGGCCGGCGACATGGCGGAGGAGTTCAATTTCAACCGCTCCCTGGGCCAGATTTACGGTCTCCTCTACATGCAGGACGCGCCCCTGGCCCTGGAAGACA
>Ga0268298_10003174_pt1 | contig 17050 bp, 14 predicted proteins | sample WWTPWeurt_MetaG_FD_194462 | JGI IMG/M metagenome (GOLD analysis project Ga0268298, IMG submission 194462) | Activated sludge microbial communities from WWTP in Nijmegen, Gelderland, Netherland - WWTP Weurt | ecosystem: Engineered > WWTP > Aerobic digester > Activated sludge | place... | reverse complement strand
GCCCTCCACGCCTTCCACGCCCGCTCCCCCCGCGATGCCCGACGCCCACGCCCCGCCGCCCGAGACGCAGACCGCGCTGCCCGACGCCCGCCTGCACGGCACCGGGGTGCTGAAGTTCTTCGGCCTGCGCGTCTACGAGGCCCGGTTGTGGACACGCGCGGGCTTTCGCGCCAACGACTACGCCGGCCAGCCCTTCGCGCTGGAGCTGCGCTACGACCGCCGGCTCGAGGGCGATGCCATCGCCGAGCGCTCGCTGGCCGAGATGCGGCGCGTGGGCTCCTACACCGACGAGCAGGGCCGCCGCTGGATGGCGCTGATGCTGCAGGCCTTTCCGAACGTGGTCGCCGCCGATCGACTGCTCGGCCTGCACGACGGCCGTGGCGGCGTGCGCTTCTTCCACAACGGCCGGCCCACCGCACAGCTGCAGGACGCCGAGTACGCGCGCCTGTTCTTCGGCATCTGGCTGGCGCCGCAGACCTCGGCCCCAGCCCTGCGCCAGGCGCTGCTGGCGCTGCCCTCGTGATCCGCCCGAAAGCCCACCGCATGACCGACACCCCGTCCCGTCCCGCGCCCCTGCGCCGCGCCCTGATGCTGGCTGCCGGCGCCTGGGCCCTGGCCGGATGCGCCGGCCCGCAGGTGCAGGACTACGCGCAGGAGCGCCCGCGGCTGGACCTGCGCGACTACCTCAGCGGTCCGCTCACCGCCCATGGCGTCTTCACCGACCGCTCGGGCAGGGTGGTGCGGCGCTTCACCGTGCAGATGACCGGCCAGTGGCAGGGCGACCAGGGCACGCTGGACGAACAGTTCACCTACAGCGACGGCAGCACGCAGCGTCGCGTGTGGCACCTCACCCACCTGGGCGACGGCCGCTACCGCGGCACCGCCGACGATGTGGTGGGCGAGGCGCTGGGCCACAGCGCCGGCAATGCCTTCCGGTGGGTCTACACGCTGGCCCTGCCGGTGGACGGGCGGGTGTGGCATGTCGAGCTCGACGACTGGATGTTCCGCATCGACGAGCACACGGTGATCAACCGCTCGACCATGCGCAAGTTCGGCATCCACCTGGGCGACGTGACGCTCGCCTTCACCCGCGCCGCGCGCCCGTGACCGCCATGCCGTGGTTCGGTGCGCCGCTCAATCCGCCGCTGGCCGAATGGCAGGGCCGGGTGGCCTGGGTCATCGGCGCCTCCAGCGGCATCGGCCTGGCCACGGCCACGGCCCTGCACGCCCGCGGCGCGCGGGTGATCGTCTCGGCCCGCGGCGCCGCCGAACTGGAACGCTTCGCGCAGCAGCGCCCCGGCAGTCTGGCGCTGCCGCTGGACGTGACCGATCCGGCCTCAGCGCGTGGCGCGGCGCAGGCACTGCTGGCCTGGGCCGGCCAGGCACCGGACCTGGTGCTGTACTGCGCCGGGCACTACCGCGCCCAGCACGCCACCGCCTTCGACCTGAACGAGATGGAGCGGCACCTGGCGGTCAACTACGTCGGCGCGCTGTACGTGCTGGCGGCCGTGCTGCCGCCGATGCTGGCCGCCGGCCGGGGCCACCTGAGCCTGGTGGGCAGCGTGGCCGGATACCGAGGGCTGCCGCGGTCGCTGGCCTACGGGCCGACCAAGGCCGCGCTGGCGCACCTGGCCGAGTGCCTGTACCTCGACCTGCACCCGCTGGGCCTGGGCGTCTCGATCGTCAACCCCGGCTTCGTGCGCACGCCGCTGACCCGCCAGAACACCTTCCACATGCCGGCGCTGATCGGGGCCGACGAGGCGGCGCAGCACATGCTGCAAGGCTGGGCGCGGGGCCGCTTCGAGATGCACTTCCCGCGCCGCTTCACCCATTGGCTGCGGCTGCTGCGCCACCTGCCGGATGCCTGGTACTTCGCCGCGGTACGCCGCGCCACCGGAGCCTGAAGACCATGCCGCTCGTCACCTCCGACGCCCGCACCCTGAGACTGGTGGCCGCCTACGAAGGGCTCGAGCACGACCGCCTCGGCGACCTGCTGGCGCTCTACCACCCGAATGCCAGCTTCAAGGACCCGTTCAACGAAGTGCTCGGCCAGGCCGCCATCCGGCGTCTGTTCGAGCACATGTTCGAGGCGCTGGACGATCCTCGCTTCGTGGTGACGCAAGCCGCCTGCGAGGGCGACCAGGCGTTCCTCACCTGGACCTTCCACTTCCGTCGCCGCGGTGGCGGCGCGCGCATGCACATCCTCGGCGCCACCCATCTTCACTATGCACCGGACGGCCGGGTGCACCTGCACCGCGACTACTGGGATGCCGCCGAAGAGCTGTACGCCAAGCTGCCGGTGCTTGGCGCGCTGATGCGGTGGCTGCAGCGCCGGCTGGCCAGCCCCGCGCCCTGATCACAGCGCCCTGAGCTCGGGTGGGCCCGAGTGGGCCCGGGCCCACCTGCCGCGCGCCGGCGTGTCCGAGCGCGCCGCATCGCCAGGCCAAATGTGTGAATTTCGGCCCTTTCTGGTATGCACAAAATGGCTTAGAGTCTATTTTTATCATTATTGCTGTGTTGTCGGCCTCGACCGATTCGCCGCCATGCCAAAGAAATCAGCCCTGCAGTTCGCCGCCGACGGCAAGTTCAGCCAGGTGCGCGCCTTTGCCGGCGACGTGCTCTACACCGAGGGCATGCCCGCATCGCGCATGTACCTGGTGGTGGATGGCGAGGTGGACCTGTACCTGTTGCGCGACGAGAAGCGCGTGGTCATCGAGACGCTCGGCAAGGGCCAGTGCTTCGGCATCGAGCCGCACCTGAGCCTGCACACCCGCACGCACAGCGCGGCGGCGCGCACCTACTGCGAGCTGGTCCTGGTCGACCCGGCCACGATGGACCGTGCCATGGGGTCTTCTCATCCGTTGGTGCATGGGGCCCTGGTGGCGCTGTCCGAACGGCTCTCGGCCGCGCACGAGCTGATCGCCGAGCGCGTGAACCACCAGCCCGAGCTGCTGATCTATGCCCAGTTGCTGCAACTGGCCGGGCAGGCCAGCCTGGCGGCGCAGGGCGCGGGTCGTCCGGGCCACCGCCCGCGGGGCTTCGGCCACTCGCCGGCCCCACAGCCGGCGCGCACGTCGATGCAGGAGGTGGTGAACCACGCGCGGGCCCTGTTCGGCCACTCCGACCGCCATGCCCGCCTGGTGCTGGGCAAGTTCGTCAGCCTGCACCTGGTGCGTGTCGAGGAGGAGCACGGCGCGGGCAAGCAACTGCTGTACGCTCCGCAGGACATCGTGGCGCAGGTGCGCAAGGTGGTCGCCGACGATGCCGACGCGGGCAAGCTGCGCCACGAGTACCTGTCGCTGGAGGAGTTCGCGGCGCTGGTCGAGGTCGACCGCAGCGTGCTGCTGAAGAAGCTGGCCGACGACGAGTTCGCCGAAGACCTGTTCACCTTCCGCCGCGACGAGGTCATGTCGCTGCTGAATCGCAAGGGCCGCCGCTACTTCGCCGAGCGCCAGGGCAAGGCGCCGGCCGACTTCGCCGACATCGCCGACATCGAGTTCGCCGACCACAAGTCGATCTTCGCCGTGGTCTCGCAGATGGACACGTACGACCTGGCCAAGGTGCTGTCTGCGCTGGGCGAGGGCGATGCCCGGCGCAAGATCCTGGGCGCGATGACGGCGCGCCGCCGCCGGGATGTCGAGCAGGACCTCGAGGACCTGGCCGACGTCGACCCGGTGGAGAGCCAGCAATTGGCCAGCACGCTGATCGGCCATGTGAAGGCGGCCATGCTGCAGAAGGCGGCCTGAGCGCGGCGCCTGACCGGTTGCCGGCCCATCGCGGCCGACAGCGCGGCGCACCCTGAGGGCGGGGCGGCAGCGCCCTGCGCAGGCCAGCGACCGGGCCGCATGCGTCATGATGGCGGGCCGCCCGCCCCCGGGCCGGCCGACCCCGCGACTCCCGCCCACCGGCGCCCTGCCATGCCTTCGCCGCTGCCGACCTCGCTCGACCTGAACCTGCTGCGCGTGCTGGTGCAGATCCACCGCGACCGGCAGGTCTCGCTCGCAGCCGAGCACCTGGGGCTGTCTCAGCCGGCGGTCAGCGGCGCGCTGCGGCGGCTGCGCCAGGCGCTGGGCGACAGGCTGTTTGTGCCCACCGCGCGTGGCATGCAGCCCACGCCGCTGGCCGACGAGTTGGTGCCGCGGCTGGCGGCGGCGCTGGAGGCCATCGGCGACACGCTGGCCCACGGCGCGCGCTTCGACCCGGCCACCAGCACGCGGCAATTCAGCGTGGCGATGACCGACATCGGCGAGTTCCACTTCCTGCCCACGCTGATGGAGGCGCTGCGCGCCGAGGCCCCGGGCGTGGCCCTGGCCACGGTGCGTCACACCGCGGTGAACCTGCGCTTCGCGATGGAGCAGGGCCAGGTCGACCTGGCGCTGGGCCATCTGCCCGACCTGGCCACCGACTTTCACCAGCGGCCGCTGTTCACGCAGCGCTACGTGTGCCTGTTCCGCCAGGGCCACCCGCTGCAGGGCAGCGAGACGCCGCTCGAAACCTATGCGCGGTCGGAACATGCGGTGGTGCTCTCGCCCGGCACCGGCCACGGCCGGGTGGACGAGCTGATCGCGCGCAGCGGCATCGAGCGCCGCATCCGCCTGCGCGTGCCGCACTTCGTGGCGCTGGCCGACGTGCTGGAGTCGTCCGACCTGGTGGCCACGGTGCCCGAGGCCTTTGCGCTGCGCAGCGCGCGCCACTTCCGGCTGCCGCACCGGCCGCATCCGCTGCAACTGCCGCCAATCGAGATCGCCCTGTTCTGGCACACCAAGGTGCAAGCCGACCCGGCCAACCGCTGGCTGCGCGACTGCATCGTGCGGCGGTTCGGTGCGCCCGCGGCGGCGCGCCAATTGACTCTCCCCGAACGTTGATTCATCGCGCCTTGGCGCGTCCGCACGACGTGTCGGCTCGACGTGTCAGCCCGGCGCGCCCAGCTCCGGGTGCAACCGCTCGTAGGCCGCGGCCAGGCCAGGGTCGAGACGGCGCAGCGCGGCGTGGTCGACGCGGCCGGTGCGCGTCATGTAGCTGTAGGCGAAATCCACCGGGTGCAACGCCATCCGCTCGCCCATGCGCTCGTACCAGCGCAGGCTCACGTTGGCGGCATCCCAGATCTTCTTCATCGGTGGCTGGCGCAGCGCCTGGAAGCGCGCCAGCGCGCGCGGCACGTCGACCGCCCCGCCGGTTGCACTCGTCGCGCCTTCCTCGCGGAAGGCCTTGAACAGCGCCATCGCATCCTCCATCGCCAGCCGGGTGCCCGAGCCGATCGAGAAGTGCGCGGTGCGCAGCGCGTCGCCCAGCAGCACCACGTGGCCGAAGCTCCAGCGCTCGTTCCAGATCGCCGGGAACTGGCGCCAGTAGGAGTTGTTCGACAGGATCGGGTGGCCCTGCAAGTCGTTGGCGAAGACCTGCTCGCACCGGCGGATGGTGTCCTGCGGGCTCATGTGCTCGAAGCCGGCGCGCTGCCAGGTGGCCTCTTCCACCTCGACGAGAAAAGTGCTCATCGTCGGGCTGTAGCGGTAGTGGTGGGCGCAGAACACGCCGTGCGGCGTGCGGCGGAAGGTGAGCGTGAGGCTGTCGAACACCTGCGAGGTGCCGTACCAGATGAAGCGGTTGGAGCGCCAGTCGCAGGTCGTGCCGAACTGTGCCTCGTGCTCGGCGCGCAGCCACGAGAAGGCGCCGTTGGCGCCCACCACCAGGTCGGCCCCGGCCACTTGGTCCAGCGAGGTGATCTCGCTGCCGAACTCGAGCCGCACGCCCAGCTGCTCGACCTGCGCATACAGCAGCGACAGCAGCTCCAGCCGGCCGATGGCGGCGAAGCCGTTGCCGGCGATGGGGATGCGCGTGTCCTCGTGGGCGATGGTCAGGTTGGGCCAGGTCTGCATGTGCGGCATCAGGTGCGCGTACAGGGCCTCGTCGTCGGCGCGCAGGAACTCCAGCGCCCGATCCGAAAACACCACGCCGAAGCCCCAGGTGGCATCGCGCGGGCCGCGCTCGTGCACCACGATGTCGTGCGAGGGATCGTGGCGCTTCATCAGCGCCGCGAAGTACAGGCCGGCGGGGCCGCCGCCGAGGATGCGGATCTTCATCGAAGGTCTCCTGCGCCGGAATCCGGACGCGTCGTTTCGTTGCTGGGTGAGCGGTGCGCTAGGCCTGTCGCCCGGCCCCCTGCTCGGCCTGGTGCTCGGCCTGGTGCTCGGCCTGCATCCGCTCGATCACCAGATCGCGCAGCTGGCGCTTGAGCACCTTGCCCACCAGGCTGGTCGGAAACTGCTCCACCAGCTCCAGCCGCTCGGGCAGCTTGAAGGTGGCGATGCGCTGGGCCTTGAGAAAGTCGATCAGCTCGTCGAAGGCGAGCACCTCGCCCGGGCGCGGCACGACGAAGGCGCAGGCCTTCTCGCCGAACACCGGATCGGGCATCGCCACCAGCGCCACCTGATGCACCTTGGGATGCTTGAAGATCAGGTTCTCGACCTCCTCGCAGCTGATCTTCTCGCCGCCGCGGTTGATCAGGTCCTTCTTGCGCCCCTCGGCGTGGATCTGCCGGCCCCATTTGCGCACCAGGTCGCCCATGCGGTAGAAGCCGTGGTCGGTGAAGGCCTCGCGGTTCTTCTGCGGCGCGTCGTAGTAGCCGCGGATGGTGTAGGGGCCGCGCGCCAGCAGCTCGCCGGGCTGGCCGTCGGGCACCTCGCGACCCTCGTCGTCGACGACCTTGATCTCGTCGTCCGCACACACCGGCGAGCCCGAGCTCTCCAGCACCACCGCCTCGGGGTCGTCCAGCCGCGTCATGTTGATCAGGCCCTCTGCGGTGCCGTAGATCTCCTGCGGGAAGGCGCCCCACTGCGAGCGGATGCGCGCGCGCAACTCGGGCGCCAGCCGCGCGCCGCCGTTCTGCACCACGCGCAGCGAGCGCAGGTCGCAGCGCGCCGGCACGTCCGAGGCCAGCCACTGCGCGATCAGCGGCACCGCCGCAGCCACCACGCTGACGCGGTGCCGCTCGATCAGCGGGAACACCTGCTCGGCCTGCATGCCGCCGCCGATGACCAACGTGCCGCCGAAGGTGAAGGCGCCCAGCATTCCCGGCGAGGCCAGGTTGTAGTTGTGGCCCAGCGGCAGCAGCGCCAGCAGCACCGTGTGCTCGTCGAAGCCCGCGGCCTGCGCGCACAGCCGGGCGTTGAGCACGTAATCGTCGTGGGTGCGCGGGATCAGCTTGGACATCGAGGTGGTGCCGCCCGACAGCAGCATCAGCGCCACGTCCGAGGGATCGACCCGCACGTCGGCCAGCGCGGACTGCACCGCCGGGTCGTCGGCGGCCCCCGCGGGTCCCTCGGCACCTTGCGCCGGCGCGCCGATCAGCGCCCGCAGGTCGAGCTGACCCGGCAGCGGCTCGCCCAGCACCAGCACGTGGCGCAGCGTCGGGCAATCGCGGCGGATCTCATCGGCCAGCGCGCGGAAGTCGAAGCCCGGCGTCTGGCCCGGCGTCTGGCCCGGCGTCTGGCCCGGTGTGTCGCCCGGCACCAGGTAGGCCACCGCCTGCGCCGCGTCGACGAAGTGGCGGATCTCGCTGTACCGGTGGCCGCGCAGCGCCATCACCGGGATCACGCCCAGGCGGCTGAGCGCCAGGTAGGCGACGACGAACTCCAGCGCATTGGGCAGCTGCATCACCACGCGCTGCAGCGGCTGCAGCCCCAGGCGCCGCAGCCCCAGCGCCAGGCGGTCGACGGCGGCGGCCAGCTGCGCATAGGTGAGCTGCCGCTCGCCCTCGATCAGCGCCACCTGGGCGGGCCAGCGGGCGGCGGCGTCGCGCACGATGTCGGCCACCGGGAGGCCGGCCCAGTGGCCGGCGTCTCTCCAGCGTTGCGCCACCTGCGGTGGCCAGGGCACGAAGCCGTCGAGCATCGGGGCGTCTCCTGGGGCGGGCCGCGGCGGCGCGGCGGTGGAACGGTGGGGCGCACTCTAGGCCCGGTGCCGCCGCCGCGCCAGCGCGCGGGCCGATGGCAGCTGTTCGCACTGCGAATAGCGCCGGGCCGGGGCACCGCCGCCGCCGCGAGTGACGACAATCGGCGCACCGCATCGCCGCCGACACCGCCCCGCCATGACCCCCGAGGAATTCCGCCGCCACGGCCACGCCCTGATCGACTGGATCGCCGACTACCGCGCCGGCCTCGAGCCGCAGCCGGTGATGGCGCGCAGCCAGCCGGGCGAAATCCGCGCGCTGCTGCCCGCGCAGCCCCCGGCCGAGCCGGAACCGTTCGAGGCCCTGCTGGCCGACCTCGACCGCGTGGTGCGGCCGGGGCTGTCGCTGTGGCAGCACCCGCGCTTCATGGGCTACTTCCCGGCCAACAGCAGCCTGGCCAGCGTGCTGGGCGATCTGGCCAGCACCGGCCTGGGCGTGCTGGGCCTGTCGTGGCAATCCAGCCCGGCGCTGACCGAGGTGGAGGAGGTGGCGGTCGACTGGCTGCGCCAGATGGTGGGCCTGTCGCCCGAATGGAGCGGCGTGATCCAGGACACCGCCTCCACCAGCACCTTCGTCGCGCTGCTGTGCGCGCGCGAGCGCAGCACCGGCTACTCGATGGTGCGCGGCGGGCTGCAGGCCGAAACGCAGCCGCTGGTGGTGTACGTCAGCGCGCACAGCCACAGCTCGGTGGACAAGGCGGCGCTGCTGGCCGGCTTCGGCCGCGAGCACATCCGGCTGGTGCCGCACGACGAGGCCTATGCGATGCAGCCCGAGGCGCTGGCCGCGGCCATCGAGGCCGACCTCGCCGCCGGCCGCCGGCCCTGCGCGGTGGTGGCCACCGCCGGCACCACCGCCACCACCGCGGTCGATCCGATCGAGGCCATCGGTGCGCTGGCACGACGGCACGGGCTGTGGCTGCACGTCGATTCGGCGATGGCCGGCTCGGCCATGATCCTGCCCGAGTGCCGCTGGATGTGGCGCGGCATCGAGCAGGCCGACTCGATCGTGCTCAACCCGCACAAGTGGCTGGGCGTGGCCTTCGACTGCTCGATCTACCTGGTGCGCGATGCCGAGCACCTGGTGCGGGTGATGTCCACCAACCCGAGCTACCTGCAGTCGTCGGCCGATGGTCAGGTCAAGAATTACCGCGACTGGGGGCTGCCGCTGGGCCGGCGCTTCAGGGCGCTGAAGCTGTGGTTCCTGATCCGTGAGCAGGGCGTGGCGGCGCTGCAGGCGCGGCTGCGGCGCGACCTGGCCAATGCGCAGTGGCTGGCCGAGCAGGTGCGGGCCACGCCCGGCTGGCGCCTGCTGGCGCCGGTGCACCTGCAGACGCTGTGCCTGCGCCACGAGCCGCCGGGGCTGGACGCCGCCAGCCAGGGCGAGGCGCTCGATCGCCACACCCAGGCCTGGGCCGAGCGACTCAACCGCTCGGGCCTGACCTACCTGACGCCGGCGGTGCTGGACGGGCGCTGGATGGTGCGCGTGTCCATCGGCGCCGAGACCACCGAGCGAGAGCATGTGCAGCAGGTGTGGCAGGCGATGCAGCGGGAGGTGCAGGCTTGACGACGGCGGCGCGCGCCGGCCTCGCCGCGACGGCATGCGCCGCGCCGCGGTGCGCGGGTGACGCCGCGCGGCGGGCGGCCGGCGCCACGGCCCCAGGCACCAGGCCACTCACGTCAGGCGTTGGCACGGTGCTGGCGTGTGCAACGCTGGCCCTGCTGCTGTCGGCCTGCTCCGGCCCGCGCACGCGGCCGGCGCCGCCCGCCGGCGGCCCCTGGCCCGAGCGCGACGGCCCGGGCACGCCACCGCCCAACCTGCTGCAGGTGCCCGACGCCGAGCCCCGGGTGGAGCCGTTGCGCGTGGGCGGCCCCAACAAGCCGTACGAGGTGCTCGGGCGCTCGTATGTGCCGATGACCGCCGACGCGCCGCTGTTCGAGCGCGGCCTGGCCTCGTGGTACGGCGCCAAGTTCCATGGCAAGCCCACCTCCACCGGCGAGGTGTACGACATGTACGCGATGAGCGCGGCGCACAAGACCATGCCGCTGCCCAGCTATGCCCGGGTGCGCAACCCGGCCAACGGCCGCGAGGTGGTGGTGCGCGTGAATGATCGCGGGCCCTTCCATGCCGACCGCGTGATCGACCTGAGCTACACCGCTGCGGCGCGGCTGGGGCTGCTGGGCGGCGTGGCGCCGGTGGAGGTGGAACGCCTCACGCACGAGGCCATCCGTACCGGCGCCTGGCGCCGGCCCAAGGGTGACACTGGCCTGGCCGTGGCGCCACAGCCCGCGGGCGGGGGCGCCGCCGACCCGATCGCCGAGATCGCGCGGCGCAGCGCGGCGGTGGTGGTGCCGGCGCCACCTTCCGGCGCACCCGGGCCGACGGGAGCACCGCCGGCGCCGTCGGCCACGGGCTTCTGGCTGCAGCTCGGGGCCTTCCGCGAGCCCGATGCCGCCGACGACTGGCGGCGCGCCCTGTCGCGCCAGGTGGATTGGCTGCCGGGGCTGGCCAGCGTGCAGACCGACGACCGCTGGCACCGGGTGCAGGCCGGACCGTGGAGCAGCCGCGGTGAGGCGCTGGCAGCGGCCGATCGCCTGCGCGAGCTGCTGCGGCTGGCACCGGTGCTGATCGAGCGCGCCGGGCCCTGATCGCGCCCCGGGGTCGACTCCGATCAATCGCTCGTCGGGCGGGGCGGCGCGGCCGGCGGGTCGCTCACTGCGCCATCATCAGCGCCGCCACATGGCAGGTGCTGGCGACGATGACCATCAGGTGCCACAGCAGGTGGCCCCAGCGCATGCGCATGCCGGCGACGAAGAAGGCGGCCCCCACCAGGTAGCACAGGCCGCCGGCGAGCACCAGGCCCTGGGTCAGCGGCGGCAGGCGCTGCAGCGACGGTTGTGCAGCGGCCCCGGCCAGCAGGCCGAACACCACGTACAGCGCGGTGGACCAGCCCCGGTGGCGCAGCCGGTCGGCCAGCTTCAGCGCCATGCCCAGCAGGGCCGTGGCCCACACAGCGGCCAGCAGCGGCAAGTGCATTGCCGGGTCGTGGTCGTCCAGCGCGAACGGCGTACAGCTGCCGGCGATGAACAGGAAGATCACCGCATGATCGAGCCGGCGCAGCCGGATCTTGGCCGGCCCGGGCCGCGCGGCGTGGTATGACGCCGATGCGACGAACATCAGCAGCATGGTCGCCACAAACACCGTGCTGCCAGCCACCGGCAGGCTGGTGATGTCGAGACCCGGCGGATGCGCCAGCGATGACCACACCGCGAGCGCCAGCGCGCAGCCCACCAGGTGGCTGGCGGCATGTGCCGCTTCCTCGACGGGATCGGCCGGACGGTCCCACGACAGGGGCATGCGAGGTCTCCTTGCCGGGCTTATCGGCCTGCATGCCCGGGGCCTGCATGTCTGCACCGGGTTTGATTGCGGACAAACGCCACACGCGGCAGCACTTGATTGCAGCCGCGCCGGAAACCGCCGCGAAACACAGCCTGACCACAATCGCGCGCATGCCTTCGATGCCCCTGTCCCCCCCACGCGCCACGGCGCTTGCGGTGCTTGGCCTGCTGGCCGGCACCTGCGCGGCGCAACCCGCAGCCCCCGACGCCCCGTCCGCCCCTGCGGCCCCCGCCAGTGCCGTCGCCTCGCCCCGGGCCGCGGCCGCCGCACCCGGCCGTGCGGCCTCGGCCCCCGGCCGATCGGCGTCGGCCCCCGGCCGATCGGCCTCGGCCCCAGGTCGAGGCGCTTCGGCCCCCGCAGGCGCCCCAACGGGCTCCGGGCGACCGCCCCAGCCTGCCGGCCGACCGGCGTCGGCCCCCGCGGCAGCGGCACCGGCAACGGTGGCCGCGCCGCAACGTGTCGAGATCATCGGCAATACCGACAGCAACGCCGAGCGCCGCCGCTCCACCGCGGCCAAGATGATCTACAACCGCGAAGAGATCGAGCGCATGGGCGACTCGACGCTGGGCGAGGTGCTCAAGCGCCTGCCCGGCGTCACCATGGGCGGCATGCCCGGCCGCGGCGGCAACCCCAGCATGCGCGGCATGGGCGGCGGTTACACCGCGATCCTGATCGACGGCCAGCGCATGCCGCCGGGCTTCTCGCTCGACCAGATCGCGCCCGAGCAGATCGAGCGCATCGAGATCATGCGCGCCCCGGTGGCCGAGCATGGCGCGCGTGCCATCGCCGGCATCATCAACGTGGTGATGCGCGAGGACTTCAAGCGCAAGGCCAACGAGGCCCGGCTGGGCATCGGCCTGGAAGATGCCCGGCGCGCCCAGGCCGGCGGCAACTGGACGATCACCGGCCAGGGCGAGGTGCTGAACTACACCCTCACCGCCGCCTTCGGCCGCCAGCACCAGGGCGACGAATCGTTCGGCCATGTACTGGGCACCGATGCGCAAGGCACCACCACGCTCGAGCAGAACAGCCACAGCGTGGGCGAGAGCCACCGCAACGGCCTGTTCATGAATGGCCGGCTGCAGTTGCGCTTCGGGCCCGGCCATACGCTGGATCTGCAGCCCTTCGCCAACTTCGGCCGCAACCACGGCAACAGCCACACCACGCTCGATCAACCGATCGGCCGCATGCCCGCGGCCTTCGCGCTGGCCGACACCGACAGCCGCTCGGACAGCACCATGGCGCGCCTGAACGGCACCTGGATGCGCACGCTGGAGGATGGCGGCCGGCTGCAGATGCGCTTCGGCACCTCGGCGGCCCGCAGCTCGAGCCTGGCCAACCGGCTGGAATACGGTACGCAGGGTGCGCTCAGCCGCACCAAGATCGACGACAGCGCGGTGCGCGACACCACGGTGGATGTGAACGGCAAGTACTCGCAGCTGCTGGCCGATCGCCACAGCATGTCGTTGGGCTGGGAGATGCAGCAAGGCCGGCGCAGCGACCGGCGCACCACCACCGAGAACGGCGTGCCCACGCTCACCGATTTCGGCGACACGCTGGAGGCGCGCACGCTGCGCCTGGCTGGCTGGGCGCAAGACGAATGGGAGTGGACCAAGAACTTCTCGTTCTACCTCGGCGTGCGCTGGGAAGGCATCCAGACCAAGAGCGACACCCCGGGGCTGGATGTGCGCAACCGCTCCAGCGTGGTCACGCCGCTGGGCCACATGGTCTGGAAGCTGCCCGACACCGCCCGCGACCAGGTGCGCATGAGCCTCACGCGCAGCTACCGCTCGCCCAGCACCGCGCAGCTGATCGCGCGGCCCAGCATCTCCAACCTGTATGCCGACACCAGCAAGCCCAACCAGCCCACCAGCCCCGACAGCGCCGGCAATGCCGAGCTCAAGCCCGAGCTGGCCTGGGGGCTGGACGTGGCGTTCGAGCATTATCTGGATGCCGGCGGCATCATCAGCGCCAACCTGTTCGGGCGCAAGATCGACAACCTGATCCGCAACGTACGAGCCGAGGAGGTGGTCTCGTGGGCCACGGTGCCGCGCTGGGTGTCGCGGCCGCAGAACATCGGCGGCGCGGTCTCGGCGGGCCTGGAGCTGGAAGGCAAGTTCCGCGCGCAGGACCTGTGGGACACCGAGGTGCCGATCACCCTGCGCGCCAACGGCAGCCTGTTGTGGTCGCGGGTGGACGGCGTGCCCGGCCCCAACAACCGCATCGACCAGCAGCCGCGCTACACCGCCAACCTGGGCTTCGACTGGCCGCTGCGCGGCACGCCGCTGACGCTCGGATCGAACGTCAACTACACGCCCAGCTTCGTCATCCAGCAGCTCGATTCGCAGATCTACCGGCAGGGCGCCAAGCGGGTGATCGATGCCTACGCGCTGTGGCGCTTCGGCACCTCGGCCAGCGCGCGGTTGTCGTTCTCCAACGCCTCGGCGCGCGACTACGCCACCGGCTCGACCTATCTGCTCGACGACGGCAGCCAGGAATCGCGCGACACGCTCGCCCGCACCTACACCACCGTCACGCTGCGGGCCGAGCTGCGGTTCTGACGGGCATTTACGCCGCGGGCCGGGCAACCGTTGCAGGCGCGCCCGCCCTGGCGCCGGGCAGCGCGGCCACGCAGGCCAGCAGCGCCGCCTCCGGCGGGCTGTGCGGCACCTCGCCGATCAGCGCGCGCAGCCGGCTCTCGTCCAGCCGGTGCGGCCGCTGCCACAGGTAGCGCTGCTCGAGCAGCGCGCGCGGCATGCCGGCAAAGGGTGCGGCCAGCTGCATCAGCCACCAGGGGAACGCGGCCCGCTTCAGCGGATGGCCCACGGCCGATTCGATCAGGCGGTGCAATTCGGCACCGGTGATCGCGAAGCCGGCGTACGACAAGCTGGCATGGGCCGGCAACTCGGCCCGGCGCTCGGCCACCCGCACGAACACCTGCGCCAGGTCGGGCAGGTAGGCCCAGCTGTGTACCACGTCGTCGGGCCCCATGTGGGTGACGCGGCCCTTGGCCAGCGCGCGGCCATAGCCCAGGTCGAGCCAGGTGCCCTCGTCGCCGAGGAAATCGCCCGCCCGCACCACGATGCTGCGCACGCCGCGGCCGGCGGCTTGGGCCAGCGTGGCCTCGAGCTCGATGCGAATGCGCGCCTTGCCGTGCGTCGGCTCGAACGGCGTGGCGTCGGTCAGCCGCTCGGGCAACTGATTGCCGTAGTTGTAGACGTTGCCGGGCAGCATCAGCGTGGCGCCGGTGGCCTCGGCCAGGCGGATCGCCGCATCGGTGAGCGGCGGCACCAGCGTGTCCCAGCGGGCGTAGTCGGGGTTCAGCGCATGCACGATCAGGTCCAGCCCCGCGCCTGCCGCCTGCGCCAGCGCCGGCACATCCAGCGCATCGCACTGCACCTGGGCCACGCCCGCCGGCAGCGGCCGCCGCGGCGCGCGCCGCAACTGCGCCAGCACCTGCCAGCCGGCCCGCACGAAGGCCTCCACCGCCGCGCGGCCCAGCCGCCCGTTGGCCCCCAGCACCATCACCTTGGACATCGTCATCTCCTGCGCCGCCACCGGCCTGTGTCTCGATGCCGTCATCGTGCCGCGGTCTTGACACCGTGGAAAGATGGATGCGAGCATGTCTGGCATTCATTCCTGAATACCAATGTCCAGCGCCTTCGACCCGGCCCGCCTCGACTGGAACCTGCTGCGCGCCTTCGTCGCGGTGGTGGAGCATGGCTCGCTCACCGCGGCGGCCCGGGCGCTGCACAGCAGCCAGCCCACGCTGAGCCGCCAGATCGCCACGCTGGAGGCCAGCGTGGGCGCGCCGCTGTTCGAGCGCACCGCGCGGCGCCTGGTGCCCAGCGCCGCGGCGCGCGCGATGGCCGAGCCCGCCGCCCGCATGCTGGCCGCCGCCCAGGCCTGCGCGCATGCCGCGGCCGCGCCGGTGCAGGATCTGGCCGGCAGCGTGCGGCTCACCGCCAGCCAGGTGGTCTCGGCGCATGTGCTGCCACCCATCCTGGTGCGCCTGGCGCAACGCCACCCCGAGATCCAGATCGAGCTGGTGGCCAGCGACACGCTGGACAACCTGCTCGAGCGCGAGGCCGACATCGCGGTGCGCATGGTGCAGCCCACGCAGGGCGCAGTGATCACCCGCCACCTGGCCGACTGGCCGCTGGGCCTGTACGCCCACCGCGATGTGCTGGCCGCGGCCGGTGGTGCCATCACGCTGGCCCACTTGGAGCAGGTGCCCAAGATCGGCTTCGACCAGTCGACGCTGATGATCGAGGGCTTCCGCCGCGCCGGCTTCCAGATCGATCGGCGCTTCTTCAGCTTTCGCTGCGACAACCAGCTGGTGAACCTGGCCGCGATGCGCGCGGGCCTGGGCGTGGGCATCGCGATGCAGCCACTGGCCGATCGCCTGCCCGAGCTGGTGCGGGTGCTGCCCGAACTGGGGCCCCCGATGCTGCCCACGCTGCCGGTGTGGCTCACCGCGCACAGCGAACTGCGCTCGAGCCGGCGCATCAAGACGGTGTACGACTTCCTGGCCGCGGCACTCTCGCGTTGGGGCGACAGCACATCCAACGCTTGACGTCACCCACGCCACTGGCGCTTGGCCGGCGCCCTCCGGCATCGGCCGCGGTGGCCGGCGCCCGGCGCGCCGTCAGCGCCCGCCGCTCACATCCAGGATCGCGCCGGTGGTGTAGCTGGCCTCGTCCGACAACAGCCACACGATGGCCTGGGCGATCTCCTGCGCATGGCCGGGGCGGCGCATCGGGATCAGCGGCACCGATTGCCGGGCCCGGTCGGGCGCGCCGCCCGAGGCGTGGATGTCGGTGTCGATGATGCCGGGGCGCACCGCATTGACGCGCACCCCCTCGGTGGCCAGCTCGCGCGCCAGGCCCACGGTGAACGTGTCGATGGCGCCCTTGCTGGCCGCGTAATCCACGTACCAGCCCGGCGAGCCCAGCGTGGCCGCCACACTCGAAACGTTTACGATCGCCCCGCCGGCGCCGCCATGCAACGAGCTCATGCGCCGCACCGCCAGCTGTGCGCACAGCAGCGTGCCGATGACGTTGACCTCGAACATGCGGCGCCACCGCGCCACGTCCATCTGGTCCAGCCGCGCCTGCCGATCCACCACCCCGGCGTTGTTGACCAGGCCGCGCAGCGGCGGCATCTCGACCTCGATGCGCTCGAACATCGCCCGCACCGCGGCCTCGTCGGCCACGTCGGCGGCATAGGTGCGGGCCTGACGCCCCAGCGCACGCACCTCGGCCGCCACCGATTCGGCCGTGGCGGCCTCGGTGCGGTAGTTCAGCGCCACGTTCCAGCCGTGGCGCGCAGCCAGCACGGCCGTGGCGGCGCCGATGCCGCGGCTGGCGCCGGTGATGAGCAGGGTTCGTTCGGTCATGGTGGCCATCGGTTGGGTGGGCAGACCGCCGCAGCGGGCCAACGTGAATCGTACCCAGGGAGTGCCCGCACTTCGACCGTCCGGTGATCTCGCGAGGGGTGCAACGTCGCCATCGATCGTCGGGCGGAGAGCGGCACCTTGCGGTCGTTCTTGGATGACGCTTGATACACGCGTCTGACGGGCCGGCGCGGAGCGTTGGATCGGCCGGACCTGTTCCGCTCCATGTCCCCCGGCGCCCTGCGGGCGCCTCCTCCTCTACTTCCGCGGAACAGGCCCGCCCGCCCCAACGCTTGGCATCACCGAGGACC
>Ga0268298_10003173_pt1 | contig 17053 bp, 16 predicted proteins | sample WWTPWeurt_MetaG_FD_194462 | JGI IMG/M metagenome (GOLD analysis project Ga0268298, IMG submission 194462) | Activated sludge microbial communities from WWTP in Nijmegen, Gelderland, Netherland - WWTP Weurt | ecosystem: Engineered > WWTP > Aerobic digester > Activated sludge | place... | reverse complement strand
CCGTCATATGAACATCCAACGCCTGACCTTCCATACCATTCAGTCTGAAATACCGGATCTATGCGCCCTGTTGAAGGATACCGTCGCTCATGGCGCATCGGTGGGATTCTTGCTGCCGCTTTCTGAGGAGGAGGCCCTTTCCTATTGGCAGGATGTTGCCAAAGCCATCGATGGCCCACACAGAATTCTGTTGGCGGCCAAAGAAGATATTGCCCTGGCTGGAACCGTTCAGTTGGACCTGGCTTCCCGGCCAAATGGGAGCCATCGTGCAGAGGTGGCCAAGTTGATGGTGCATACATCCTTCCGCAGGCGTGGCATTGCCCGATCCCTGATGACCGCCATCGAGGCCGAAGCGAGGTCAGCGGGCCGGACCACCTTGGTGCTCGACACGCGCGCAGGCGACCCATCCGAAACGCTCTATGCCAAACTCGGCTACCAGCGCGCCGGGATCATCCCCGAATACGCCCGCAGCACTGATGGGAACCTGCACGCCACCGTGTTCATGTATAAACTGCTTAATTGATCCTGTAACTTTTTCACCTTTGGGGGATAGTATTCATAGCAACATGGTCACTAACTTTCACGATCTCTACCAAAAATACGCGCAGGATGTGTACCGCTTCGCCTATTGGCTGTGCGGAGACTCTCAGGATGCAGAGGATATCACCTCTGAAACCTTCATCCGCGCAATGACCTCAGCAGAGGATATTCGCACCGAGACCGTAAAAGGTTTTCTTTTGACCATCGCCCGGAACCTGGCCTTCAAGCGCAAACATCAGTCAAAACGCTTCACCGACCTTACCTCGAACCTGTCCGCTCCCTACAACGGGCCTGAGCAGACCACCGAAACAAATATCGATCTACACGGCATATTGGGTTTTCTGCAAACTCTGGCTGAATCAGACCGAGCCGCCCTGCTCATGCATACCCAGGAAGATATGTCATATGAAGAAATTTCGAGAGTATTGGGTGTTTCAGTTACAGCTGCCAGGGTCAAGGTCCACAGGACGCGCATTAAATTGAACGAACACCGTTTGAAAGTAGAGGAATCCATCTCATGAAGATTACCCGCGACATCATCACCGACTTATTACCGGTCTATTTATCTGGTGAAGCCAGCGCCGATACCAAGGCACTTGTCGAAGAATTTTTAAAACAGGAACCCGATTTTGCAAAACTTATCGGTGGGAATGGCGCCGTTCTCCCCGAAGGTCAAATCAATATTTCAAAGGATAACGAAATGGATACTTTAAATAAAACCTCCAAATTGCTGCGCAACCGCTCAACCTACCTTGCTTTTACCATCTTATTCCTGTTACTGCCTTTCTCCTTCAAGTTCGACTCAAAAGGCCTGTACTGGATGTGGGCCGATACGCCGATCAATGTTGTAATCTTCCTTGCCTTGGGCTTGATCTTCGGAGTTCAATATTGGCGGATCTCGCGCAAACTCAAAAGCACTGACCTGTAAAAAGATGGCCCGGCTGGAAAGCCGGGCCATCTTTTTAATTTAAATCATCACTTCTTTTTGGGTTTACTCTTGGTTGCTTTTTTAGCAACCTTCTTCACAGCGGTCTTTTTTGCTACAGCCTTCTTCGCAAGTTTGGGCTTCTTTGATGCGGCCACCGGCAGCTTCTCCAACTCGCTGACCAGTTTCTCGAGCACATCGAAGCCACCCTGCCAGAACTTCGGGTCACGGATGTTGATGCCTGCCTCGCTCAAAATTTTCTCCGGCGCTTCCGAGCCACCTGCCGAGAGGATTTTGAGATACTTCGGCTTGAACGACTCCCCTTCGGCTTTGAACTGCTGATATAAGGCAAGCACCAGCAATTGGCCAAAAGCATAGGCATAGACATAGAACGGAACTTGATAAATATGCGGAATGCCCACCCACTCCCACTTGAACTCATCGCTCAAGTCGAGCGAGTCGCCGAACTGCTCCTTTAAATTGTCGAGGTAGGCGGCGCTTAGGTCATCGACCGACGCGTTCTTCTGCACCATTTCGTGAGCGGTCTTCTCGAACAAGGCAAAGTACGACTGGCGCATGATGGTCGCGTAGGCGTCATCCATTTGCTTGAAGAGAATATCGCGGCGGACGGTCTCATCCTTCTCCTCGGCGAGCAGTTTGTCGATCAATACCATTTCCGCAAATGTGGAGGCGGTCTCCGCCAACGGCAGGGACGAATGGAAGGTGAAGGTGCTGTGATGCTCTGCCAGCATGGCATGGATGGCATGACCGAGTTCGTGTGCAAGGGTCGCCACCTCGCGCCCTGTGCCCTGGTAATTGACCAACACGTAAGGTGTCTCTTCGGGCAGGTATCCCCAACAGAACGCGCCGCCACGCTTGCCCTTGCGGATCTCACTGTCGATGCGGTTCTGGTCGAATACACGCTTTGCCAGGCCTGCCACCTGAGGCGAGAAGGCATTGAAGGCATCCAGCACCATGGTCACGGCCTCATTCCAGGAATACGTCTTCTTGGAAGCCGCCACTGGGGCGTAAATATCATAGCGGCGTAATTTCTTCATGCCGACATATTTGGTCTTCATCTTAAAATAACGCTGGAAGATCCCCACGTTCTTGCGGGCCACGCCCAGCAACGCTTCCACGGCTTCATCGGGGATGTCATTGCCCAAGTTGCGCGGGGCAATGGAATTCTTGAACTTGCGCAAATTGACGTTCTCATTATGCCAATCGCGCAAAATGATCTGGTAGATCTGCCCAAGGATGGGACCGTCTTCGGCATAGACCTTGAACTGTGACTGATAGCTTTCGGCACGCACCTTCGGATCGGTGCTGTAACGGAAAGAGAACAACTCAGCGGCGGTCATCTCCTTTTCCTTGCCGCCTACTTTCATTTTGAACATATAACGGTTCGTAATGGAGTCGTATAGGTTGCCGAGCGCGCTTACGCCGGTCACGTTCTTGATATTGACGATCTTCTCTTCGGCTTCGCTCAAGGTGTGCGGTTTGAAGTTACGCATCGCTTCGAGATAGTATCGGTAATCGCCCGAGGCGGCCATCAAGCGTTTGGCGTTCTCCTCATCCAGTTCCTTCCACCACAGGCTGAAGAACAGGATGCGGTTCTCGATCTCCGCCAGGAACTGCATGGCCCGCGCCTGCAAAGCCTGCGCCTTCTGGTCCTGCGTATCCGCAGCGAACGACAAACCTGCAAATGAATACATCTTGTTGCCAATGCGCGCCGTGGCTTCACTGGCTTTCAACACATCCACGAACTGATCGGCAGGCATGTCGGGTTTAAGTTTGTCCCGGACACCCTCGAACGAGGTCACCTGTTCTTCGATCATATCGAACGCGTTCTGCAACTCAGGGCTGTCGTAACCCGGGTAGAGTTGGGAAAGGTCCCACTTGGAAAGTTTATACGCCATCATGTCTCCTTTTGATATTCCATAGAGGCGGGTTAACCGCCTCTATGTTTTTATCACAAACAAAACTTTCTCCGGCCATCCTCCAGAATGGATTTTACAAACTCGACCGGACGTGCATGATATCACCGTCCTTGACGATGTATTCCTTGCCCTCCAGGCGGAACTTGCCCTTGGACTTCGCTTCATTCATAGACCCGAGAGTGGTGAGATCCTCATAGGCCACCACCTCGGCCCGAACGAATCCACGCGAAAGGTCGGTGTGGATCTCACCCGCCGCCTCCTGAGCCGTTGCACCACGATGGGTTGTCCAGGCACGGACCTCATCTTCGCCAACCGTAAAGAAGGTCTGTTCGCTCAACAACTCATATGACAAGTTGATCATGCGATTAAGGCTGAGTTCCTGAATGCCATATTCTTCCATGAACACAGATGCATCTTCGGCCGAGAGTTGGGCGATCTCCATCTCCAATTTACCCATTAACGCCACAGAGGGGTGATCCAGTTTCACTTCCGGTGCAGATTGTCCTTCGCCCAGGTTGAAGACCGTCAGGATGCGCTTGCGCGAGAGCAATCCAAAGCTCGAGAGTTCTTTCGATTCCTCAGGGGTGTATTCCAAATCTCGCAGCGGTTTATTATCCGACAAAGCCTTGTGTAATTTCTCAAAGAGTTCGGTCTGGCGCGCATTCAAGATCTTATCCGTGCCGCCTTTTTTGCGCTCATCCACAAGGCGTTCCAGCTTGCGTTCAACCGCGATCAGGTCGTTCAATAGCAATTCACCCGTCATCATCTCCACATCGCGCAACGGGTTGATGCTCCCCTGCGGATGCATGACCAGGTCGCTTTCGAAACAGCGCACCACAAGCAGGAGCGCATCCATCTGGTTGAGCTGGTTCAACAACTGGCCGGAAATGCCGCTCTTGGCCGCGCCAGATTCGAGTCCGGCAATGTCAGCATACGCCACCTTGGCGTAGATGGTCTTGCGCGGGTTGAACATCTTCGAGAGCAGGTCTACGCGCGGATCGGGCACATCCACCACGGCCTGATGCATTTCGATGCGTCCGGCCGAGGCAGTGGTGGGGGCATTTCCGCGCGTGAGCGCATTAAATATCGTGGTTTTTCCTGATTGGGGCAATCCAATAATTCCTAGTTTCATCTTGACCTTGTTCTTGGGAGTGGTATACTTGCGTTCGCATTTGGCCGAAGTGGCGGAATAGGCAGACGCGCACGACTCAAAATCGTGTTCCCTACGGGAATGAGGGTTCGATTCCCTCCTTCGGCACAGGCAGATTATACCCCACGGGGTTTTTCGTCATGACATCCTCCAGTTTTGGAGGATGTTTGATTTTTATATATGTCTAATCCAAACTCGTTGACTTTGATTTTTTTGAACTGTACAATGAAAGTAACGAAATAAACCTTTTATCATTTGAAGAACGTATATCGTTCAAAGGCAAGAGTGAACCATGCATACCTGGAGACAACCCAACATGAAACTTTATCTGTTCTTCGCCCTCTTCGACGTGCTCATCCTGTTGGCATACCCCGTAGTGTACATTATCCATCGCATCCGGAAGATGATGGGTGTAAAATAGGCAGCATCTGTTAGCCCGAAAAAACCAAATTTTCCAGGAGGCTCAGTATGCCGTCATTCAATGAAGTCCTGGCAGTGATCCTTGGGGGTGGACGCGGCGCGCGCTTATACCCGCTCACCCAAATGCGCTCCAAGCCTGCCGTACCCATCGCAGGAAAGTACCGTCTCATCGACATACCCATCAGTAATTGCATCAATTCAGAGATCTTTCGCATCGCCATTCTGACGCAGTTCAACTCCGTCTCGTTGCATCGTCACATCACCCGCACCTACAACTTTGACTCATTCCACCAGGGCTGGGTGCAGATCTGGGCTGCCGAACAGACCATTGAAAGTGCCGACTGGTACCAGGGCACGGCAGACGCAGTCCGCAAGCAATTGCTGGAGATCCAGGCCACTGGCGCAAAGTATGTGCTGATCCTCGCAGGTGACCACCTCTACCGTATGGACTACAAAGCCATGGCCGAATATCACTGGGCGAACAAGGCCGATATCACTGTCGCCGTGCAGCCGGTTGCGAGGGAAGAGGCCAGCCGCTTTGGCATCCTGAAGCGTGAAGCGGATGGAAAGATATCCAGGTTCGTGGAAAAGCCCAAGGACCCCGAGGTCCAAAAGCAGTATGTCAGCCGCGACGACCCCGAGCGCCCCTTCCTCGGCTCGATGGGTATTTACATGTTCAATACCAAAGTGTTGATCGAATACCTGACCCAATTCTCTGACTACGATGATTTCGGCAGCGACATCATCCCGCAAGCCATTCAATCGCACGAAGTATACGGATTTGACTTCACTGGCTACTGGCAGGATATTGGGACGATCCGCTCCTTCTATGAGACCAACCTCATGCTGACCCGGTCCGACTCACCCTTTGATTTCTACGATGCGAAACTGCCCATTTATACCGATACGCGTTTCCTGCCTGCTTCCATTGTAGAAGACTGCCGCCTGCAGCATGTATTGATCGCGGAAGGCAGCCGCGTATTGAGATCGGAGATCACACATTCCATTATCGGCATTCGCAGCCAGATCGCCGATGGCTGTGTCATCAAAGACAGCATTGTGATGGGTTCGGATTATTTCGAGCGCGACTGGGGTGGCGTGCCCATTGGTATCGGCGCAAATTGCCACATCGAAGGTGCGATCCTCGACAAGAACGCGCGCATCGGCGAAAATGTGACCATCCGCCCCTTCCCGCGCAACACCGAGATCGACAACGAGAAGTGGTACGTGCGCGACGGTATCGTCATCATCCCCAAGGATATGGAGATTCCGTCCGGCACGGTCATCGCTCCCTGACCCAATCAAGCCCCGAAAGGCATAAACCTTTCGGGGCTTTTTCATTCTATAATATTGCAATCATTCCTTCATGCCCCCATGGGGGGAGTACTTTAAATTTATGCTATACTCTTTGTAATGATGAAGTCATCGCGCGAATTTTGGCATCGCTGGGCTGAGTCCTTGCGCCGATATCAACTTCACGATCTGGTCGCCTCGTTTCTTGAAGCAGGAAGTCCTTTTGCCCTGCTTGGAGCGCAGGCGATTTATTTTAGCGGCGGTTTTTTCAACAATGAACAACTGAACGCGATCGCTATAATGCTCGAAGACGAAACTGAATCGCGTGCATTTGCATCCCTCTTACATCAAGAAGGGGCTGTTTCATGATCACATTATCCATCCTTGTCGGCAGCGCCCTCCTTCTGGTCGTGCTCACCTTGTGGAAGCGAAGGTCACCCGCCCGCTTGCGGACCATCCCCGCATTTACCAGGCTGGTGCATACCCTCGGCTTGAGCATCGAAGACGGAAAACGCCTGCACATCTCCCTCGGTCACGGAAATCTACTGGATGGCCATGGCGGTTCCGCTCTGGCAGGCCTGGCCACCTTACGGACCATCACCGAGCGCACATCGGTCAGCGACATGCCTTCGGTCGCTTCTGCTGGCGACCCGACACTGGGTCTGTTGACCCAGGACACGACCCACGCCGGTTACAAGGCTGCTGCTGTGGAAGAAATGTACAACCCAACGGCAGGGCGCGTCACCGGGTTAACTCCCTTCAGTTACGCCGCCGGCGCCATGCACATCACTGCCAACGAAAATGTTTCAACCAACATCCTGGTCGGCCATTTTGGGCCTGAAGCCGCGCTGCTCGCCGATGCCGCGGAACGCTCGCACGCCACCACCATAGGTGCCAGCGACAACATCACCGGGCAGGCTGTTTTGTTCGCCGGTTCGCAGGAAGCGCTCATCGGCGAAGAACTCTTTGCCGCGGGGGCCTATCTTGGAAACGATGCATCTCACGCCGCCAGCCTGACCGTGCAGGATATTCTGCGCTGGCTGGTCGTCCTTGTCATGGTCGGTGGCGCCATCGGCAAATTCATAGGGGCTTTCTAATGCGCGTACTGACCGCTGTCATCGCCATCGCTGTTGGACTTATCGTCCTGATCGGGTATTTCCTGCCGCAAGCAGAACCGCTTCAGTCCATGCTCTTGAACTGGGCCGTCACCATTGCAGGTGCTGCCACTCTAATGGGACTCTTGAATTTGTTGAGCGTGCATTTCACCAAGGTGCGCCGCGGTGAAAAAGGGGGCATCTATAGCGCGCTGCTCATCCTCGCCATGCTGGGAACGCTCGCAGCCGGGATCATTCTTCGCCCGCAGCATATCGGCATGCAGATCCTCATGAATGGGATCATCCTCCCGGTCGAAGCCATGTTGATGGGCTTATTGACCATCTCCATACTCTATGCCGCAATTCGACTCCTTCGCCATCGTACCGATACCATGGGCGTTTTCTTTATCCTGACCGCCCTGCTCATCTTCCTCGGTTCTGCCACGCTGCCCTTTGGAGATGTTCCGGTCATCGGCACTTTGATCCGTCCGTGGGTGACCCAAATCTGGGCGCTCGGCGGCGCGCGCGGAATTTTGATCGGCGTTTCGCTTGGCGCGCTCACTACCGGCCTGCGTGTTTTGATCGGCGCTGACCGCCCGTATGGGGGCAAGTAATGGCCGATATTCTTCAATGCCCAAACTGCAAGACTGAGAATCCCATTGGCAGCAAGGTCTGTAAAAACTGCCAAACACCGCTCTCTCCGGTCAATAAGATCACAGGCGGATTTATCAAACCCGGCCAGGCTCCTACTCGAAAACATACCGCCGACCTGGAGCCCGTTCTGCCGCAGTGGCTGAGAGATGCCCGTGATGCGGCCCGTGGAACAGAACCGCAGAACTCCATGGAACCGCCGCTGCCACAGGCTGAAAAGGATCAACCCGCTGCACCTCCCTCCAATGATTTCCTGGCCGGGTTGCAGTCCTCCGAACCTGTCAGTGAAGATGACGATGAATACATCCCCGATTGGTTGGCGAATATCACCGGAAAATCACCGACCACACCCCGCGAGGCAACCTCTGAACCCAATACCAGCCGCCGCGTGGAAATGGGCCACACTGCTGATTTCCCAATTAAGGAAGAGCCCGCCGAAGAATCTGAGACTCCCTCCTGGCTGGCAAGTTTGCAATCACAAGAGGCCGAGCCTGAAAAAGACGAGTTAACGGAGTGGTTCCGCAACGCAAGTGGAGCGGATACGCCCAAGCATCACGAACCGACACCGAAAATTGAAGAATCTGCCGCAGCGCCACAGCCGGATGAATCTCCCGATTGGCTGCGCCAAATGGCAATGGATGCGGAAAAGGCCGAGGCCCCAAAGCCACAGGAGGATTCCGAGTTCCCGGCCGATGCGCCAGATTGGCTGCGCAACCTGGGCAGCCCGATCGAAGTGAATCCTGATTCGGGTTTGAATCCTTTCAGTTTGACAGAACAGGCCCCGGCGGAGTCTGAAGCGTCTGCTCCTCCCATCGAGACTCCCAATTGGCTAAGTAACGAAACTCCGAAACAAGATACCACTCCCAAATGGTTGCAGGATGATCGTGCCGCATCCGATTCCGAGACCCCGGCCTGGCTCGCCAATGAAGCCCCGATCCAACTTCCACCCGAACCGGACTCGCAGCCCTTATCAGACGACATTTTTACCGAGCTTCCCGGTTGGTTAAAAGCAGCTGCGCCGGAATCGTCCATCTTTAGCCAGGCTGCAAAAGAACCGGATGTCGCCCCCGAACCACAGCAAGATTCGCAAGACTGGCTCAAAGATTTCCAACTCGCTGCAGACCAGGCCTCTGAAATCAAACCCGAGTCGGAGGCAACTCTTGAAAATGCCCCGGCTTTTTCAACTGACTTTCATTCTGACGAGAACGTCAATAGCTTGTTCACGGAGATGCCGGACTGGCTTTCGAACGCAGTAGACTCCTCATCAATCTCTCCTTCCACCAGCCCGGTCGATGGCGCGCTTGCCCCCAGTGAACTGCCTTCCTGGGTACAGGCCATGCGCCCGGCAGATACATCCAGAGTGGAGAAGGCTCAACCGGCACCCACCCCCAACAGAGACCTTCCGCTGGAATCACGCGGCGCTTTGGCAGGCTTACATGGAGTCCTGCCTGCCATGCCGGGTTTCACTCCCACCAGCAAACCCAAGGCCTACTCGATCAAACTCAACGCCTCCAAAGAGCAGATGGCACATGCCGAAATTTTGGAGCAAGTCCTTGCGGCAGAAACCTCGCCGGACCCGATCGAATCCCTCTCTGCTTACAGGGCGTCGCGCACATTGCGCTGGTTCATTGCCTTCATGGTTTTGGTGGCCGTAGCTGCTCCCGTTTTTCTGCGCACACAATTCTTCTCCACGCCGGTGGGCGTTCCCAATGAAACCCGCGATGCGATCTCAGTGACACAGGCCATCCCCGAGGGATCTGCCTTGTTGGTGGCTTTCGACTATGAGCCTTCGCGAGCCGGTGAGATCGAGGCCGCCGCTGCGCCAGTGTTTGACCAACTCCTGCTCTTAAAACATCCGCGCCTGACTTTCATTTCCACCAACGAGACCGGCCCCATATTGGCAGAGCGCTTCATCTCCGGACCGTTGGCTGGTCACAACTACCAAAGTGGAGCAACCTATCTGAACCTGGGTTACCTTTCCGGCGGACAGTCAGGCATCCGCGCCTTTGCACTGGACCCTGCAAGCGTCGCGCCTGTCGATATTAACTCCCAGCCCGCATGGACTTCCACTCCGCTGCAAGGGGTGACCGCTTTGAATCAATTCGCCGCCATGATCCTCCTTACCGACAATGCCGACTCCGCCCGCGCCTGGGTTGAACAGACCGAGATCACGCGCAAGGACACGCCGATCCTCATCATCTCCAGCGCCCAGTCCACTCCGATGATCCAACCGTATTACGCAGCGGGTCAGGTGGATGGCATTGTCTCCGGCTTGTATGGCGGGGCGATCTTCGAACAATATAACGCAGGGCGGCCCGGCACTGCGCGGCTGTACTGGGATGCTTACAGCGTCGGCATGTTCCTGGCTGTTGTCTTAACCCTCTTCGGCGGCCTGTGGAACCTGGCTCTTGGTCTGCGCGATCGCAAACCTGCCGGAAAGGGGATGAAATAATATGACCCTCTCCCCCGATCTCATCAGCGGTGCGTTGAGTTTCCTCTTTACCATTCTCATCTTGAGCTACGTTATCGGCGACAATCCACTCTTTCGCGTGGCCATATATGTTTTTGTCGGCGTGGCTTCGGGGTATGTTGCCTCGGTGGTGATCTGGCAGGTGCTTGTGCCGCGACTCATCACGCCTTTGGTCCCCACCGCCATGTCCAACTCACCCATGCAATGGGTCATGATCGCTGTTCCCCTGCTTGGCTCGATCCTAGTCTTCGCTAAAATTTCACAGCGTCTTTCAGGATTGGCGCGTTTCAGCATGGCATATCTCGTCGGTGTGGGTGCGGCGGTGACCGTCGCCGGGGCCATGATCGGCACACTCCTCCCGCAAGTGCAATCTACCATCGAATTCTTCGATCCCCAGATCGCCGCCGCCCGCAGCATTACCACGGCCGAAGTGGTAGGGAATGGGGCAATCATCCTTTTGGGTGTGGTGACTTCGCTGATCTATTTCCATTTTGGGGCACATCAAAAGACCGACGGCACGATGCGGCGATTGCTGCCGATCGAGATCCTGGCATGGATCGGTCGTATCTTCATCGGTATCACCCTCGGCGCGGTCTTTGCTGGTGTGTATGCCACCGCCCTGACCGCCCTGATCGAACGCCTCTCCTCGCTTATCAACTTCTTCGGACTGTTCAGCTAACATGCCCACATCTCTGGTTTCCGGTAACTCCCTGCTTGCAATTGACGTCGGTGCATCCAACACACGTGCGGTGATGTTCGATGTGATCGAAGGCGAATATCGTTTTGTCGCTTCAGGCGTGGCACCCAGCACGGCGGAAGCTCCTTTCAAGGATGTCTCCGAGGGCGCGCGAGATGCCATCGCTAATCTGCAACGCATCCTCGGCAAGACCCTGCTCGATGCAAACCGCGACCTGATCATCCCGAGTCAGGCCAACGGGTCGGGTGTGGATGCGCTCGTGGTCACGCTATCGGCCGGCCCCGCCATCAAAACAGTCGTCCTGGGGTTGCTCAAAGATGTCTCTCTCGACAGTGCGCGTCGTTTGACCGAATCCACATATGCGCGCATCAGCGATACCATCAGCCTGAACGATGCCCGCAAATCCGACCAGCAGATCGACAGTCTGTTACGCATTCGCCCCGACCTGCTCATCATCGCGGGCGGCACGGATGGCGGCGCCTCGCGTTCCATTCAAAAATTACTTGAGCCCGTCGGGCTAGCCAGTTATCTCATGCCAAAGGATAAGCGCCCGACAGTGCTATACGCAGGGAATGAAAAAATGCAGGCTGAGGTCAAATCCCTGGTCAGTGCTCACATCCCGGCGCTGCATTTCAGCCCCAACATCCGCCCCTCGCTCGAGACCGAAGACACCGACCCGGCCGAGCGCGAACTTGCACAGATCATCATCAACCTGCGCAAGAAACAACTCAAAGGTGTGGACACATTGAACACCTGGTCTGGCGGACACATGCTGCCAACGGCCTACGCCACCGGGCGCATGGTACGTTTTCTCTCCAAGGTGTATGGTTCACAAAAAGGTCTGCTCAGTGTGGACCTCGGCGCATCGGCAGTCACCATCGCCGCCGGTTTCAAAGACAGGTCCATCCTCAAAGTGCTGCCGCAATTTGGCATCGGCGAGAACTTGTCCGCGCTGCTGAACCACACCACGCTTGAAGACATTCTGCGCTGGTCGCCACTCGACATTTCAACCGGTGTGCTGCGCGATTACCTCTTCCATAAATCTTTGTATCCCTCGGCGATTGCCGCCACCAAGGAAGACTTCGCCATCGCGCAGGCAGTGGCGCGTGAAGCGCTGTACCTTGCAATGCAAACCGCGCGCCGCGACTTCCCTCAAAATATACGCAAGATCAAGCCGACCCTCGTCCCCTTGTTCGACCCGATCCTCGCGGGTGGCAGCGCCTTGAGCGACGCTTCGCGCCCCGGTCAGGGCCTGCTCCTGCTCCTCGACTCGATCCAGCCTGTGGGCGTCACCACGGTCATCCTCGACCAGAACAACCTGCTACCCCTGCTTGGCGCAGCGGCTTCACAGAACAACATCCTGCCCGTGCAAGTCCTTGACACCGGCGCCTTCCTCAGCGCAGGGACCGTTGTTTCACCGGTGGTATCCGCCAAATATGGAGCCTCCATCCTGCGGGCCAAACTGGTTTACGAGAACGGCGTTGAAGCACAGGTGGACCTGAAATACGGCAGCCTTGAAACCCTTCCGCTTGCCATCGGCGAGACCGGAAAATTGACCGTCCAATGTTTGCATGGCGCAGATATAGGCTTTGGACCCGGTCGTGGCGGCATTCTGCCGGTGAGCGGCGGGGCGTTGGGCGTTGTCTTCGATGGCCGCGGCCGTCCCCTAGATCTGCCCTCTGACCCTGTTCGGCGGCGCGAGATCCTCAAAAAATGGAATTGGACTCTCGGAGGCGGATAAACCATGCAAGCTCCCGTACATCACGTTATTGGTCTGACTTCCATCATCCGCGAACGGCTGCTGCCCGTCCCCGGCACGGTGAATGCTCGTGTACAACAAAAGGTTGGCGCGAACGATATTGTTGCGGAGGCTCGTTGGTCGCACGAGCATGTGCTGCTGGATGTGGCACGTTTGCTGAACGTCTCACCTGCTGCGGCAGACCGCTTGATCAAATGTCAGGTGGATGACCAGGTGGCCGCTTCGGCTGAGATTGCCGTTGGCAAAGGTCTGTTCCCTCGCACTGTGCATACTCCCCGCGATGGGCGCGTAGTGGCTGTCGGAGGCGGACAGGTGCTGCTGGAGGTCGGCGAATCGAAGATCGAGTTGCGCGCCGGAATTCCCGGCACGGTGATCCAGACCATCCCCAATCAAGGGGTCATCATTCAAACCACCGGCGGGCTCGTTCAGGGCGTGTGGGGCAATGGCCGCATCGACTCAGGACTGATGGTCAATCTGGCCGAAACGCCTGATAGCGTACTGACCGTGGGCCGTTTGGATGTCAGCCTGCGCGGTTCGATCCTGCTGGCCGGGATCGTCAAAGACGCCGAGACCTTGCAGGCCGCCGGAGACCTGCCTGTGCGCGGGTTAATCATTTCCAGCATCTTCCCCTCGCTCATTCCAAAAGCCCGTGAAATGCGCTACCCGATCATGGTGACAGATGGGTTTGGGGCTTTGCCCATGAACTCGGCCGCTCATAAATTGCTAGCCACCAATGCCAAGCGTGAAGTCACTGTCAATGCCGAGGCTTTCGACCGATACACCGGCGCGCGACCTGAAGTGATCATTCCGCTGCCCATCTCCAGCGAACCCGCCGCCCCTCATGAGATGGAAAATTTTGCGCCGGGGTTACAAGTCCGCCTGCGCCGCCCGCCCGCAATGGGAACGATCGGATCAATCGTCAACGTGCTCCCGGGTCTGACCACCCTGCCCAGCGGTTTGCGCGCGCCCGCTGCAGAAGTCAAACTCGAAAATGGCGAAACGGTTGTCGCGCCCCTCGTAAACCTCGAAGTTGTGGGATAATATTCCCGTCCTTATTTCATTTTGTGATTGATACATCAACCAGGAGAGTGCTCCATGTCTTTCGATGAGAACAATTTTGATACTTCTGAAGAGGCCCCGCTCCCGGAGGAATCAAATAACAACCGGACGTTCCTTATCGCCGTCGGGATCCTGGGTGGGATCATCCTGATCTCTGTGGCCTGTCTTGTGGGCGTGTATCTCTTTGGCGCGCGAACTCGCGCCACGCAGCAGGCGCAGGCCGCTTCCGTTACACAAACCGCGCAGGCCGCCAATGCCTTTATCGATCAGGCGCTGACCGCCACCTTCGAAGCCTCCATCCTGCCGACCGCCACCGAGCCCCCGACCGCTACGGCCGTGGTCAATGTTGCCACCATCACCCTCACCCCGGACCCGAATGTCACACAGGGCGTGAGCGCAGCCGCCCTCAACGGGACACCGGCAGCTGCCACCGCAACGGTCGCCGCCGCGTTGACACAGGCCGCAGTTGCCCAGCTGACCATTGTCCCCACCTCGACGCTGCTGCCACAAACAGGTATTGTGGAGGACGTGGGTGTGCCTGGATTGGTGGTGATGGCGCTTGCATTCATCATCGTGATCATGCTGGCGCGCAGGCTTCGCACTGCTCCCGTTCGGTAAAAAATCCCCTCGAATCAAAAACTCACCCCATGCGGGGTGAGTTTTCTTTTAAGTGTTTTCCAGTTTCACATACAGACGTTTGTTCTTCCTGCCCTTGTTATCGGTGCGGAAGATCGTGAAGCGGCCGACTTTGTGAGTGGAGTCCACGTGGGTACCACCGCAGGCCTGAGCATCGAAGCCTTGAATCTCCACCACGCGTACGCGGCCGTTAACCACCGGCGGACGGACATCCAACGTGCGAAGCAAGTCATTGCGAGTTTGAAATTCTTCTTCTGAAATGAAATAGGCCTGGATCGTACGTTCTTCCTGGAGCACGGCATTGACCTTAGACTCCAGTTCTGCGACCATGGCGGCGGAAAAATTCTCAAAGTTAAAATCGATGCGGGAGTAATCCTCACCGATCTGCACACCGGTGATCCAACCGTTGTAATCACGCAGGGTAATGGTGTTCAGAACATGCAAGACGGTGTGATATCGCGCCAAAGCGATACGCCTTTCACGATCGATGTACAGGGTCAGGGACTGTCCTAGCAGGGACGCGCTCAATGCATTCCCGCCCACATGCCAGATGATCTGATCTTCATCCGCAAAAGCGGATTCGATCTCGAGATGGCTGCCGTCCGGCAGGATGGCGAATCCTCTGTCGGCGGGCTGGCCGCCCCCGCCGGGATAGAAGCAGGTCCGGTCAAGGGCGAAGCGATGTTCCTGAATCGCAATGACCATTGCCCCGCCTTCGAAGCAATGGTCATCCTGAAGGTACAGTCGTTCGGTCGCCTGCAAGGGCATGAATTTTTAGACCACGCTCTCCGCGACGGTTTTGCCATAGCCGAGCAAGGCTTTGACCATATCCTGTGTACGTCCTTCCGCATAGACACGCAAAACGGGTTCGGTGCCAGACGGGCGGATCAACAGCCAGGAGTCATCGGCCATAATATATTTTACGCCGTCACGTTGGCTGATCTCTGAAACTTTTGCGCCTCCGATCTCAGCCGGGGCTTTTTTGGTGAGGAACTCGGTCATCTCGGCCTTGGCCACAGGGCGACTAAGGCGCAAGTCAACACGCTCGTAAAAAGCGGGGCCAACATCGGCAAGTAGGTCATCCACCATTTCACCCAACGATTTACCGGAAGCTGCCAGCATTTCCACGATGAGCAGCCCCATAATCGGACCATCGCCTTCGGGAATATGACCCTTGAAGGAAATGCCGCCCGACTCTTCGCCGCCAATGAGAACATCATCCGTCATCATGATGTCAGCAATATGGTTGAAACCCACCGGCGTTTCGTAGATCTTGACGCCATAACGTTTGGCAAGGCGGTCTAACATACGGGTGGTGGAAACGGTACGGACCACCGCGCCGGTCATGCCGCGTTTTTCCACCAGATATTTTAGCGAGAGTGCCATGATCTTGTGCGGGTCGACGAAATTTCCGCGCTCATCCATTGCGCCGATGCGATCCGCATCGCCGTCAGTGACGATGCCAAAGTTGCCAAACCCTGAACTGACCGCGCTCGATAAAGCGCCGAGGTTTTTGGCGATCGGTTCGGGGTGTACGCCGCCGAAGCCGGGGTTCATCTCGCCGCGGATCTCATGGATCTCACAGCCGGTACCCTGAAGGAAGGCTTTGATCACGCCTCGTCCCGACCCATACATGGCATCGGCGACAAAACGCTGGGGGTTCTCGGCAATAATGTCGGTATTGATGAGTTTGCGCAGGTGCTCAAAATAAGCAGGCAGCGGGTTGAACTTCTGGATCAACCCTGCTTCGCGCGCCTTTTGAAAATCCATCAAGTTGGGACCGCGTGCCTGTTCTTCATTGTCGTTGATGTACACTTCCACGCGACGGCATTGTTCGGGCAGAGCTGAACCTCCAAACGCACCCTTGACCTTCACTCCGTTGTAACGAGGTGCGTTGTGCGAGGCGGTAATCATGATGCCCGCAATGGCGTTATTGTTCTTGACGGCATAAGAAATGGCGGGTGTGGGCGAGTCGGATTGGGCCAGCAGGACGGTGAATCCGTTCGCGGCCAGAACGCGCGCCACTTCTCCCGCAAAACGGTCTGAAAGGAATCGGGTGTCGTAACCGACAACGATCTTTTTCGCATCCACAGTGTCGGACTTATCCCAATGGTCGGAGGCTACCGCATCTGCTATAGCTTGCGAGACCATGCGGAGATTGCTAAATGTGAAGCTGTCTGAAATGACGGCTCGCCAGCCGTCCGTACCGAAATGAATGGGCATACGTTATCCTGTTCTGTTGATTTGATCTTGAGTTATGGAGTAGGTGTGACGTTCGGTGTGGAGGAGGGGTCAAAATCCGGGGCAGGCGTGGCATAGCTGATGACCGAATCCAACAGCCAGCCTTCGATGCGCTTCCCATTAATGGTGACGACGACCTTCACCCAGGTCACGCTATTCAACTCGGCGAACTCTGAGT
>Ga0268298_10003172_pt1 | contig 17055 bp, 9 predicted proteins | sample WWTPWeurt_MetaG_FD_194462 | JGI IMG/M metagenome (GOLD analysis project Ga0268298, IMG submission 194462) | Activated sludge microbial communities from WWTP in Nijmegen, Gelderland, Netherland - WWTP Weurt | ecosystem: Engineered > WWTP > Aerobic digester > Activated sludge | place: Netherlands... | reverse complement strand
CCTGACCCAGCGCACGGCCCACTTGCGCGACCATCCCGGCCAGATCAGCTTTCCCGGTGGACGGGTGGAGGAGGGCGATTCCGGGCCCGTGGCCACGGCTCTGCGCGAAAGTCTGGAGGAAGTCGGGCTGCCGGCGGCCTGTATCGAAGTCATCGGGTTTCTGCCTGAGTATCGGACCGGGACCGGGTTCCGGGTGACTCCCGTGGTGGCCCTGGTGACCCCCCCCTTTCCCGTACGGCCCGATCCTTTCGAAGTGGCGGAAGTCTTCGAAGTGCCGCTGCAATTTCTCCTTGACCCTGCCAACCACCGGCGCGAGGCCGTCCATGTGCGGGGCGCCCTGCGCCAGTATTACGCCATGCCGTACGGTGACTACTTCATCTGGGGGGCCACGGCCGGGATGATCCGCTCCCTCGTCAGTCGCCTGGGACTGGTTGCCGAGGGAACCTGAAACAGTCGGGTGGCAGCTCGACCGTTTCCGTCGGCACCCGGCCAAATCGCGCCGCGAGTCATAGCCTGAGGGGCGTTTTGCCGTGGTTTACCCGCGATTTCGTCAAGTTTTCCGGCGCGGTTTTCGGTATCATCATCCCGTCGCCGTTGCACTGCTCGGCGATCGCCTTCTTTGCCATCGGCGAACGGATCGGCCACCGGCAGATGTGCTTCGAGCGGCAGGCTTCTGGGTCGGGGCAGTGGGTCGCAGGGTGCCAGGCACCGGCGGTCGGGGGGCAAAAGCAATGCGTTGGGCGACCGTGCGGAGTTTTTTGAGGTCCGTGCGCAGTCGATTTCAAACCGGGTGCGTCGGGCCTCGTCCGGCGGGCCATTGCCCTTGGGCGCTTTTTTTGTCGAGCCTCGCCGCCGTGCCAGGCTGAGTGTTTTTTATCAGGAGAATCATAATGAGCAGAGATGTTGTCGTTCTGAGCGCTGTCCGTTCCGCTATCGGTGCCTTTGGCGGTTCCCTGGCCGATTTCGAGGCCAGCGAGCTGGCTGGTGTCGTGATGAAGGAATCGGTCGTCCGCTCCGGCGTCGATCCCCAACTGATCAACTACGTCACCGTCGGCAACTGCATGCCGACCGACGCCCGCTACCCCTACGTTTCCCGCGTCGCCTCCATCCAGGCCGGTCTGTCCATGGACTCAGTTGCTATGCAGGTGAGCCGCCTGTGCGCCTCCGGCCTGCAGGGCATCGTCACCACCGCCCAGAACATTCTGCTGGGTGACTGCGACTACGGCATCGGTGGCGGCGTTGAAGTGATGTCCAAGGCGGCCTACATGCTGCCTGCACTGCGTTCCGGCGCCCGTATGGGCGACACCAAGGCCATCGACTCCATGGTTGCGGTGCTCACCGATCCCTTTGGCGTCGGCCACATGGGCGTGACTGCCGAGAATCTAGCGGTCAAGCATGGCATCTCCCGCGAAGAGCAGGATGCCTTCGCCGTCGAATCCCAGCGCCGCGCCGCGGCCGCCATCGACGCCGGCCACTTCAAGTCCCAGATTCTCCCCATCGTGAAGCAGACCAAGAAGGGCGAAGTGGTTTTCGATACCGACGAACACCTCAAGCGCGGCACCACCATGGAATCCCTGGCCAAGATGAAGCCGGCCTTCAAGAAGGACGGGGGCACGGTCACGGCAGGCAACGCCTCCGGCATCAACGACGGTGCCGCCTTCTTCGTTCTGGCCGATGGTGACACCGCGGTCAAGGCCGGCTACAAGCCCATGGCCCGTCTGGTCTCCTACGCCGTGGCCGGTGTGCCCAACGACATCATGGGTGAAGGCCCGATTCCCGCGTCTCGCCTGGCCCTCAAGAAGGCCGGTCTGACGCTCGACCAGATGGACGTCATCGAGTCCAACGAAGCCTTCGCCGCCCAGGCCCTGTCCGTCATGAAGGTGCTGGGTCTCGACCCGGCCAAGACCAACCCCAACGGTGGTGCCATCGCCCTGGGCCACCCGGTCGGCTGTTCCGGCGCCTTCATCGCCACCAAGGCGGTGTATGAAATGAACCGCATCGGTGGCAAGTACTGTCTGGTGACCATGTGTATCGGGGGCGGGCAGGGTATCGCCGCCATCTTCGAGCGCGTCTGATCTCCTGCGCTCCAGGACAGGAAACCGCCGGCTGGTCCGGCGGTTTTTCTTTTCTGCTGCCAGCAAGATGAAAGTACGGCCGCGCCTCCAGCGCGTAGACCATGGGTTCAGAAATGCAGGAAGACCGGGGAGCCACCGAATAGCCCGGATCTTCCGGGGGCAGTGGGGATTGCCGAACCCTTGGGTTCCGCCTTGAGGGCGTGTAACTTGTTCTTGCTTCGCAAAGAAAATGTCACCAAAAAGAAGGCGACCCCAGGGGCGACGCCGGGCGTTGCCCGGTCCCGTGCGCGACTCGGGCTCCCGGGCGGGTCGCTAAACTCGCCTGCGGCTCGGACAACGCGACCCGAAGGCCCCCGGAAGCCCTGCGTTGCTCAGCGTCTTCCATGGGGGGGACAGGCGTCCGGGCTCAAAAGTCGGGTCGGCGGCCTTGGCTGCCTTAGTTCGGAGCGTGGGTGAGAGGCGGTTGAACCGTTCAGTCCGGCCGCTTCTGGGCCCCTTGAGAGGAGCCGAGCAACGCAGGGGGCTTGGGGGAAGTCGGCTCGCGTTGTCTGAGCCCCCGGGGCGAGTTTAGCGAGCCGCCCAAGCCCCCGAGTAGCGCAGGGTACCCCGCAACGCGGGGCTCCGACCCAGGGGTGGCTTCTAGCTACTTTCTTCTTGCCACCAAGAAGAAAGTACGCCCGCGCATCAGGCGCGGAAACCATGGTTTCAGAAAAGCGGGCATGCCGGGCAGCCACCGTATGGCCCGGCTTTCCCGGAAGCATCACGGACTGCGGAAGCTATCTGCGGGCCAGGCTAATAGAATGCGGATTCCCTGTCCTGGGGCGAAGTGGTGCAGGGTTGCCACGCATTGCCCAGGAATGGTGCGGGAATGGCCTGGTCGGGCCACCAGAAGGGGAATACCGGTGGCTCGGCTTTTGCTAATGCTGCCCCATATATCGATCGGAGAACCCCGTGTCCATTCACGTCGCCCTCAACCACGTTACCCACTACCACTACGACCGCCTGGTCGGCCTCGGCCCCCAGGTCATCCGCCTGCGGCCCTGTCCCCATTCGCGGACCCGCATCCTGTCCTACGCGTTGAAGGTCGGGCCGGCAGAGCATTTCATCAACTGGCAGCAGGATCCCCAGGGCAACTACTTGGCCCGCCTGGTCTTCCCGGAGAAGACCCGGGAGTTCCGCATCGAGGTCGATCTGGTGGCCGAGATGTCGGTCATCAACCCCTTCGATTTCTTCCTGGAACCCCACGCCGAGCACATTCCCTTTGCCTACGAGGCCTGGCAGCGCCACGAACTGACGCCCTACCTCTACCAGTTGCCGGCGACGCCGCGCTTCCAGCAGTACCTCGACGCCATTCCCCGGGCCAGGGCCCGCAGCGTCGATTTCCTGGTCGCCCTGAACGCCCGCCTGCAGCAGGACATCGCCTACACCATCCGCATGGAGCCCGGCGTGCAGACGCCGGAGGAAACCCTGGTGAAGCGTTCCGGCTCCTGCCGCGATTCGGCCTGGCTGCTGGTGCAACTCCTGCGCCACCTGGGCCTCGCCGCCCGCTTCGTCTCCGGCTACCTGATTCAACTGACGCCGGACGTCAAATCCCTCGATGGTCCCTCGGGGCCGGAAGCCGATTTCACCGACCTCCACGCCTGGGCCGAGGTCTATCTGCCCGGTGCGGGCTGGATCGGCCTCGATCCCACCTCCGGCCTCTTCGCCGGGGAAGGCCACATTCCGCTTGCCTGTACGCCGGAACCTGCGTCTGCTGCGCCGCTCACCGGCGCCATCGACGAATGCGAAACGACATTCGGCCACACCATGCGGGTCACCCGCATCTGGGAAGCGCCCCGGGTGACCAAACCGTACAGCGACGAGCAGTGGGCGGAGATCGAAAGCCTCGGCCATCGCATCGACGCCCGGCTCACGGCCCGCGACGTGCGCCTGACCCAGGGCGGCGAACCCACCTTCGTGGCCGTGGACGACCCCGACGGCGCCGAGTGGAACACCGACGCCCTCGGGCCCACCAAGCGCCTGCTGGCGGCAGACCTCTTCCATCGCCTGCGGGAAAAATACGGTGCCCAGGGCTTCATGCACTTCGGCCAGGGCAAGTGGTACCCCGGCGAGCAACTGCCGCGCTGGAGCCTCAACTGCTTCTGGCGCAAGGACGGCCAGCCCCTGTGGGGCAACCCGGCCCTCTACGCCGACGAGAAGAAGGACTACGGCGTCACCGAGGCCCAATCGGCGGCTTTCCTGGAGCGGGTGGCCCGCAACCTGGGCCTCGACTCCGGGGACATCTTCCCTGCCTTCGAAGACGTTTTCTACTACCTGTGGCGGGAGCGGCGCCTGCCCGGCAACGTCGATCCCTTCGACTCGCGGGTGGACGATCCCTTGGAGCGGGCCCGCCTGATGAAGGTGTTTTCCCAGGGCCTGACCCAGACCGTCGGCCACGTCTTCCCGGTGATGAGGGACGTCGCTGGCCGGTGGCAGACCGGCCCCTGGTTCCTGCGCTCCGAGCGCTGCTACCTGTTCCCCGGCGACTCGCCCATGGGCTGGCGCCTGCCGCTGGATTCCCAACCCTGGGTCGCCAAGGCCGACTACCCCTACCAGCATCCCCTCGATCCTTCCCAGGTGCCGGCGCCCCTCAAGTCCTACGCCGAAATCCGCCGGCAATTCGCGGCCGTGGTGGAGGCCGCCCGGGCCCGCCAGGTCGCTGCCGGCCGGGGCGAGGGCAAGGCTGCCGCCCCTGACACCGTGCCAGGCTTCAAGGAATCCGCCGCCTTGATCACCCGGCTGGCCATGTGCGCCCAGCCCCGGGACGGCAAGCTCTACGTCTTCATGCCCCCCACCGGCGGGCTCGACGATTACCTGGAGCTGGTGGCCGCCTGCGAGCAGGCCGCCGAGGCCATGAACCTGCCGCTCATTTTCGAGGGCTACCCGCCCCCCGCCGACCCGCGCCTGGCCCATTTCAGCGTCACCCCCGACCCCGGGGTCATTGAGGTGAACGTGCATCCAGCCAGATCCTGGGACCAACTCGTGGAGCGGACCACCCACCTCTACGACGCCGCCCACCTCTCCCGCCTGACCAGCGAGAAGTTCATGCTCGACGGCCGCCACACCGGCACCGGCGGCGGCAACCACTTCGTCCTCGGCGGCGCGACGCCCAACGATTCCCCCTTCCTGCGCCGGCCGGATTTGCTCAAGAGCCTTATCGCCTACTGGCACAACCACCCCAGCCTCTCCTACCTGTTTTCCGGCCTGTTCATCGGCCCCACCAGCCAGGCGCCGCGGGTGGACGAGGCGAGGAACGACGCCCTCTACGAACTGGAGATCGCCTTCCGGGAAATCGCGCGCCAGGGCGACAACACGCAGCCCTGGCTCATCGACCGCATCCTGCGCAACCTGCTGGTCGACGTTACCGGCAATACCCACCGGGCCGAATTCTGCATCGACAAACTCTATTCGCCTGACGGTCCCGCCGGCCGCCACGGGCTCCTGGAACTGCGCGCCTTCGAGATGCCGCCCCACGCCCGCATGTCGCTGGCGCAGCAGCTTCTCCTGCGCGGCCTCATCGCCCGCTTCTGGGACCAGCCCTACGATCCGCCCCGGCTGGCCCGCTGGGGCACCGAACTGCACGACCGCTTCATGCTGCCCCATTTCGTCGAGCAGGATTTCCGCGACGTGGCGGAGGACATGCAGCAGGCCGGCTTCCCCTTTCAGGCTGAGTGGTTCGCCCCTCATTTCGAATTCCGCTTTCCCAAGTACGGCGACTTCGCCGCCAAGGGCATCGACTTCGAGCTGCGCCACGCCCTCGAACCCTGGCATGTCATGGGGGAGGAGGGCAATGTGGGGACCACCGTGCGCTTCGTCGATTCCTCGGTGGAGCGGGTCCAGGTCAAGGTCGCCGGCATGGCGCCGGACCGCTACGTGCTCACCTGTAACGGCCGTGCCGTTCCCCTGCAGCCCACCGGCACCAACGGCGAGTTCGTCGCCGGCGTGCGTTACCGGGCCTGGCAGCCGGCCTCCTGCCTGCACCCCACCGTCGGCGTCCATGGCCCCCTGGTCTTCGATCTGGTGGATACCTGGATGCAGCGCTCCCTGGGCGGCTGCCAGTACCACGTGGCTCACCCCGGCGGGCGCAATTTCGAGGCCTTTCCGGTCAATGCCTTCGAGGCGGAAAGCCGCCGCCTGGCCCGCTTCTTCCGCTTCGGCCACACGCCGGGACGGATGCAGGTCCAGGCCCCCGAGATCAGCGCCGAACACCCGTTTACGCTAGACTTGCGGCGTTTCTAACGCCGAATGACGGCGCGCTGCGGCGCGCCGTTCTTGCCTTTACGACCGTCCATGGCCCGCACCCTGCTCGCCATCTATCCCCGCAATACCCGGCGCTTCGACGAAATGTTGACAGCCACGGGGGTGGTGCGGCCCCATTGGCGGCAATTCCTGGGCCATCTGGACGCGGCGGCGCCGGAGGTGATGCGGGAGCGGGTCGAGTTCGTCGATCGCCGTATTCAGGAAAACGGCGTCACCTACAACGTCTATGCCGATCCCAACGGGGCCGACCGGCCCTGGGCTCTGGATCCGCTGCCCTTCATCATCGCCGCCGACGAGTGGCGTCAGATCGCGGCGGCGGTGGCGCAGCGGGCCGCTGTCCTGAACCGGGTGCTGGCCGACCTCTACGGTGAGCAGCGTCTGCTGGCCGAGGGCCTCCTGCCCCCCGCCCTGGTCTACGGCCAGCACGGCTACCTCTGGCCCTGCCGCGGACTGCGGCCGCCGGGCAATACCTGGCTCCATTTCTACGCCGTGGACCTGGCCCGCTCGCCCGACGGGCGCTGGTGGGTCATCGCCGACCGCACCCAGGCCCCCTCAGGTGCCGGCTACGCCCTGGAAAACCGGCTCATCATCTCGCGGGTCTTTCCCGAACTGTTCCGCGACCTGCGCGTCGAGCATCTGGCGGATTTCTTCCGCGCCCTGCAGGATTCCCTCTCCGGCCTGGCACCGGTGGCCCGGGGCGAGCAGCCCCACGTCGTACTCCTGACACCCGGCCCCTACAACGAAACCTATTTCGAACACGCCTATCTGGCCCGCTACCTGGGCTTTCCCCTGGTGGAAGGCCAGGATCTCACGGTGCGGGGCGACACGGTCTTCCTCAAGACCCTGCGGGGGCTGAAGCGAGTGCATGTCATCCTGCGCCGCCAGGACGACAGTTTCTGCGATCCCCTCGAACTGCGGGGCGATTCGGCGCTGGGCGTCCCCGGGCTCTTGAATGCCGTGCGCGCCCGCCAGGTGGTGGTGGCCAACGCCCTGGGCAGCGGCCTCATCGGTTCCGGCGCCCTCATGGGCTTCGTCCCCGCCCTGTGCGAACGTCTCCTGGGCGAAAGGCTCGCCATGCCCGCGGTGGCCACCTGGTGGTGCGGCGAGCGGCCGGCCCTGGACTACGTGCGGGAGCACCTGGACGAACTGGTCATCAAGCCGGCCTTTCCCACCCAGCATTTCGAGCCGACCTTCGGGCGCGACCTCCAGGGCGAGGCGCGGGAGGAGATGCTGCGCCGTATCGACACCCGGCCCCACGCCTACGTCGGCCAGGAACTGGTGCATCTGTCCCAGGCCCCCATCTGGAGCCGTGCCCACGAACGTCGCCTGCTGGCCCGGGCGGTGGGCCTGCGCGTCTATGCGGTGGCCACGCCGGACGGTTATACGGTGATGCCCGGGGGCCTCGCGCGGGTGGCCAGCGCCGCCAACGCCCTGGTGATCTCGATGCAGCGGGGCGGCTCGTCCAAGGACACCTGGGTGCTGACCGAAGGCCACGTCAGCGACTTCAGCCTGCTGAAATCGTCCCTGGGGATCGGCGACCTGGTGCGCGGCGGTGCCAATCTCTCCTCGCGGGTGGTAGAGAATCTCTACTGGGTCGGGCGCTATTCCGAGCGCTTCGACTGCACCGCCCGCCTGCTGCGGGTCGTCCTCGCGCGTCTGGTCGAAGCCGGGGGAGAACTCACCCCGGCCCTGGTGGCGGTGCAGCAACTGGCCGAGGAGATGGACATCGTTCCCACCCGGGAGGAGGACGAGGCCTCGCCCAGACATGCCGAACATCGCCTGCTGGAGGCCATCTACGATCCCGACCAGACCGGCAGTCTGGCGGGGGCCATCCGCAGCGTGATGTGGTCGGCGACCCACGTGCGGGAGCGTCTCTCCCTCGACCACTGGCATTCCCTCAACGGCCTGCAGAGAAGTCTCCAGAACGCCCGTCGCAAGACCCCTTCGCTGCCCGAGGCCATCGCCTTCCTGGATCGGGTGCTGCTCGTCTCCTCGTCCCTCACAGGCTTCGCCGTGGACAACATGACCCGGGACGACGGTTGGCGCTTCCTGGTGGTGGGGCGGCGCATCGAGCGTCTCGTGACCCTCGCCACGGCCATGGCGCACTTCCTCCGCCTGCCCTCGGCCCGGGCCCCCGGCACCCTGGAGTGGCTGCTGGAACTGATGGACAGCATCATTACCTTCCGCTCCCGCTACTCCCGGCCGCCGGAACTGATGCCGGTCCTCGATCTTCTGGTCTTCGACGAATCCAACCCCCACGGCGTCGCCTTCCAGATCGAAAGCCTCATCCGCTACCTGGAGCGCATGGACCGGGATCTGGGCGACATTCGGGACGAGCGCCTCATCGCTGCGGGCAAGGCCTTGCGGGCCACTGACCTGGGGCGCTTTGCCGGCGTCTCCTTCCACGACTGCCGCGAGTGCTCACCCTGCGAGGAACTGGCCGCCCTCCTGGACGAAGTGGTGGCCGCGGTGCATGCCCTGTCCGACCGCCTGGCCATGCGCTTCTTCACCCATGTCGGCGACGTCAGCCACCAGACCCTTGCCCTTTGAGAGCCTGTGAAAATTTCATTCACCCCCGCTCGTCATGCCCAGCCGCGCCCGCTCGGCGTTGCCAATGCTCGCCATAGCCCACGCTATGGCTGTGCTTGGCGCCTTGATCGTGCACCGCTGTGCACGCCGCTCGGGCGCGCCCGAAAAATTCACAGGCTCTGATCATGGCCCGCTACCACGTTGCCCACGAAACCCGCTACGCCTACGGCGCGCCGGTGTCGCTCTCGCAGCAGCAATTGCACCTCTCGCCCCGCATCCTGCCCTGGCAGCATTGCGAAGCGCATCACATCGACATCGACCCCCCGCCCAACTGGCGGCGTTACGGGCGCGATGCCTTCGACAACCCGGTCCTGTGGGTCAGCTTCGAGACTCCCCACGAGGCCCTGACGGTTCATTCCACCCTGACCGTCGAGGTGATGCCCCATCGGCCCACCTTCGCCCCGGAGGAAACGCTGCCCTGGGAGACGGTACGGGACCGGCTGGCCTATGGCGCCACGCCCCCCGACGAAGACGACCTCGTCGCCACCCGCTTCCTCTTCGAATCGCCCTTCGTGCGGATCAAGCACGAATTCGCCGCCTACGCCGGCGAGTGCTTTCCCGAGGGCCAGCCCCTGCTGGCCGGGGCCATGGCCCTGATGGAAAAAATCCACCGCGAATTCGAATTCGACCCGGAAGCCACCACGGTGGCCACCCCGGTCCTCGAAGTGCTGCAGAGGAAGCGCGGCGTATGCCAGGATTTCGCCCACCTCATGATCGCCTGTCTGCGTTCCCTGGGGCTGGCCGCCCGCTACGCCAGCGGCTACCTCCTCACTCATCCGCCGCCGGGGCGGCCACGTCTGGTGGGGGCCGACGCTTCCCACGCCTGGGTTTCCCTCTATTGCCCCGGGGGTGGTGACGGCTGGGTCGATCTCGACCCCACCAACAATCTCCTGCCCGACACCGAGCACATCACCATCGCCATGGGGCGCGATTTCAGCGACATCTCGCCCCTGCGCGGCGTCATCCTGGGGGGCGGCAGTCACGAGCCGGAGGTCGCCGTGACGGTGACGCCCCTCGACCCGGAAGAGGTCGAGGCCGCTCCCGATGTCCCCTGAGCCGTACCGCCTGCCGCAAGCCGCGGCGTTGGCGGTGGTGGGGGCAGGCCCCGCCGGTCTGATGGCCGCCGAAGTCCTCGCCGCCCGCGGTCTGACCGTGGAGGTCTATGACGCCATGCCGTCCCCGGGGCGCAAATTCCTCATGGCCGGGCGCGGCGGGCTCAACATCACCCACTCCGAAGCCTTCGACCGCTTCCTCGCCCGCTACGGCGCAGGGCGCGGATTTCTGGAGCCCTCGCTCGCCGCCTTCGGCCCCGACGCCCTGCGGCAATGGATGGCCGGGCTGGGCATAGCGAGCTTCGTCGGTTCCTCGGGCCGGGTTTTTCCCGAAGGCATGAAGGCGGCACCCCTGTTGAGGGCCTGGCTGCACCGGCTGCGCGCTGCCGGGGTGCGCCTGCACGTGCGCCATCGCTGGCAGGGGTGGGACGCCCAAGGCGCCCTCTGCTTCGCGACTCCAGCCGGTGCTCTTGCCCTGCGGCCTGCGGCGACCGTGCTCGCCCTGGGAGGCGGGAGCTGGCGCCGGCTAGGGTCCGACGGCGCCTGGGTGCCCTGGCTGGCCGGGCGGGGCATCGAGGTGGTGCCGCTGCAGCCGGCCAATTGCGGCTTCGATGTGGCCTGGTCGCCCTATTTCCGGGAGCGATTCGCCGGCCAGCCCCTCAAGGCCATCGTCGCGCGCCACGGCGGCCAGGCGGTGCCCGGTGAGTGTGTCGTGAGCGCCCGGGGCATCGAGGGAGGCGCAGTCTATGCGCTCTCCGCCGCCCTGCGCGAAAGTCTGGCGCGGGGCGAGGCGACGGCCCTGGTGCTCGACCTGGCGCCGGGGCGTGACGCGGCGGTCCTGGCCGAGCAACTCGCCCGGCCCCGGGGACGGGACAGCCTGGCCAACCACCTGCGCCGCCGGGCCGGGATCGAGGGCGTCAAGGCGGCCCTGCTGCGGGAATTCCATGCCCCGGCCGAACTGGGCGATGCGGCATTTCTGGCCCGGGCGATCAAGGCCCTGGCCATCCCGCTCCAGGCGCCGCGGCCCCTGGACGAAGCCATCAGCAGCGCCGGGGGGGTCGCCCTGGCGGAATGCACCGACGCGCTCATGCTCAAGGCCCTGCCCGGAGTGTTCTGCGCCGGGGAAATGCTGGACTGGGAGGCGCCCACCGGCGGCTATCTCCTCAGCGCCTGCCTCGCCACCGGCCGGCGGGCCGGGGAGGGCGCGGCAGCCTGGCTGAAGAGCGCCAGCGGGGCTTGATCCCGGCGCGTCAGCACGGCGCGATCCATGGTAAGTTTGCGCTTCACCGTCGCCGGCATGCCGGCCGCAACCCAGGAACCGGAGCCATGCCCCCCAGCGTACTTGTCGTCGAGGACGAACCGATCAACCAGGAACGCCTGGTGGAGACCCTGGCCGAGGAGGGCTACCGGGTGGTTGCCGCCTCCTCCGGGGGCGAGGCGTGGGAGCACCTGCAGGGGGCGAATGCCGGTTTCGACGTGATCCTGCTGGACCGCATGATGCCGGACATGGATGGCATCGAAATCCTGCACCGGCTCAAGGCGCGGGAAGGGTGGGAGCACGTGCCGGTCATCATGCAGACCGCCATGACCGCCGATGCCGACGTGGCCGAGGGCCTGCGGGCGGGGGCCTTCTATTACCTGACCAAGCCTTTTTCCGCCGATACCTTGCTGGCCATTGTCGGCGCGGCGCTGGAAGATCGTCTCGAACACCAGGAACTACGACGGGAAGCGGCCCGCATCGGGCAGAGCTTCGGCTGCCTGCAGCAGGCGACCTTCGTCTTTCGCACGCCGGAGGAAGCGCGCAACCTCGCCACCCTGGCCGCCAACGCGGCGCCGGACCCCGCCCGGGTGGTGCTGGGTCTTTCGGAACTGATGCTCAACGCGGTGGAGCACGGCAATCTGGGCATCAGTTACGGCGAGAAGTCTGCCCTCATCGAGCAGGGCACGCTGCCGGACGAGATCGCCCGCCGCTTGGCCTTGCCCGAATATGCGGGGCGGGTGGGCCTACTGGAAATCCGCCGCGAGGCCGGAAGCCTGATCTTCACCGTGCGGGACCAGGGGGCCGGGTTCGACTGGCACCGCTACCTGGAACTTTCGCCGGAGCGGGCCTTCGATACCCACGGCCGCGGCATCGCCATGTCGCGCATGCTCAGCTTCGATGCCCTGGAGTGTCGGGGCAGCGGCAACGAGGTCGTCGCGACCTTGACGCTCTGAGCTTGTGAAAAAAGTGCAGGGAGCGAAGCAGGCTCCCGAGTAGTGCCCGCGCATCAGGCGCGGAACCCATGGGTTCAAAAAACCGGGCAGGCCGGGGAGCCACCGAATGGCCCGGTTTTTCCGGAGGCAGTGGGGATGGCTGAATCTTGGGGTTCAGCCATCCCCACTGCCCATCGCTGACCCGGGAGACGCCACGATGGATCATGACCCTCTCTGGGCCGGCGCTTTGAGCCTGGTTCTCCTGCACGAAGAGACCGGATGCCCCCATTCCGCGCTCCATGCCGCACGCCGGCTGGAGCGCATCAGCGAGCTGCCGGAGATCGACGGGAGCACCCGCGACCTGACCGGTCGCCGCAGCCACGATACGTCCCACGCCCGCTCCCAGCCCCGCCGCAGCCGGCAGGCGTCCCATCCGCGCTGTCACGCTTCCCCAATTCCCATGCCGACCCGCTTTCCCGCTCCCCAACGCCCGGCGACCGCCTTCCCCGCCCAGGCGTCCGAAACGCCCTACCACGTTGCCGGCGGCGCCATCCGCCTGTCCCTGTCCTCGGACCTGCAAGGGCCTGCCGGGGAAGAAGCCTCGCCCCGCAAGGGTTCCCGACGCCAGCGCCTGTGGGAACTGGGCCACAAGTGCCACTGCCCCATCGTCGGCGTGTGTTTTTCGGTGGAGGAACTGCGAAAACGGCCATTTGTAACTCGCAAATTCATTTGAGCTGGTGAGCATCGGGGGCATGGATTGAATCGATTTAAGGAAAGGCCTTTGCTTCTCTTCGCCTACATCCTGTCGTAATTCAAAATGCATAGCAATTGTGATGGGCCATCCCTGGCCGGTGGGAAGTAACTGCGAGCACTGAGATGGTCGCCTTGGACCGACGCCCCTCCACTCCCCGCCACCCCCCCGCCCCGCTTCCCGCCAACCTTGGCGCCTTGCCTATCGCGTCGCGGGTGGCGATGGTAATCTCTTCTCCCAACCGTGGAACCCCTTGCCCCTTCGCCCTTCGCCGATCTTGAACCCGCTGCCGTGTGGCGGCACTTTGCCATGCTGTGCGCCGTTCCCCGGCGTTCCAAGGAAGAGGGGGCGGTGCGGGATCAGGTGGTGGCCTGGGCGGTGCAAGGGGGGCTGGAGACGCGGGTCGATGGGGCCGGGAACCTGCTGATCCGCAAGCCGGCGTCGGCGGGGCGCGAGGCGGCGGCGGTGCTTGTCTTGCAGGGCCATCTGGACATGGTGTGCCAGAAGAATGCCGGTTGCGAACACGATTTCTCCCGCGATCCGATCCGCCCGCAGTGCCGGGACGGCTGGCTGGTGGCGGACGAGACGACCCTGGGGGCGGACAATGGCCTGGGTGTGGCCCTGATTCTGGCCCTGCTGGAGGATCGCGAGGCCGTCCACGGTCCCCTGGAGGCGCTGCTGACGGTGGATGAGGAAGCCGGCATGGGCGGCGCCCGGGGGCTGGACGCCGATCTGGTCGGCGGGCGCCTCCTGCTCAATCTGGATACCGAGGAGTGGGGCGAGTTCTACGTCGGCTGCGCCGGCGGGCTGGACGTCAATGTGGAGCGGCGGGGCCCGGCGGAGATGCCGCCGGCCGGCCACCGTGCGTATCGCATCGTGCTATCCGGCTTGCAGGGCGGCCATTCGGGGATCGACATCCATCGCGGCCGGGGCAATGCCATCAAGCTGCTGGTGCGTGTGCTGCGGGATCTGGAAGGGGAGGGGCTGCGCCTCTCCGAGCTGCGGGGGGGAACCGCCCGCAACGCCCTGCCGCGGGAGTGCGAGGCGGTGGTGACCCTTCCCCTGTCCGGCGCCGCCGCGCTGGAGGCCCGGCTGGCGGAGTGGCAGGCGCTGCTGCGCCGGGAGCTGGCGGGGGCCGACGAGGGCTTGCGGCTGGCGGCGGTGCTGGCCAGCCCCGGCCAGGTCATGGCGCCTTCCGAGCAGGCGATCTGGCTGGCGTCCCTGCACGCCGCGCCCCAGGGCGTGCGGCGCATGAGCGTCGCGTTCCCGGGGGTGGTGGAAACTTCCGACAACCTGGGAGTGGTGGAACTGGGACCGGATGGCGGTGCCTGCACCTTCATGGTCCGCTCCCTGCACGGCAGCGGCAGCCTCGCCCTGGCCGACGAGATCGTCAGCCTCTTCGCCCTTTCCGGCACCCGGGCCACGCCTTCGGGCCAGTATCCCGGCTGGGCGCCCCAAGCCGCCTCGCCGCTCCTCGTCCGCTGCCAGAAGGTCTATCGGCGGGAATTTGGCGCGGCGGCAGGCGTCCAGGTCATCCACGCCGGGCTGGAGTGCGGCCTCATCGGCGCGCGCTTCCCGGGGATGGATATGGTGTCCTTCGGGCCCACCATCCGGGGCGCCCATGCCCCCGGCGAACGGGTGGAGATTGCCTCGGTGGAGCGCTGTTGGCGCCTGCTGCGCGCCATCGTGGCCGAGGAGGCCGCGGCCGGCTCTTGAGGCGGGTGGGGGGCCGCGCAGCGGCGAAACCCTTGGCCGCCGCCTTCAGCGCGCCGCCACCACCCGATTGCGGCCGCTGGCCTTGGCCTGGTAGAGGGCGCCGTCCGCGGCGGCGACCAGGGCAGGGGCGTCAGCCAGGGCGGGGGTGGTGACGGAGGCCCCGACGCTGACCGTAATGGGAATGATCCAGTCTTCCCATTCGAAGGTCGCCTGCTCGACGGCCAGGCGGATGCGTTCGGCCACCTCCCGCGCCGTGTCCAGGCCGGTGGCGGGGAGGACGACGGCGAATTCCTCGCCGCCGTAGCGGAAGACCAGGTCCCCGGCCCGGGAGCCGGCCGCCAGCAGGACGGCCAGACGGCGCAGGACGGCGTCGCCGGCGGCGTGGCCCCAGGTGTCGTTCACCGTCTTGAAATGGTCGATGTCCAGCATGAGCAGGGCGATGGGCTGGCCGGCGGCCTGGGCGGCTTCCCACTCGCTGCCCAGGAAGTCGAGGCCATGGCGGCGGTTGGGCAACTGGGTCAGGGGGTCGGTCAGGGCCACCTGGATGAGGCGGCGATGGGAATCGGCGAACTCGCCAGCGCTGCGCACCAGGTCCTGGCGCTCCCGGCGCATTTCGCCGCGCAGGGCCATCAGGCGCCGGGCGATGGCCAGGCGCAGGCGCAGGCCTTCGCCGCGGCCGGCCTTGTCGAGGATGTCGTCGGCCCCCGCCTCCACCGCGCCCAGGGCGCTGGCGTCCCAGGGGCGGGCGCTCAGTGCCAGCACATAGGGTTCGTTGCCGCGGGGGCATTGGCGCAGATGCTCGCAGAAGGCCACGCCGTCCAGGCCGGGGCAGTCCAGGTCCACCAGCACCAGGGGCGGCGGTGCTGCGCACACGGCGGCCAGGGCGCGGGCCGGATCGGCCTGGAGCGTGGCGCACAGCCCTTCGTCGGCCAGCAGCGCCGCCCAGGCGGCGGCATCGGGGCCGGCCGCGGCGAGCAGCAGGGCGGGGGTTCCCGCCGCAGCCACTTCCTCCGCCCCGCCCCGGGGCGGGCTGGCGGCGAGGAGATCGGCAAAGGGCGGCAGATCCCGGGTGCGCACCTGGAGCACCGAGCCCCAGTCCTTCCAGCGTGCGGCGATGGCATCGACCCGTTCCCCCAGGGCGCCGGGATCGACCCCCAGGCGGGCGGAGCGATTGACCAGATCGGGCAGCAGGCCCCAGCGGTCCTCGTCCGGTGCCACGCAGACTTCGGCCAGGGCCCGGGCGAAATCGAGGGTGCGGCACAGGGTGTCCTGGCGCGAGCCTTCCGGCAGGCCGGAGTCGTCCGGGAATTCGTGGTGGTAGGCGGCGCGCAACAGCAGTTCCGGCAAGCCCCAGTCGGCCAGCATGCTGGCGGTGAGCGCCCGGTGGTCGAAGCCGAAGCGCTCGTTTTCCAGCACGAGCAGCGCCCGGGGCGCCGGTCGGCCGGCCAGCAGCGCGCCGTAGGCGTCGGGAAAGAGGGTCGCCAGCCCCAGTTCGCCGACCCGGGCCAGGAGGCCCAGGGTGAAGATTTCCTCGTCCGGAACCTGGGCCCGGGGCGCCAGTTCCTGGCAGGCGATGGCGGTGGCCAGGGAGCGGCTCCAGAAGCCTGCATAGTCGAAAGTGCGGCACTGGCCGGCCTGATGGTGGCGCAGGAGCGAAAAGCCCACCACCAGATCGCGCACGCGCAGTGCCCCCAGGGCGAGGATGGCCTGGCGCAGCGCCACCAGGGGCCGCGGCCGGCCCCAGGCCGCGGCGTTGGCGACCTTGAGCAGGCGCCCGGCAATGGCCGGGTCCGACTGCACCAGATGGACCAGTTGTTCGACGGGAAAATCATCCCGCTCCAGGAGCCGCACGATGGCGGCAGCGACGCCCTTGGGCGATGGCAAGCGGCCGCGGGCCTTCAGTTCGGCGAAACGTTCCGGAGGAAGGAGAAGCACGGGGGCATCCATGATTCAGCAACGTGCTGTCATGCTAGCACCGCCGGGCCCGGGGCGGTGCATGCCCCGACGGCCGGGCGGCTTTCCGCGAGTGACGGACGTCCTGCCCGGTCATTCCCCTCGGTCACGGGGTTTCAGCGCCGTTCGGCGCACCCATCTCCGGCCGTTTTGTCGTGCGTCCCCGATTTTCCGGGGAGGGACCTCAATACGTCTTGTAGGGCAGGAACTTGCCGCTCATGGTGATCCGCACGCGATCGCCCTTGGGGTCCGGCTCCCGGGTCAGGTCCATGTTGAAGTCGATGGCGCTCATGATGCCGTCGCCGAATTCCTCGTGGATGAGGGACTTGAAGGTCGTGCCGTAGACGTTGATCAATTCGTAGAAGCGGTAGATCAGCGGGTCGGTGGGCACGGCGGTGGGCAGCGAACCCTTGTAGGGCACGACCTG
>Ga0268298_10003171_pt1 | contig 17057 bp, 14 predicted proteins | sample WWTPWeurt_MetaG_FD_194462 | JGI IMG/M metagenome (GOLD analysis project Ga0268298, IMG submission 194462) | Activated sludge microbial communities from WWTP in Nijmegen, Gelderland, Netherland - WWTP Weurt | ecosystem: Engineered > WWTP > Aerobic digester > Activated sludge | place... | reverse complement strand
GACAGTTGTATAGTGGCTGGTGGCTATCGAATAAAGGGTTTCACCGGCTTTTACAACATGGTTTTTGATCCAACCTGTGGCGCCCTGTACGCAGGCTGCGGAAGTGCTTGTCGGAGCAGGAGGGACATATAGCAAGGTGCCGGCGATCAGAGTCTCGGTGATCAGACAGTTGCCAACGATCAACTGATCTTTGGTAACACGGTATCGTATCGCAAGAGAATCGAGCGTATCACTGGGCTGCACACTGATGGGGAGCCAACCCGCAGGGGGCAGGCATGAGGTGGGCGGCACAATTGTGCTCGTGGGGCTCATGGTGATCGTGGATGTTGCAGTATTCAATTCAACATTAAGAGTGGCTGTGGGTGGAAATGTGGAGGTTGCGGTGACCGGGACTGGCGGAGAAAAGACGAGCAGGGTGGCTGTCGGTGTCGCCTCAGGAACGAATTCCACCAGCGAGATGGAAAATGCGCCCACCACCAACCCGATGGAAAGCAGGGCCACCACTAGCGCGTTCCCAAAACCGCGCAACCCTCGCATTATTTATTTCCCTTGGTCTGGTTGATAGATCGCTCGTTCGCTAAAGGAAGCAGCACGCTAAAGGTCGCGCCGATCCCCGGTTCGCTTTCGACCCAAATGCGGCCTAGTTGCGCTTCCACCAAGGCTTTGGTGATGGAGAGTCCCACACCCGTATCACCGACGCCCTGAATGAGGACGTTGTCCGCGCGATATAGGCGGGTAAAGACACGTGGAAGGTCATCTGCTGCGATACCGCCACCCGTATCGGATACCTGGATGAGTATGAAGTCCATACCGTTCTCGGTCTGAGTCTGGACTCGGAGCCTGATCGTCCCTTCAAAGGGAGTCGCAGCCCCGGCATTTTGCAGCAAGTGGATCAGGATCTGCTGCATGGCTTCCTTGTCGGCATGAATTGGCGCGACCGTCTTTGGCACTTCGAGCAGGATGGAGATGTTCTTTTCCCGCACCTGTGTGCTGGTGTAGGACATGGCATTGTCGATGATCGTGTTTAAATCCACCGGTTCAGGACTGAGTGCATTCAGGTCGGTGGCCAGGGTCGTGATCTGGATCATGTCATCGGTCAGACTGCGAATTCGTTCCGTGGAAGTCTTGATGCGCTCCACAAACTTGCGCTGCAGCGCCCCGAGGATGCCAACTGATTCGCCGAGCAGCAGGTCGGTATATCCGACAATGGAGGATAACGGCTGACGTAATTCTTGCGAAACGGAGGCGATCACCTCTGCTTGTTCAGTGTTCTTGGTGGTGATCTGCCCCTTTTCCAATTCGAGAACCTTTTTGTTCGCGTCTGCCACCTGGTTTTGCAGGCGGGCCATTTCCTGAAGAGTAGATCGCAGTTCGTCTTCCACTTGAGTGTTCGAAGAGACTGGAACAGGCGCAATTTTCTGCACCGACCGTAGTTCGGCATTTTCCTGTTGCAGACTCTCTATGATCCTTTGGGATTCATCCTGTGCCGCCCGTAGGGATGCCATTTCCGCACCACTGCCTTTATCGGCTTCAGTGCGTGCGGCCTGTAATTGGTCGTTCAATTCCTTGATGCGGCGCTCGAGGTCGGTCGCCTGCATGCGCGCCACTTCAGTTTGCGATTCCAGTTTGTTGATCTTTTGGTTGCGTTGGATGATCGGTACTAATGAATTCGCGATATTGACGAGAAAGGCCTGGTCTTCCGCACTCCAGGTGCGATCGGAGTAAGGGGAGAGCAGGAGGATACCGCCCAGAGTTTCTTTTTCCGGAGTAATAATGGGGACGCACAAAAGATGACCAGGGCTGGTCAGACCCAGGATATCGCCCAAGCCTTTAATGTCGGCAGAGGTGCTACTGGAGGGGAGACGCAGTGGACGCCCGCGCTGAAGTGAATTCGCCAGCATGGGAATGGCACTCTTACTGAGTGATCCGCCTTCCAATTGGTCTTCGCGGATGAGATCGTAACCGCCCGCGATCAACATTTGATTTTTGTTGTCGGTCAGGTAGATCATGAAGCACAGGTCGGCCAGCATGGTTTGCGCGATGGCGCGGGTGACAGCCTGACTCATCTTGGTTGGGTTGGATTCGGCGGCTACAGCCAGCAGGGCGTGGAAGGTTTTGGGGTCGGTGCTATAGCGTCTGCGTTCGCGTCGGCCAATGGTATCCTGACGGGAAGAGGCGGGCCTGGGGCTCGTTTCCGGTTCAACAACAGCAGATTGGGTTGGGATTCCGAAGCGTTGCGGCAGGGTCAGCAGGATCGGGAACGCTGCCACATAGGTCAGTCTGACAATGCCGGAATAATTTCCATCGGTGGGGTTAAGCAGGTGAACGAGATGGCCGGCGAATCCTAATAATAGAAATAGCAGACCGTACCACACCCCATCTGGCCTGCGAATGAGCAGGATGGCAATTCCTAGAAGGGTTAGCGCCAGGCAACCAATCTGCCAGAACCAGTCATCGACCGTTTGGTTGTAGCTTAGCGAGGTGATCTGCATACGCCAGGAGACCAGGCTCAAACCTAGGGCCGTGATCACAAACAAGCTGAGGATGGTCACGGTGGTATCGGCCACACGGTTGGGTTCAGGAAAAGCATACAGCCAGGTGATCCACACCAGGCTGAAAGCGATAAAGGCGCGGTCCATTGGCGGCAGGATGGTGGTCGGTTCTACGATCTTCTGCCAGCCCAGACCGCTGGCAACGAACATGAGGACCATCGCGGAAAGTAGAATACCCAAGCCTAAAAAGGCGCGTCGTGCTTGGGGAAATTCACTGGCCCGCCAGTGATTAAAAGCAGATTGGAGTGCGCTGGCGATGACAAAGACCAGCACAATATAGTAGATTAGATCCCCCGGCGGAACGGTCAATTGATTAAGGATTAAACTGGTAAACGCATTCATCCGTTCGTGATTATACTGCCAGTTCAAAATTATGGCGTAGAATTGTCACCATGTCACAACGCAAATGGACGCCTCTTTACGTGGTTGTGTTGCTTTTCACCATCGTCTTGGCGCTTCTTATTATTTCAGGTTATTCAAATATTAATAAAGCGAAGTCATCACAGGCGGCGGGCGATTATGCTGCCGCTGCCTCCACATATGCGCGCGCGGCACAGACCCTTTTTTGGCGGGGTGACTTGTGGGAGCAGGCAGGGATTTCCGCCGCGCTGGCGGGTGATTATTCAGCCGCTATTGTTTACCTCGGTAAACAGACTCCGCGCACCGAGGATGGCTGGGTATGGCTTGCAACGGCTCAATTGCAAACCGGTGATGTTCAGTCGGCATACACCAGTTGTGCCTCCGGGTTGCAAGCGTTCGACTCAGCGCGCTTGTATCGCTTGCTGGCTTTTGTTCAGCGCAGTCAAAAGAATTGGGATGCCGAACGCAGCGCGCTTCAGAATCAAGTTCGATTGGATGCTAACGAAGCCTATGCCCATTATCGACTCGGGGTATTGTTAATGCTATCCTCGCCCGAAAACGCGCGGAGTGAATTAAAGGCCGCTTCTGCGCTGGACCCTGAAGTGGATTCAGCCGTCCAAACTCTGGATGCCGCTCTGGCCTTGTCTTCCATTCAACCCGATACCTCCCAACAGAAATTGATCCTTGGCCGCGCTTTGGGATTGGTGCAGGAGTGGGAATTGGCGGAAGTTGCATTCACACAAGCCGTGGGGATGGATGAGAATAATGCCGAGGCGTGGGCCTGGTTGGGAGAGGCGAAACAGCAACTCGGTCAGGATGGAAGCGCGGAACTCGATCAGGCTTTGCGGTTTGATCACACATCCGCAAATGTGCGCGCGCTGCGCGGCTTGTACTGGAATCGTTTGAATCGATATGAGCAAGCGTTAGCTGAGTATTTGCTGGCAGCAGAGTTTGAACCGGAAAACCCGCGCTGGTGGGTGAGTATCGGCGAGGCGCATGCGAATCTCGGTGACCTGACCGCTGCGTTGGAGGCCTACCAGCATGCGGTGAAACTGGCTCCGAGTGAAGCAGAATATTGGCGGCTGCTGGCGGCCTTTTGCGCGGAACGTTCTGCCTATGTAGAGGAGATCGGCTTGCCCGCCGCTCAACATGCCCAGACTCTTTTGCCGAACGACCCTGCTGTGTTGGATACGCTTGGTTTTGCTTACCTGGCTTCCGGGCGTTACGCCAATGCAGAGCAAAACTTGAAAAAGTCTCTTGAGATCTCCCCGGAATATTTCCCCGCACACTTGCACCTCGCGTTGACATACCTTGCACAGGGAGAACGGTCGGCGGCTTTTAATTCGCTTGTGTATGTCCGCGATGCAGACTCCTCCGGAGTATACGCCGAGGCAGCGCGGCAGTTGTTGGAGCGTTATTTCCCATAATTCTCCATGATAAAATCACGCCCATGAAACGCTTATTTCTCATCATATCGAGTATTGCTATTATTCTTGGCGCATGTTCGGCCTTCCCAGGCGGCACGGTAACAGAAGCCCAGGCTCCTGTGCCTACCCAGCCCCCCGGTTCTGTATTATTTCAGGACGATTTTGCCCAGGCTACCACGGGGTGGGATCACTTCATCGTCAACGAAGGCGTGATGGATTATGATGCGGGCGGGTACCGTATTCTCGTTAATGCGTTGCAAACCAATTTTTGGGCCACGCCGCGCCGGAATTTTTCCGATGTTCGCCTTGAGGTCGATACGGGAAAACTGGCCGGGCCCGATGAGAACCGTATCGGTTTGATCTGCCGCTACAATGGCAAGGACTATTATTTCTTCATCATCACCAGCGACGGTTTCTACGGCATGGGGCTTTATAAGGATGGTCAGGTCACCTTGTTGGGACAGGCTGAATTGCTGGCTTCCGCAAATATCAACAAGGGGCTGGCGGTCAATCACCTGCGCGGAGATTGTGTCGGCAGCACGCTTACGTTCTACGTTAATGGCTTTCAGGTGGCGCAGGCTCAGGATGCGACCCTGCCTTCAGGGGATATCGGCATTCTGGCCGGGACCTTCGATACTACGGGTGTGGATGTCGTCTTCGATAATTTCGTGGCCTTGCAGCCATGATGTTCATGTGCCATTGTGAGGATGAATCTATTTAACCCGGGGAGCCTGCCTTCCTCGTAATGGCATGAGATTCGTATGAAGATCTTTCTCGATACCATCGGCTGCCGCTTGAATCAGGCGGAGATAGAATCGATGTCGCGGCAGTTTCGCGCGGCCGGGCATGAGATCGTCGCCTCTGCTGAACATGCCGAGATGGCGGTGGTCAACACCTGCGCGGTCACCACGCAGGCTGCGTCTGACTCGCGCGGGAAGATCCGCAATATCGCCAGGGCGGGGGTAAATGAGATCGCTGTTACTGGCTGCTGGACGACCCTTCAGCCCAAAGAAGCCGCCTCACTTCCGAACGTCAAGCATGTCATTGCGAACGATAAAAAAGACACCCTCGTCCCACAAACTTTAAACCTCCCACTTGCAGCGTTCGACCTTGAGCCGATCGACCGGATTCCGATCCCCGGCTTGCATCGCCGCACTCGTGCCTTCATTAAAGTGCAAGATGGCTGTGATAACAAATGCACGTTTTGCGTCACGACCCTTGCGCGCGGCGAGAGTCGTTCGCGCCCGCTGGAGGATGTGATCAATGATATCCACGCGGCACTGGCGGGCGACTCAAAAGAGATCGTGCTTACTGGCGTTCATCTTGGTTCGTGGGGACAGGATTTTGGGCATCATCTGCGCGACCTTGTGCGATCCATTTTGCGCGAGACAGATGTTCGGCGCCTGAGGCTTTCCTCCCTCGAGCCGTGGGATCTGGATGCCGATTTCTTCTCCTTATGGGAAGATCCGCGCCTCATGCCTCACCTGCACCTGCCTCTGCAATCTGGCAGCGAATCCACACTGCGGCGGATGGCACGCAAGACCACGCCGGAGTCTTTCCGTGAGTTGGTGATTGCGGCCCGTAACATTATTCCACATGCCGCCATCACCACCGACCTGATCACCGGCTTCCCTGGTGAGACTGAGGAAGAATTTGCTGAAACGTTCGACTTCGTCCGTGAGATGTGGTTCTCCGGTGGACACGTCTTTTCGTATTCACCGCGTCCCGGCACCGGGGCGGCGAGGATGAAGGGGCAGGTCAGGCCCGAGGTGAGGAAGAAGCGTAACCGCCTTTTGCAAGATGCGTTGGAAGGGTCCGCAAACTCTTATCGCAGACAGTTCATCGGACAGTCAATGCCCGTATTATGGGAATCCACGACCGAATATGGCGAATATGGCTGGCGCATGGAAGGCTGGACGGGGAATTACCTGCGAGTGAGCGCGGTTGCTCCTTCGCCGCGCTGGAATGAGGTGGACGAAGTTGTATTGAATAAAATTTCAGGCTCATTGATACTGGGAACAATTTCCAACTTGTAAATACAATTCGTAAGTTACGAATGTCACTACATGAAAGCGGGGGTGCGAATGTATAATTTCCATGGTTGAATTCACAGACGAAGGAGTAATTCATATGACTGCTCAATTGATCGACGGAACCGCCATCGCGCAAAGTGTCCGTGATGAAGTGAAAGAGAAAGTAGCCAAACGACTCGCGGAGGGCAAGTCTCAGCCGGGGTTGGCGACAGTATTGGTGGGGGAGCGCATCGACTCGGCGACCTATGTCAGCATGAAGCAAAAGGCCTGTGCTGAACTCGGGATGACCTCTTTTCATCACCCGGTTCCCGCAGACATCACCCAGGAAGACCTTGAAAAACTGATCAAGCAATTGAATGCCGACCCGAAAGTACATGGCATTTTGGTGCAATTGCCCCTGCCCGATCATTTAGATGAGGAACGTGTTCTTTCTCTCATCAGCATTGAGAAGGATGTGGATGGATTCTCGCCGATCAATCTCGGCCGTCTGGCGCAAAAAGGCCGTGAGCCATTGTTCGTGCCATGCACTCCATACGGTTGTATCTACCTGCTCAAGCGGGCAGGTGTGAAGATCGCGGGTGCGAATGCAGTGGTGTTGGGCCGTTCCAATATTGTGGGTATGCCCGCTGCCCTACTGCTCATCAAAGAAAATGCCACAGTGACTGTTGTCCATTCGAAGACGAAGGACATTCCCGCTGTGATGCGCGACGCCGATATTATCATCGCAGCCATTGGACGTGCCGAAATGGTGCGCGGCGACTGGATCAAACCCGGTGCAGCGGTCATTGATGTGGGCATTAATGGCATTCCGAAACTCAACCCCGATGGGACACAGATGATCAGCCAGAAGACCGGCAAACCTCTTCAACGCCTTGTCGGTGACGTCAACTTTGAAGAGGCCAAGGAAGTTGCCGGTTTCATTACCCCGGTCCCTGGCGGTGTGGGTCCCATGACCATTGCCATGTTGATGGCAAACACATTGAGAGCGGCAGAAATTCAGGATAAGTAAAAGTAAACATAAAGGAATAACCATCAATCCCGTCGGAAGGCGGGATTGATTTTGTATCAAAACGAGGAGAGCAACATGAAAAAATTCTTGAAGTGGATGGGAATTGTATTTGGTGTTTTGGTAGGATCGATCTTGATCGGTCTGGCAGGCATCTATTTCAACAGTCAGTCACGGCTGACCCATGTCTTCACTGCCCCTGAGGAAACGGTGTCCATTTCAACGGATGCTGAGTCTATTGCGAATGGGAAACATATCTTCCAATTTCGCGGGTGTGAAGCCTGCCATGGCGAGAACCTGGAGGGCAAGGTTTACTTGGATGATCCGGCTATTGGAAAGGTGATCTCGACGAATCTCACTACTGGTCAGGGCGGGGTCGGAAACGATATGTCCGATGCGGATTGGGTGCGTGCCATCCGCCATGGCCTTCGCAAAGATGGCACGGGTCTATTGTTCATGCCTTCCACAGAATTCTATTATCTGAGCGACGAAGATCTGGGCGATGTGATCGCTTATGTCAAAAGTATTCCCCCGATGGATAACGAACAGCCAGTGAGTTCGCTTTCTTTCGTTGGGCGGATCGTCATGACTCTCGTCAAAGATTTGACCTTCATCCCTGCAGAGTTGATCCCTCATGGGGCAGCGCGTCCGACCGCGCCGGAAGTTGGGATTACACCCGAATACGGCGCCTACCTGACGCAATCCTGCCATGTCTGCCACGGGCCAACCATGTCTGGCGGGGTCATTCCCGGGCTTCCTTCCAGTTGGCCGCCTGCTCCCAACCTGACCCTTGGCGATGGTTCCGTCCTCCCAACCTGGACCGAGCAGGATTTCATCACCGCTTTGCGAACCGGGATGACACCCTCGGGGGTCGAGTTGCGTTCCCAGTACATGCCGTGGGGTTCGTATAAATTCATGAGCGACGATGAATTGAAGGCGGTCTGGGCGTATTTACAATCCCTTCCAAAGAAGCCCTATGGTAATCGCTAAATAACTGAAACAATCCCAAAGCCCCATCCATGCGATGGGGCTTTTCTATTCTTACCCTTGACATGATAACAATCTTATACTATTATTGATTTATTAGTAGTATGAAATTGATACTATCTTCTGTAAGGAGTGAAAATGGCTGAGCAGAGCACGTATACCAAGAAATTCCAAAAGGAATTGAACGCTGGAACATCTTCTCTTGTGCTGTTGAATGTTTTGAGCCGCAGCAAAGAGCCGATGTACGGCTATCAGATCGCCAAGATGTTAGAGGAAAGCGGCCCTGAGATTCCAATGATGAAGCAGGGAACGCTATATCCCGTGCTTCGCTCATTGGAGGAGAACGGCTTGTTGGAAAGTACGGTGGAACCATCTGTTTCCGGGCCGCCGCGCCGGTATTACAAGATCACTAAAGAGGGGATCTCTGCGTTGGAAGAATGGCTTGAGATCTGGAAGCAAACCAAGAAATTTGTGGATGCGATTTTGAAAGGATGACCACCATGTTTAAAACGATCGACGAATATTTAGAATCTTTGAAGACAGAAATGAAGGATGCCGACCCTGCTCTTGTGCAAGATGCGTTGGCGGATGCGCGCGAGCATCTATACATGGCCCTGGAGGGAAAACGCGAATCTGCGTCAGATCTATCCGAAACAGAGGCTTTAATGGCGGTTGTCGAAGAGTATGGTTCACCTGAAGAAACAGCAGCCGCTTACAGCGAGATCGAGAAGCGCACATCGCCATCCCTTAAGCGGGGGGGCAGGCCGCAATCCATTCTTGGGCGTATTTTTGGTGTGTATGTGGACCCGCGCACTTGGGGATCCTTGTTATTCACCTTTATCACCTTCGTGACGGGGATCATCTACTTTACCTGGGCCGTGACCGGGGCGGCGCTTTCGCTTTCTTTCCTGATCCTTATCATTGGCATTCCGTTTGCCTTGCTATTCCTACTCTCCATTCGCGGTTTATCTTTGATCGAAGGCCGCATGGTGGAGGCATTGTTGGGGGAACGTATGCCACGCAGGCCATTATTCGATCGACCCGGTATGAAGTGGCTGGAGCGCTTGCAATCCCTTCTTACCGACAAGCGCACATGGGTTTCCCTGGTGTACCTGATCTTGCAGATGCCGTTGGGAGTGATCTACTTTTCGGTCAATCTCACCTTTATTATGTTTACCTTGGTAATTATGGCCGCCCCGATCGCTCAGGTATTTTTTCATTTGCCGATCATGACGATGGGGGGTAAAGAGCTGTTTCTCCCAAATTGGTCCCTGGTTCTGATGGAACTGGGTGGATTTGGTGTGCTGACCCTTACCATGCATATTATTCGTGGGTTTGGCAGATTCCATGCTTGGTACGCTAAATGGATGCTTGTCGGGTAAAAACATCCACATACCATCTGTGCGGATGGTAAAACACTTGACAAGAATGCGGATTCATGTAAAATACTCCATATAACATCCATATGGATGGTAAAGGAGATAAAAATGGCAGAAACTGAGAAAATAACGATTAATTTGGGCGCGGTTGACCTTGGGAAAGTTGACTTGCTCGTAGAGCATGGGCATTATTCGAACCGGACTGATTTTATCAAGACCGCCATTCGTGCCCAGCTGGATAAGCATAACCTTGAGTTCCAACAGTCCATAACCCGCGATGCTTTTGTGGTCGGTGTGTTTGTCTGTACCAAGGATACCCTTGAAGCGCATTTGGCAAAAGGCGAAAAACTCAAGATCAGGGTTATGGGCATGTTGCATATCCATTCTGATGTTCCCGCCAACTTGGCAGAGCAGGTGATCGAGTCGGTGAAGATCTATGGGATATTCAATGCGACTGACGAGGTCAAATCAGTTTTGGCAGATAAGATGCACTAAGCAGCGCTTCATTGATTTATCTGGGGCGGGTCGGCCCCATTTGAAAATTTACTCCCTCGCAGTTTTTCAATTCAAATAGATCGCTCGTGCATGAAATGGCGGGCGGTCTACTAAAGACTTTTGGCTTCTGGCCAGAGGTTTCTATAAATGCGCCTATAAACAGAACGTAGAAAGGATATAAAAATGAAAAAACGGCTCTTGAACTTTGTCTTTGTTGTGCTCGTAGGCTCGGCCTTTATTCTATCCAGTGTAAGGCCAGTCCAGGCAGCGGCACCAACTCTGGGTATCTCCACGCCAGAAGAAATGGAAGCTTTCCTTGATGGGGTCTTCACTTCCCAGATGGCTGCGGCGCATATCCCTGGCGCAGTGGTGAGTGTGGTCAAGGATGGGCGGGTGGTCTTTGCCAAAGGGTATGGATATTCCAATGTGGCCGACCAGATCCCAGTGAGTCCGACGCGATCCCTTTTCCGGGTTGGCTCTATTTCCAAATTGTTCGTATGGACGTCTGTGATGCAACTTGTTGAGCAGGGCAAACTTGACCTTGATGCAGATATCAATCAATACCTGGATTTTCAAATCCCTGAAACATATCCGGAACCGATCACCTTGAAACACCTTCTGACACATACCCCCGGTTTTGAAGAAATAAATGTTGGCCTATTTGCCTATCAGACGGAGCAGATGGGAACCCTAAGCGATTACTTGAAGACCCACATCCCTGCTCGAATCTTCCCGCCTGGAAAAGTTCCCGCCTATTCCAATTACGGCGCTGCGCTGGCCGGGTATATTGTGGAGCGAGTCTCTGGCATGCCTTTTGATGAGTATGTAGAGAAGAATATTTTTGAACCATTGAGCATGCAGCGCAGCACATTTCGCCAGCCGGTCCCCGCCAATTTGGGCGCAGAAGTTGCAGCGGGCTATATGTATTCAGATGCCGAATATAAAGTGGGTGAGTTCGAATGGGTTCGGGCCTACCCGGCGGGGTCTGTTAGTGCCACGGCTGAAGATATGGCAAAGTTCATGATCGCCATTCTTCAAAGCGGTTCTTACAATGACAATCAAATTCTTTCAGAAACAACAGTGTTGAAAATGCAGAGTTCGCTTTCTACATTGGAACCTTCGACTGAAAATGGTATGGGCTATGGGTTTTTCCGCGCAGAATTGAATGGCCAGACGGTGGTCTCGCATGGCGGCGATACAACGTTTTTTCACTCCGGTCTATATCTGTTGCCTGAACAAAATACAGGGATTTTCTTTTCCACCAATTCACCCGGCGGTGGCGAGGTACGCGACCTGATCTTTAGGGCTTTTATGGATCATTATTTTCCCGACCCAGGTAAAAATGCTCCTGTTCCAACAATCGATATGGGAGAGCGTGCTGCCCAATATACGGGTGAGTACATTGCTTCGCGTAGCAATCAATCCGGCTTTGAGAAGGTAAATAACCTGGCCAATGTATATCAGGTTCGAGTTGATGAGGAAGGATATGTTCTGATCTCTTCGGATGTTGTGCGGCGATATGTTGAGATTGCACCCGGCGTGTTACAAAATGTGGAGAATCCTTCAAAGAAATTCACGCTTTATGAAGATGAAAAAGGGCAGATATACCTCTACAATTCCGGGCCGGTGACGCTGATCAAATCACCTGGATTACAAAAACAAGTTTTTCATCTTGGGGTGCTCGGTTTTAGTCTGTTGTTGTTGATCGGAACCCTTATCGGTTGGACGATTTCTTTTTTCAGCGGATTATCTCACCGTGCGCCTAGACCTTTTTTTCATCACCTTGCCCACTCAGCAGGAAATATTTTCGTGCTGTTGCTATTAGTCTTTTTAGTGGCATTCATGTCCGTCCTATCCGATAGCAGCTTGGTTTCCGGTGTTCCCATGTTCTTCCTTGATGCAGAAAACTCAATGGCGCAGGTACAGCTGCTTCCCTATGCGATGCTTGCCTCGGCAACCTTGATGATCGTGGCAATGATCTTTGCATGGCTCAAGCGGATGTGGACCGTTTGGGGCAGGCTGCATTACACATTATTGACGATCTGTGCGTGGGTGATGGTTGTCGAGTTGATATATTGGAACGTATTTCAACTCTGGTGGTAAGTAAAAAAATCTCCCCATATGAAAATATGGGGAGATTTTTTGATCTACGGTTTTACCAACAATCCTAAATGATTGGCAACCTGCCGTTCCCTGCCTGGCTGACCGAGGTCGATGGGCGAATTCAGGAGGCGGGGTTTGCCATCTATACCACGGATGACCATCGCGGACGACCCACCGCCGTCCATGTTGGCCCCAGTATGAACGCCGTAAGAAATAAGCAATTCTCCCAATTCAGGGAAGGTAACACCTTCACTGTAACCGGTCTGACGGCCATCAACCACCATCATGGTAAGCCAGCGTCCATTGCGGCTGAGCCCGATCGCCGTGCGCGGATTGGGAACCTGTGCGGCGAGATTCTTTATGACCTTGCCGTCAGCCACTACCATGCGATCGCCGGAGACAGCGTTGAAGACCTTGCCTGCTTCCTTATTGAAAGAAACCAGATTTTTTTGATTGATATGAACCACGGGCTGTGCGGTCTTTTTGTAGGAATAGATTCTTCCACGGGATGCAGCGTAATCGCTGACCCGTACCGGTTCGCCGCCATTTGGGCAGAGTTTGGCGGGCTCATAGGAAGGGTCGAGATAACTGAAATATCCGCCGTTGATCGCTGCGCCGAGTTGGAACTCTTCAAGGAATTGGGAAGTGGTGCGAGTACAAATGATATCCGTATTGTTCGGCGAAGGGGTGACGAGAAATTCCAGTTTCGCAGTTAACAAATCCACAGCCAGCACATGCACCACCAACGGACGGGGTGTAACCAGTTCCTTGCGAAGGTAGGTGACGCCGGTGAAGATGTTCTGTGTGATGGATGCAGGGCGACTGGCTGTGCTGATCTGTACTAGATAGTCCTTGGCGCACCAACCGACCTGACCGTCGAGTTTTTGGGTCTTTATCCAACCGGGTGTGGATTCGTCCAAGGCTGGAATCGTATCGTTCTTAAAGACCTTGCCAATGATCTTGCTGGAAGTATTGGGCGCTTCGCGTACGTTCAAAATCGCCGTGTTAACCTTGTACCAGTTCTTATCGCTGAATTCAGGCACGGGCGTGGAAGAGGGTGGTTCTTCGGGTGCAGGCGAGTGGACGCTGATCAAGTAATCAGCTGAGCACCAGCCGATCAAGCTGTAATCCTGCTTGCGGACTTTGATCCACGCGCCGTTGGCGGTGGCGTCTACTTTTTCTACAATCTCTCCGAAATAGACCAGACCAATGGAGTCAAAATCAAGGCCGGGTCCTTCGCGAACCTTCAGCGAAGATGTGGTGACGCGATACCAGTTCTTATCCTCTTCATCAGGGACAGGGGTCGGGTCGGGGGTGGGGGGTGGGTCGGGAGTTGGGGTTGGATCCGGCGTAGGATCTGGTGTAGGATCTGGTGTAGGGTCCGGGGTGATGCTTAGCCTTTGCAGGTAGGCTGCGAAGCACCAACCAATCAGGCTGCCATCTTTCTTCTTGACCTTGAGCCAGGTCTTGTCTGCATTGGCGTCGATCTCTTCGACAACTTCGTTGAGCAGAACGCTGCCAAGTTGGTTATAGGTCAACCCCGGTCCTTCGCGTACTTTTAACGAAGGGACAGTGACTCGCAGGAATTTGCTGGGTACGGGCGGAATCGGGTCGGGGGAATCCTTGAGCCCGAAGCGCTGACGGAAGGCGGAAATGTCGCCGTTGAAATAGTTCAGGTCGATGTTTAGGCTTTCAACGCCATACAAGGTTCCATCGCCATTATCGGTGTATTGCCAGAAGGTCCAGGTGCTCCATGGCTTGGCGACCAAAGGGTTAGAGACGCCGTAGTTGGCTGTCCACAGGGGGTATTGTTTGAAGTAGTTCAGGGATGCGTTGGGAATGCCCGCGCCGACCGTGTTCTCGGTCCAGTAATAGTAGCCGGTGTAAACCCCGATCTCTTTGGTGGGTACGAGCGCCTTGACAGCCTCAATAAAGTTGTACCAATGCTTCCAGCCATGGAACGGGCCGTGATACGCATCTTCGAAGTCGCCAAAGAGAGGCAATTCGCCGTAGTCACCGTCGAACATCGAAACCCATTTATCCGCCTGTTTTTTCGGGTCTACGCGGCTGTCGTAAAACCAGTAGGAGCCGCGCGGCAGCCCGGCGAGTTTTGATTCGCGCCAGTTGACCTTGAAGTCGCGGTCGCCCCACAAGTTCTGTCCGGCGCGGATGATGACGTAGCCTGCGCTTGAGCGCATTTTGATAAAGTCGATGCCGGTTGGGGTTTGGGGGTCATCCTGATAAAAACTAACATCGGGTCCGATCACGTTTGCCATAGTGTCTCCATATTGTCAGTCTTGCTGGATTGTTGAATATTTTGATTGGAGGTCCTGCCTCTTAATTATATACCAAGACCTTGCTGGAGATCTCGCCCCTACAATGCGTTTTCAAAGTGGGTGATAACCGGCTGCAAGCCGGGTTTCCCTTCCACTGCGATTACATCGATCTGCCAGTGGTCGATGTTGTGCTCCATGGCGTAGTGTTGGGCAGCGTTGAGCATATGCTCACGTTTGCGGGTCGTGATCTGATGCTCCGGAAAAAAATCCTTGCTGGATGTGAGAGTCTTGACTTCGACGAAAACCGTTACATCCCCAAACTTTGTGACGATGTCGATCTCCCCGTATGGCGTGCGGACATTGCGTGCGGTCATTACATGACCCCGGCCTGCCAGCCATTGAGCAGCCTTTTCCTCGCCCCAGGCGCCAACTCGCTGGTTGTGACTGGTCATGAAAGGAATTGCTCCAGAATTCCGCGCAAGCGGGCGTTCCAGCGTGCGTTACGCGGCTTGGCCTCCCGGACGGTCCTTTCGTACAGGTCCAGCATCATGGCTGTGGTGCGCTCAATGGCATAAACAGCAGAGGCTTCACGGGCGGCGAGGCTCATTTGCTTGCGCAGGTTCGGGTCCAGACAGAGGCGGGTAAGTTTGGCAGTGTAGGACGGCAGATCGTTCGTCGCGAGGAATCCGGTCACGCCGTCTTTGATCGTATCCCCAACGCCGACAGAATGAATGCCCATTACTGGTAGTCCGGTGCCCATCGCTTCGATGACGGAAAGCGGGTGAACCTCGGTGATGGAAGCGGTGGCGAATATATCGCACATGGCCAGGTATTGTGGAAGTTGATCGTAGGGGATGCGCCCGATCATACGTGCACGTTCAGTAAGTTTCAAGTCGGCAATGAGTGAACGGATTTCTTCTTCGTATTGCTGGACCCCTCCACCGACCAAAAGCAAATGGACATTTGGAATGGCTTGCGAAACTCCTTTAAAAGAATCTAGCAGGAAGGGGAGACTCTTTTCGAGGGCGATGCGACCCGCGTAAATGAGCAGGATATCGCCATCCTTGTAACCAAATTGAGAGCGGGGAAGAGGTGTGGCTGATTGGAAGCCGCCAAGGTCCACGCCATTGGGGATGATCTCGATCGATCCATCCACCTTCAACTCACGCAGAACTTTTTCCATACCCGGGGAGGGAGTGACCACCGTATCTACGGCTTTGCAGAAAGGCGGCATGTACGATTGCAGCATCCCGTTGCTGACCTCCTCCGGCATGATCGGAAGGTAGGCCTGCGCGTACAGGTCGTAACGGGTATGGTTGGTGTACACAACGGGGATCTGCGCCGGGCGGCAATACCGCAGCGCAAGCCTGCCGCTCAGGAAGGGATGGTGGACATGCACCACGTCCATGGTTTGCAGGAGTTTTTTTGCATTGCGCGAATAGCGCATGGATAGATAGAATCCGGTATCGGCCAGGGGTACGCCGGGGCTGCGTATGATGTTTGGTTCGTTATCCTTGTAATCCAGATCGCCGAAGGTGAAGACGAAAACTTCATGGCCCGCCCGCTCGAGGTATTGCTTGTTGACCTCAACGTAGTTGGTGATGCCACTGATGTACGGTTTGTAACTGTCAACCATCATTCCGATGCGCATGAATCTATGCTACGGCATGCGCGGATGAATGTCAAGGTGACTTTTTGGCGTGGTAGAATGAAAACCCACTCAGGAGAAACATGCCAGTTAAATTGGTTTTACGCAACAAAGAATTTGAGGTCAAGGCAGGGATGGCGCTGCTGGACGCCCTGAAGAAATGCAACATCATTCCCGAATCCGTGATCGCCACCCGTGAAGGGGAGATCCTTACCGAGGACGAGATCTTGAAGGACGGCGACGTGATCAAACTGATTGCGGTCATTTCAGGCGGTTGATATGAAGTGTAAAAAGTGCGGCGAAAAAGCCCTGCTCAATATGCGCCATCACAACATGGCGTTATGCAAGGAACATTTCATCGAATGGGTGCCGGAACAGACGGCGCGTTTTATCAAGAAATATTGGATGTTTGGCCCCGATGAAAAAGTTTTGGTGGCGGTCTCCGGCGGCAAGGACTCGCTCTCTCTGTGGGATATTCTTGTGCGTCTCGGTTATCAGGCCGATGGCTTGTACCTTGGCCTTGGCATTGATGGAGGCATCAACTACTCGCACGAGTCGCAGCGTCTGACGGAAAAGTTCGCGCAGGAGCGTAACCTCAAACTTCACGTGGTGGATATTGAAAAGGAATATGGTCACTCCATCCCGGTCCTGGCCGATATCAGCCATCGTGGACACGGTCGTCCGTGTGCCGTGTGTGGGCTGGCCAAACGCCATGAAATGAATCGCATCGCCCGGGACCTCGGATATGATGTCCTTGCCACCGGCCATAATCTCGACGATGAAGCGGCGGT
>Ga0268298_10003170_pt1 | contig 17058 bp, 13 predicted proteins | sample WWTPWeurt_MetaG_FD_194462 | JGI IMG/M metagenome (GOLD analysis project Ga0268298, IMG submission 194462) | Activated sludge microbial communities from WWTP in Nijmegen, Gelderland, Netherland - WWTP Weurt | ecosystem: Engineered > WWTP > Aerobic digester > Activated sludge | place... | reverse complement strand
CTTCCGATCTACGCGCAAACTCGGCGGCCTCGAAGCCGATGGTGATGGCGCCGTCGGCCCACTCGACCACCGGGCGCTTGATCACGCTGGCCACACGCAGCATCAGCGCGCAGGCGCTGGCGGCATCGACCACGGCATCGCGGTCGGCGTCGTCGAGCTTGCGCCACATGGTGCCCTTGCGGTTGACCAGCCGCTCCCAGCCGGCGGCGGCGATCCAGGCGTCGAGCCGCTGGGCCGGCACGCCGGCCTTCTTGAAGTCGTGGAACTGGTGCGCCACCCCCTGCTCGGCCAGCCAGGCCCGGGCGCGCTTGACGGTGTCGCAGTTGGGAATGCCGTAGAGGATGGTGGTGCCGCTCATCGTGGGGTGGGCGCGCCCGGGGCGCCAGTGGCGCTCAGGGCCGCGCGCTGTCGTTGAAATCGCAGGAGGGATCGGTCATGTACCCGCCGCCGGCCAGCGTGCGGCCCTCCGGCGAGAAGGTCACGTTGAACCACAGGCAGTCGTTGGTGGGGTAGCGCCAGTACCAGGTCTCGCGGCGGCCGTGGTCGATCGCGCGATGCGCCGGCCGGCCGAAGAGCCTGAGCAGTTCATCGGTGCTCATGCCCGCCGTGGCACGCAGAAAGCTCGCCTCATGGAGCACCTGCTCGAAGGCGGTGACGCGCCCGCTGGCGTCCAGGTCCACCATCCAGGTGGTGCGACCGGCCGGCCCGCGGGCGAACTCCAGGCGCGTGATCGCACCCGGCAGGGCATGGCGGCCGGTGGGGGCACCCATGGCCTGCCGCACCTGGGCTTCGGTCTGCCCGACAGCCAGCGTGCGTGCCGGCTCCAGCGACGCACAGGCGGCCAGCCAGAGGCACGCGGCCAGCCCCATCGCCCGCGCGATCGACGCAGGGCGCCCAAACGGCCCGGCCCCGCGGGACGCAGCCCCGGCGCCTGCCTCAGTGCCTGGGTGAAGGGGCATCGGTACCCGGAAATAGGTCTTGCTGCGCGTCATGTCGGCCACACCGTGGTTAACCCGGGGTCTGTCGCCTACACGGCAGACCCGTCGGTGATTCTCTCCACAATCCACCGGCATCGTACGCCGGCCCGCGCATCGCCGCGGGGCGGTGCCCTCCGGCCCGCCGACCACGAAGGACCCCGCCATGCAATTGTTCGATCTCAAGGGCCAGGTGGCCGTCATCACCGGCAGCTCGCGCGGCATCGGCCGCGCCATCGCCGAGCGCATGGCCGAACACGGCGCGCGGGTGGTGATCTCGTCGCGCAAGGCCGGCCCCTGCGAGGAGGTGGCCGCGGCGATCAATGCCGCGCACGGCGCGGGCCGCGCCATCGCGGTGCCGGCCAACATCTCGTCGAAGGCCGAGCTGCAGCACCTGGTGGACGAGACCATGCGCCAGTTCGGGCGCATCGACACGCTGGTGTGCAATGCCGCGTCGAATCCGTATTACGGGCCTCAGGCCGGCATCAGCGACGACCAGTTCCGCAAGATCCTCGACAACAACATCATCGCCAATCACTGGCTGATCGGCATGACGGTGCCGCAGATGATCGAGCGCAAGGCCGGCTCGATCATCATCGTGTCGTCCATCGGCGGCCTGCGCGGCTCGGACATCATCGGCGCCTACTGCATCAGCAAGGCCGCCGACATGCAGCTGGCGCGCAACCTGGCGCACGAGTACGGGCCGCACAACGTGCGCGTGAACTGCATCGCACCAGGGCTGATTCGCACCGATTTCGCCCGGGCATTGTGGGAGGACGAGAAGCAGCTGGCCCGCCGCAATGCCACCACGCCTCTGCGCCGCATCGGCGAGCCCGACGAGATCGCCGGGGCGGCGGTGTTCCTGGCCTCGAAGGCCGGCTCGTTCATGACCGGGCAGAGTCTGGTCATCGACGGTGGCGTGACCATCTGAGCCCGGGGATACCCACCATGTCGGACACCCGCACGCTGGACACCTTCCGCGCCGAGACGCGCGCCTGGCTCGAAGCCAACTGTCCACCCGAGATGCGCCAGCCGATGGCCGAGGAGGACGTGTGCTGGGGCGGCCGCCAGTTCAAGTTCACCAGCGAAGCCCAGCGCCGCTGGCTCGAGGCGATGGCCGGGCGCGGCTGGACGGTGCCCACCTGGCCGCGCGAGTACGGCGGCGGCGGCCTCTCGGCCGACGAGGCCAAGGTACTCGCCCAGGAGATGCGCGCGCTGAACTGCCGGCCACCGCTTTACAGCTTCGGCATCCACATGCTGGGCCCGGCGCTGCTGAAGTTCGGCAACGAGGCGCAGAAGCGCGAGCACCTGCCGCGCATCGCCCGCGGCGAGATCCGCTGGTGCCAGGGCTACTCCGAGCCCAACGCCGGCAGTGACCTGGCGTCGCTGGCCACGCGCGCCGAAGACCGTGGCGACCACTACGTGGTCAACGGCCAGAAGATCTGGACCTCGTACGCCGACAAGAGCGACTGGATCTTCTGCCTGGTGCGCACCGATGCCGCGAAGAAGCACACCGGCATCAGCTTCCTGCTGTTCGACATGGCCTCGCCCGGCGTGAGCACCCGGCCCATCCTGCTGATCTCGGGCAAGAGCCCGTTCTGCGAGACTTTCTTCGACAACGTGCAGGTGCCCAAGTCGCAGCTGGTGGGCACGCCCGGCGGCGGCTGGGACGTGGCCAAGTACCTGCTGATGCACGAGCGCACCATGATCGGCGCCATCGGCGACCGCGAGGCCCGTCCGCTGGGCCGGCACGCGGCGCAGACGCTGGGCTGCGATGCGGCGGGCCGCCTCGACGAGCCCTCGCTGCGCACCCGGATCGCCGAGTTTGAGGTCGATGAGGCCGCCTTCCGCCTGACGATGGAGCGCGTGGCCGACCTGGCCAAGCTCGGCCAGGCCCATCCGGCCATGGCCTCGATGCTCAAGTACTACGGCGCCGAGCTGAACAAGCGGCGCCTCGAGCTGATGGCCTCGATCGGCGGCCACGAGGCACTGGAGTGGGAGAGCGAGCGCAGCCGCCAGGGCTTCGTCGCCCGCGCCTGGCTGCGCAGCAAGGGCAACTCGATCGAGGGCGGCACCAGTGAGGTGCAGCTGGGCGTGGTCGCCAAGCGCATCCTCGAGCTGCCCGGGGCCTGAGCAGGCATGAACCATCCGGTCCTGCCCGCTCGCCAGCCCCGATCGATTCCCAGCCACCACACGCCCTGGCACGGCCCGCGCGCCCAACACCCTTCCTGAGCGTCCATCATGTCCCTGACCCTGACCGACGAGCAATCGCTGATGCGCGACAGCGTGCGCGATTTCCTGCGCGAACACGCGCCGGTGTCGCAGTTGCGCGCCTTGCGCGACCGGCGCGACGCCGACGGCTTCTCGCGCGAGCTGTGGCGCGAATTCGCGGCCATGGGCTTCTGCGGCGTGACCGTGCCCGAGGCCCTCGGCGGCCTGGGCCTGGGGCCGGTGGAGGCCGGCCTGGTGATGGAGCAGATCGGCCGGCAGCTGGCCGCCTCGCCGTTCCTGGCCTCGTCCGTCGTGGCGGTGGCGGCCCTGCGCGCTGCCGGCAGTCCCGGGCAACAGCAGGCCTGGCTGCCGCGCCTGGCCGCCGGCGAGGCCATCGCCACGCTGGCCATCGACGAAGGCTCGAAGCACCGCCCCGATCGCATCGCGCTGCGCGCCACGCCCAGCGCGTCGGGTGGGCTGCGCCTGGACGGCGAGAAGACCCTGGTGCTCGACGGCCATGTGGCCGATGTGCTGATCGTCGCCGCGCGTTCTTCGGGCGAGTCCGGAAGTACTAACGGCATGAGCCTGTGCCTGGTCGAGCGCGGCGCAGCGGGCGTCGAGATCGAGCGCACGGTGATGGTCGATGCGCACAACGCGGCGCGGGTGCGGCTCAACGGCGTCGAGGTGTCGGCCGAAGCGGTGCTGGGCCCCGTGGGCGGGGCCTGGCCGGCGATCGAGACCGCGCTCGATGCGGGCCGGCTGGCCGCAGCCGCCGAGCTGCTGGGGCTGGCCGACGAGGCCTTCGAGCGCACCGTCGATTACCTCAAGCAGCGCCGCCAGTTCGACCGCCTGATCGGCGAGTTCCAGGCCTTGCAGCACCGCGCCGCGCAGGTCTACACCGAGCTCGAGCTCACCCGTGCCGCGGTCATCGCCGCACAGCAGCGGCTCGCCACCGGGGCGCCCGGCGCGCACGAGGCCATCGCGGTGGCCAAGGCCCGTGCCGGCCGCAGCGCCACGCTGGCGGTGCAGGAGGGCGTGCAGATGCACGGCGGCATCGGCATGACCGACGAATTCGAGATGGGCTTCTTCATGAAGCGCGCCCGCGTGCTGCAGGAGCTGTTCGGCGACGCCCATTACCATCAGGACCAGATCGCCCGGGGCCGCGGCTACTGAACGCCCCCTACCGAACGCACCAGGGCCAGCCTGCGGCCGGCCCTCGCCGCGCGCCCCACCCTTTCACCTTCTTGCGAAAGCCACCCATGAGCGATGCAGTGACCTACGACGTACGCGGCCCGGTGGCCGTGATCACCATGACCCGCCCGCCAGTCAACAGCCTGGGCGCCGCCTTGCGCACCGGCGTGGCCGAGGCCATGGACCGCGCCGCCGCCGATGCGGCGGTGCAGGCGGTGGTGCTCACCGGCAGCGCCCGCGCCTTCTCGGCCGGTGCCGACGTCACCGAGTTCGGCACACCCAACGCGGCGCGCGAGCCCAACCTGCGCACGCTGATCGACATCGTCGAGCGCATGGCCAAGCCGGTGGTGGCGGCCATCGGCGGGCAGTGCCTGGGCGGCGGCTTCGAGCTGGCCATGGGCTGCCACTTCCGCGTCGCGCTGGCCGACGCGCAGCTGGGCCTGCCCGAGGTGAAGATCGGCCTGCTGCCCGGTGCCACCGGCACGCAGCGCCTGCCGCGGCTGGTGGGGCTGGAGACGGCGCTGAACATGATCGTCGGCGGCGCGCCGGTGGCGGCGGCGAAGTTCGCCGGCACGCGCCTGCTCGACCAGATCGTCGAGGGCGACCTCGCCGCCGGCGCGGTGGCCTTCGCCGAAAAGGTGCTGGCCGAACAGCGGCCGATCCAGCGGGTGCGCGACATGAAGATGAAGGACGCCACCGGCGACGCCTTCATGCAGTTCGCCCGCAACACCGTGGGCGGCACGTCCAAGCACTTCCCGGCGCCGGGCAAGTGCGTCGAGGCGGTGGCGCTGTCGCTGACCAAGCCCTTCGACGAAGGGGTGCGGCTGGAGCGCGAGATGTTCCTCGCGCTGATGCAGACGCCCGAGTCGCGCGCGCTGCGCCATGTGTTCGCCGCCGAGCGCGCCGCGGCCAAGATCCCCGGCCTGCCCGAGGGCACGCAGCCGCGCGCCATCGCCAAGGTGGGCGTGATCGGCGCCGGCACCATGGGCGGCGGCATCACGATGAACTTCCTCAACGCCGGCATCCCGGTGGTGCTGCTGGAGATGAAGCAGGAGGCGCTGGACAAGGGCCTGGCCACCATCCGCCGCAACTACGAGAACTCGATGAAGAAGGGCAAGCTCAAGCCCGAGCAGGTCGAGCAGCGCATGGGCCTGGTCACGCCAACCTTGAGTTATGAGGCCTTTGCCGACGCCGACCTGGTGATCGAGGCGGTGTTCGAGGACATCGGCGTGAAGGAAACCGTGTTCCGCCAGTTGGATGCGGTGTGCAAGCCCGGCGCCATCCTGGCCTCCAACACCTCGTACCTCAACCTCGACCGCATCGCCGAGTTCACCCGCCGTCCGGGCGACGTGATCGGCCTGCACTTCTTCAGCCCGGCCAACGTGATGCGGCTGCTGGAGGTGGTGCGCGGCGCCAAGACCGCGCCCGACGTGCTGGTGACCGCGACGACGCTGGCCAAGACGATCAAGAAGATCGCGGTGGTCTCGGGCGTGTGCGACGGCTTCATCGGCAACCGCATGCTCTCGAAGTACGGCCTGGCCGCCGCCAGCCTGATCGACGCCGGCGCCACGCCGCAGCAGGTGGATGGCGCGCTGCAGAAATTCGGCCTGGCGATGGGCCCGTTCCGCATGGGCGACCTGGCCGGGCTGGACATCGGCTGGGCCACGCGCAAGCGCCGCGCCGCCGAGGCCGGCAAGCCGCTCGAGCCCGGCGTGGCCGACAAGCTGTGCGAGGCCGGCCGCTTCGGCCAGAAGACCGGCGCCGGCTGGTACCGCTACGAGCCCGGCGCCCGCGACCCGATCCCCGATGCGCTGACCGAGCAACTGATCGCCGAGCACCGCGCCGCCAAGGGCATCGTGCCGCGCCAGGTGAGCGACGCCGAGGTCATCGAGCGCTGCATCTATGCCCTGGTCAACGAGGGCGCGCGCATCCTCGAGGAAGGCATCGCCGCCCGCGCGTCGGATCTGGACATCGTCTACCTCAACGGCTACGGCCATCCGCTGCACCGCGGCGGCCCGATGCTCTACGCCGACATGGTGGGCCTGCCCAATGTGGTGCGCGCGCTGCGCCGCTTCGCCGCCGAACCCGGCGCCGATCCGTCGTGGCAGCCGGCACCGCTGCTGGTGAAGCTGGCTGAAGAGGGCAAGACCTTCAACTGAAGGCCCGCCGCCGCACGCCAATTACAACGTCCGGGACGACCCGAGTCACGCTTGACCGCAGCCGCCCGAACCGACGCACCGAACATCCATCGAGGTACACCATGACCGACGCCGTCATCGTCTCCACCGCCCGCACCGGCCTGGCCAAGAGCTGGAAGGGCGCCTTCAACATGACCTATGGCGCCACGCTGGCCGGCCATGCGGTGCAGCACGCCGTGGCCCGCGCGGGCGTCGACCCGGCCGAGGTCGAGGACGTGATCCTCGGCCTGACCTTCGGCGAAGGCACCACCGGCGGCAACATCGCCCGCCAGGCCGCGCTGCGCGCCGGGCTGCCGGTGACCACCGCCGGCCTGTCGATCAACCGCTTCTGCTCGTCCGGCCTGCAGAGCATCGCGCTGGCCGCGCAGCGCATCATGACCGGCGAGGCCGACATCCTGGTGGCCGGCGGCGTCGAGAGCATCTCGTGCGTGCAGAACGAGGCCAACCAGCACATGCGGCGCGACCCCTGGCTGCTGGAGCACAAGCCCGAGATCTACTGGAACATGCTGCAGACCGCCGAGCAGGTGGCCAAGCGCTACCAGGTGCCCAAGCTGGCGCAGGACGAGTACGGCGTACGCAGCCAGCTGCGCGCCGCTGCGGCCCAGGCCGCCGGCAAGTTCGCCGACGAGATCGTGCCGATGACCACCGTGATGGCGGTGGCCGACAAGGCCACCGGCCGCATGCTGCGCAAGGAAGTGACGATCGCCGCCGACGAGGGCATCCGCGCCGACACCACGCTCGAGGCGGTGCAGAAGATCCGCTCGGCGGTACCCGGCGGGGTGGTCACCGCCGGCAACGCCAGCCAGTTCTCCGACGGCTCGTCGGCCTGCCTGCTGATGAACGCCCGGCTCGCCGAGCAGCGCAACCTGAAGCCGCTGGGCATCTTCCGCGGCTTCGCGGTGGCCGGCTGCGAGCCCGACGAGATGGGCATCGGCCCGGTGTTCGCCATCCCCAAGCTGCTGAAAAAGCACGGGTTGTCGATCGACGACATCGGCCTGTGGGAGCTGAACGAGGCCTTCGCGGTGCAGGTGCTGTATTGCCGCGACAAGCTGGGCATCCCCGACGAGCGGCTCAACGTCAACGGCGGCGCCATCGCCGTGGGCCACCCCTACGGCGTCAGCGGCTCGCGGCTGACCGGCCACGCGCTGATCGAGGGCAAGCGGCGCGGCGTCAAGTACGTGGTGGTCACCATGTGCATCGGCGGCGGCCAGGGCGCGGCCGGGTTGTTCGAGGTGGTCTGAGCGTTGGGGCCGCGCCCGGCCGCGCGGGCGGCGGGCCGGTCGGGTGCTATCGCTCGATCGGCGCGTCCACCACGGCCGCGCCGTAGATCGAGACGAACTCCGGCGGCATGCGCCGGGCCCGACCGCTGGCCAGCTCGATGCACACCAGGTGCCAGCGCCCGCGCAGCACCGTGGCGCCGTCGGCCGGCCGGATGAGCTGGAAGTGGCGCTGCATCGTCAGCTTGCCGTCCCAGCCCACCAGCCAGGTGCCCAGCACCAAGGTGTCACCCAAGGCGGTGGGCAGCAGGTAGTCGTATTCGGCGCGGTGGATGGCCATCGCGCGGTCGAGCCGGTGGTAGTCGGCCAGCGCCAGGCCCAGCGCCTCGGAGTGCGCCCAGCCGATGCGCTCGCACCATTGCACGTAGACGGCGTTGTTGGTGTGGTTCAGGCCGTCGATGTCGGCGGCCTGAGGCACCAGCTTCAGCATGAACGGGCCGGGGTGGTCCCACCCGGCGACCGGCGCGTCGGCCGCGCCGCCCCCGGTGGCGGGCAAGCGGGGCTCAGTCGCCAAAGACATCGCGGTACGAACGCCAGGCGCACAGCAGCACCACCGGCGACAGCAGGATCCAGCCCAGCCCGAACGGGATCGAGGCCACGATCGAGGCCACGAAAAACAGGATGCCGAACAAGAGCATCGCGCCGATGTTCTTCATGCTGGCGGCCAGGCTGGCCTTCAGGGCCTCGACAGGCTGCATGTTGCGCATCACCACCAGGGCCGGCGCGAACCACAGCGCCATGCCGCTGACAAAGGCGATGGCCAGGGTGATCACCAGCGCCAGCAGGGCGGCCCCCATCCCGGCCATCAGGCCACCTGCGCTGTGGCGGGCCCCGCCCATGATCATTCCGAACGCGGCCCCGGCGCCCAGCACGGCCACCACCATGCCCACCAGGAAGGTGGCCACCAGCATGACGACGCCAACGATGATCAGCGGCGTGAGATGCGCCCCGCCAAAGCACACGAACATGTCGTTGAACTCGATCTTGGCGCCCGATTCGGCCTTGCGGGCCGCGACCATCCAGCCGGCGATGAACACCGGCATCAGCAGCGCCACGGCCAGGCCGCCCAGCACCGGCACGACGGAGACGATCATCGAGCCGATGACCAGCGCCAGGCTCATCACGATCCACACGCCGGCCTGCGGCAGGAACATGGCCCAGGCCTCGCTCCACCAGGCCAGGCCACGGCCGGCATCGACGGTACGGGCCTCGGGTGCTGCGTTCGTGATGTTGTCCATGTGCCGCTCCTTGGGGATCGCGATGAAGGATGATCCGGAAGTCTAGGCCGGTTCGGGCCGCCCGGGATTGACCGGCGGCCTGACCATCGGCCATTGCAGGCCCGGCGCAGGCAGGTCAGCCGCTGCGCCGGGCCAGTTGCCAGCCGGCCGCCGCGATGCAGCGGAAGCGCTCGCGAAAGCCCAGCGCGCGGGTGTCGGCCGCATTGCCGTCCAGGGCCCGCTTGTAGACGCCGGCACAGATCGAGGCCAGCCTGAACATCGAGAACACCACATAGCGCTCGAAATCCACTGGCACCTTGCGTTGCGCATGGGCGCAATAGCGGGCCACGCACTCGGCCTGGGTGGGGATGCCCAATGCGGCCAGGTCGGCACCGACGCAGCCACCTTCCTCGGGCGGCAGGTAGTGGCCCACGCACAGGTAGGCCAGGTCGGCCAGCGGGTGGCCGATGGTGGCCAGTTCCCAGTCCAGCACCGCCGCCAGGCGGGGCTGGCCGGGGTGCACGAGCACGTTGCCCAGGCGGTAATCCCCGTGCACGATGGCGGCCTCTCCGTCGGCCGGCAGGTGGGACTCGAGCCACCCGCGCAGGGCTTCCATGTCGGCTGCGGGCTCGGTGCGCGCCGCCTCCCATTGCGTCGCCCAGCGGGCGGTCTGTCGCTCGAAGTAGCGGTCGGGTCGGCCGAATCCTTCCAGGCCGGCGGCCCGCCAGTCCACACGGTGCAGGGCGGCCAGCACGCGCACCAGGTCGTCGTTGAGGGCCAGGCGGTCGGGCAGCGGCCCATGCTCGGCAAACCGCGAACCCATCAGCCGGCCGGGCACATGCTGCATCACGAAGAACGCGGTGCCGATCACCTGGTCGTCCTCGCACAGGTCCAGCATGCGCGGCACCGGCACGCCGCTGCCGGCCAGCGCCTTCATCACCCGGTATTCGCGCTCCACTGCATGCGCGCTGGGCAGCAGATGGCCCGGCGGCTTCTTGCGCAGCACATGGTCGCCGACGTTGGTGCCCAGGTGATAGGTGGGGTTGGATTGCCCGCCCTGGAACTGCCGGATGCGCAACTGCCCATCGAAGGCGTCGCCCAGCCGGGGCCGCAACCACTGCACCAGTGGCAGCGGGTCGAATCGGTGCTGCGGCAGCACCTCGATCAACTCGGGCGAGGTGGGATCCGCCGGCGACGGGCCGTCCTGGCCAGGGGCCGGAGCGCTGCTCTGCGGCTCTTCGGCCGGCGTCATGCCACACCTCCTTCGAGGCCCATCACCTTGGCGCGCAGCCGCCGCATGCCGCGCAACCAACGTTCGACATCACTGGTCTTGCGCTGCCAGAAGGTGAGCACCTCGGCATGCGGCAGGATCAGGAAGCGCTCGTCGCGCAGCCCCTGCACCACGCACTCGGCCACCGCCTCGGCGGTGACCGCGCCGTCCTGCAGGAAGCTGGGCCGGCCGGTCTGGCCGGCCGCGCCCATCAGCATCGGCGTCAGCACGCCCTGCGGGCACAGGCAGCTCACGCGGATGCCCGCGTCGCCATGCGCCAGCGAGAGCCACTCGGCAAAGGCCACCGCGGCATGCTTGGTCACCGAGTAGGGTGCCGCGTTCACCTGGCTGAGCAGGCCGGCGGCCGATGCCGTCTGCAGCAGGTAGCCCTCGCCGCGGGCGCGCATCTGCGGCAGCACCGCATTGGCCGCATGCACATGGGCCATCACGTTGACATCCCAGTGCCGCTGCCAGGTGGCGGCCGGCGCGTCCTGGTCGGCGCGCGAGATGATGCCGGCGTTCGAGCAGAACAGGTCGATGCGGCCGAAGGCGCGCGTCGCCCGCTCGACCAGGGCATGCAACTCCTCCTCGCGCGAGACATCGGTGCGCACCGCCATCGCGCCCAGCGGCGCGGCCACGGTGGCGGCGCCGGCCTCGTCCAGGTCGGCCACCACCAGGCCCCGCAACCCTTCGCGCGCGAAGCGCTCGCACATCGCGCGGCCGATGCCCGAGGCCCCACCGGTGACCACCACCACCCGATCCCGCAATTCCATGGTTTCTCCTTGAGCGCGCGCGACGAGTTGCGCCCCTTGGGCCACCAGGGCCGCCGGCCCTGCCGGCGCCGGTTGCCCGTCGACGCGCTTCTAGAATCGTACGACCTCCCCTCGACGCACCGTGGGCACGCAGGCGACACCGATGACTCCAACTTCTTCCGCACCCGCCGATTTCCAGGATCTGCCGTCGATGATCGGCGCCCATGCCCGCCAGCGGCCCCAGGCGACGGCAATCGTCGAGGACGCTCGCTCGATCAGTTATTCCTCGTTGCACGCCCGCATCGACCGGGTGGCCGCGGCGCTGCAGCGCGACGGCGTGGGCCCCACCGAGGTGATCGCGATCTGCGCCACCGCCAGCATCGACTACCTGGCGGTGTTTCTCGGCGCCCTGCGCGCTGGCGTGGCGGTGGCGCCGCTGGCGCCCAGCTCGACGCCTGGGCAGATCGCCGACATGGTGTCCGATGCCGGCGCCCGACGCTTCTTCGTCGATGGGCCGGTGCAGCAGGCCCTGGGCGACGCCGGCATCGGCGCGGCCGAGCTGCCGGCGCTGACCCGGCTCGATGCCGACATCGACGGCTGGCTGGCCCCCGAGGGCGCAGCGCCGGCGCCGGTGGCCATCGAGCCGGCCTGGCCGTTCAACCTCATCTATTCGTCGGGCACCACCGGCACGCCCAAGGGCATCGTGCAATCGCATGCGATGCGCTGGGCGCACATCCAGCGCGCCACGCTCAATGGATACGGCACCGACACGGTGTCGCTGATCGCCACGCCGCTGTACTCCAACACCACGCTGGTGTGCGTGATCCCGACGCTGGCGCATGGCGGCTGCGTGGTGCTGATGGCCAAGTTCGATGCGCAGCACTACCTCGAGCTGGCGCAGGCCCACCGCGCCACGCACACCATGCTGGTGCCGGTGCAATACCGGCGGCTGATGGCACACCCGTCGTTCGACCGCTTCGACCTGTCGTCGTTCCGCTCCAAGTTTTGCACCAGCGCCCCCTTCCATGCCGATCTCAAGGCCGACGTGCTGGCCCGCTGGCCCGGCGGGCTGACCGAGTACTACGGCATGACCGAGGGCGGCGGCACCTGCATCCTGCAAGCCCACCTGCACCCGACCAAGCTGCACACCGTGGGCCAACCGGCCGAGGGCCACGACATCCGGTTGATCGACGAACAGGGCCGCGAGGTGCCGGCCGGCGAAGCCGGCGAAGTGGTGGGCCGCTCGCCGGGCATGATGACCGGCTATCACAACCAGCCGGCCAAGACCGCCGAGGCCGAGTGGTTCGATGCCCAGGGTCGGCGCTTCATCCGCACCGGCGACATCGGACGCTTCGATGCCGAGGGCTTCCTGACCCTGTTTGACCGGCGCAAGGACATGGTGATCAGCGGAGGCTTCAACATCTACCCCAGCGACCTGGAGGCCGTGCTGCGCCGACACGAGGCCGTGGCCGATGCCGCGGTGGTGGGGGTGCCGTCGGCCGAATGGGGCGAGACGCCGGTGGCCTTCGTGGTGGCGCGCGACGGCCATGCGCCGGAGGCCGAGGCGCTGCGCCAGTGGGTGAACGAGCAGGTGGGCAAGACGCAGCGCCTTTCGGCGCTGCGCCTGGTCGACGAACTGCCCCGCAGTGCCATCGGCAAGGTGCTCAAGCGCGAGCTGCGCGAGGCCTGGGCCGGGTCGATTCGTCCACCCGGCTGATCCCGGCAACTGGCCCGAAATCAGCACCTGATCGTGTGCACCCGGCAGGCGGTCGAGGTTAGAGTGCGCGGGTGAACCGCCACATGCCTTTTCACCTGGGTCGCGTGTTCGCACGCCCGCCCTCCGATGTTGCCGAGGCCACACGCCGCCGGCTGCTCGGCGCTGCCGCTCTGGCGGGGCTGGGGGTTTCGCCCGCCAGGCTTCACGCTGCCGGCCCCGATGGGCCGGTGCTCATCGGGCTCGATGGCGAGTTCGGTTACCAGAGCAGCACATCGGCCGAGGCCATCCTCCAGGGCACGCAGATTGCGCTCGAGGAGATCAACGCCTCAGGCGGCGTGCTGGGTGGGCGAAGGCTCGAGGTGGTGCGCCGGGCCAACTCATCGGTGCCGGCGCGCAGCGTGGCCAACCTGCGCGAGTTCGCGTCGATGCCTGATCTGGTGGCGGTTTACTGTGGCCGCTTCAGCCCCACGGTTCTCGAGGGGCTGCCCGAGATTCATCGGCTGGGTCTGCCGTTGCTCAATCCCTGGGCGGCGGCCGATGCCATCGTCGACCACGGCCTCACGCCCAACTTCGTGTTCAGGCTGTCGCTGAAGGACAGCTGGGCAGCGCCCACCATGCTGAAGCACCTCGCCGGCCTGGGACGCCGGCGGGTCGGCATGCTGATGCTCAACACCAGTTGGGGCCGCAGCACCAAGACCTATGCCGAACTCAGCGTCGGCCGCTTCAAGGGCTTGAGCCTGGCCGGCGTGCAATGGATCAACTGGGACGACACCGTCGAGTCGATCGCCGCCAAGGTCGCGTCGCTCCGCGAGAGCGGCGCGGACGCGCTGCTGCTCACCGCCAACGCCGAAGAAGCGGCCCTGCTGTGCAAGGCCCAACTGCAGATGCCGGTCGGCGATCGTCTGCCGGTGGCCAGCCATTGGGGGGTCTCCGGCGGCAACCTGCCCCAACTGGTCGGTCCCGGCCTGCACGACCTGTCCTTTGCCGTGGTCCAGACCTACACCTTCATCGGAGACACGTCGGCCACCGCGCGACGCGTGGTGGCCAGTCACAACCGGCTCTTCGGCACCCGCAGCGAGCGCGACATCGTCTCGCCGGTGGGCGTGGCGCATGCCTACGACCTGACGCACCTGCTGGCCGGTGCCCTGTCCATCGCCGGCAGCACCGACCGCCAAGCGGTGCGCAATGCGCTCGAGCGCAGCCGCCCCTACGCCGGGCTGATCAAGCACTACCGGCAGCCGTTCACGCCCACCCGGCATGAGGCGCTGGATCTGTCGGATGTGTTCATGGCCCGCTATGCCCGGCGCGATGGTGCACTCGAGCGGATCCGCTGACAGGCCACGCCAGCACAAGGGCTGGCTCGAGAAGTGGCGGGGGTGGCGGGATCGCAGCCTCATCCATCGGCTGCGCTGGATGAGCCTGGGGGCGATGGCGGGCCTGGCGTTGCTGCTGGGCGTGGTGGCGTTTCCGCTGTTCGTCTACCAGGCACGGCACAACTTTGGCGACTCGGCCGACAACCGCGTCACCGCCTTGCATGTGCAGGTCGAATTGCGGGTGCAGGCGGTGCGGCAGGCGGTGGAATCGCTGGCCGGCAACAGCTTCGTCGTCAACGCCTTCATCGACAGCACCGGCCGCGACGTCTATCTGCGCCCCACCCTGCGCGACTTCAAGCCCCCCTTCGTCTCGTCCCATACGTTGGTGCTGCTGGATGCCAATCTGGAGACCTTTGCGGGCCCATCCACGCGCGGGATCCCGACCCGCTGGAACCCGGCGACCGCACGCCGGGCGCTGGGTCAGGGCATCACACAGGTCGACATCGGTGAGATGGGCCAGCTGAACCAGCTGGTGCTGTACGTGCCGGTGTTCTATCCCCCCACGGGCCAGCACGAGGGGGTGATCGTGGCCATCGTCGAACTGCACGACCTGCTGGGCACGCTGCCACGCAGCATGCCGCCCGATGCGTGCCTGGTGGTGGCCACCTCACGGCGCATCGTGCTCGAGTCGCTGTGCACCGATCCGGTTCGCAAGGGCGCCGTGTTCATCCGCAGCCAGCGCCTGACCGTGCACCCCGACGTCGGGATGCGCCCGGGCCAGCGCAGCGCCAATGCCGCGCAGCCCCTGGACCTGATCATCCAGGCCCGTGGTTCCGACTGGGAGCCGTTGCTCGACGTCGCCTTGGCGCTGGGCATCTACACGCTGGCCGCACTGGGCTCGTTGGCCGTGGTGTATGCCTTGGTCGGGCGTGCGGTGCGCCCGTTCACGGCGCAACTGCAACAGCTCGACGCCACCTTCAAGGCCCTGGCGGACGACCCGGCCAGCCCGGCGCGCGCCGCCTGGGAGAGCAACGACGAGATCGGGCGCATGAGCCGCTCGTTCAACCGAATGGTCGATGCCAACCTGGCCTTGCGCGAGTCGCTGGAGCAGCGGGTGGCGCAACGCACGGCCGAGCTCGCGCAGGCCCGCGACGAGGCCCAGGCCGCCAGCAAGGCCAAGAGCGTGTTCATCGCCACCATGAGCCACGAGATCCGCACGCCGCTCAACGGTGTCCTCGGCATGAACGGACTGCTGCTGGCCACTGCCCTGGACGCGGATCAGAGGCGTTATGCCGAAGCCATCAGGATTTCTGGCCAGCACCTCTCCGGCGTGATCAACGATGTGCTGGACATGTCGCGGCTGGAGGCCGGCATGCTCTCCATCGCCAGCGAACCCCTGCGCATCGACCGCGTGCTGGACGAGCTGTCGGAGATGTTCGCCGGCATGGCGCAGGCCAAGGGCCTGCAGTGGACCTGCGAGGCCGCCGAAGGGCTGGACCGCGAGGTGCTGGGCGATGCGCTGCGCATCCGGCAGGTGCTGGCCAACCTGGCAGGCAACGCCATCAAGTTCACTGATCGAGGCGAGGTGCGAGTGCGGGCCGAGGCCCTGGCCAGTGACGCCCAGGGCCTGAGCGTGAGGTTCGAGGTCTGCGACACCGGTGTGGGCATCGACGATGCGGCCCTGCAGCACATCTTCGAGCCTTTCGTCCAGGCCGACGGTTCGACCGCCCGCCGATTCGGCGGCAGTGGCCTCGGGCTGACCATCTGCCGCCGCCTGGCCGAACTGATGCAGGGCTCGGTGCACTTGCAGAGCACCTCCGCCCGGGGATCTTGCTTTGCCCTCGAACTGAGCTTGCCCTGGTCGCATCGCCCGTCCCCCGATCCCGCCGGTCAGGCGCAGGCGGGCGATGCCGAAGCCGCCGGCCCGGCCGCCCGACTGCCCGGTTCGGCACAGATCGATGTGACCCAACTGCAGCAGCGTCTGCATGGTGCCGCGGTGCTGATCGTCGAGGACAACGCGGTCAACCGCCTGGTGCTGCAGGCCTCGATCGAACGACTGGGGGCGACCACTCGGCTGGCCCATGATGGCCAGGAGGCGCTGGCCATGCTCGACACGATTCCTGACCTCCGCCTGGTGCTGATGGACTGCCAGATGCCGGTGATGGATGGCTTCGAGGCCACCCGGCGCTGGCGGGCGATCGAGGCCGAGCGGGGGTTGCCCCGGGTGCCGATCCTGGCCGTCACCGCCAACTCGCAGGACAGCGACATCCTGCGGGCGCGCGAGGCGGGCATGGACGACCACCTGGCCAAGCCGTTCGTCCTCGACGACCTGAGCCGGCTGCTGTTGCGATGGGCGCCGCGCCCTGAGTGACGGCAGACCGCCCGGGCACCCGCCAAGGGGGCCCGGACCGGCCTGCAGGTGCGGCAGGTCAGACCCGCTCGACCACCATCGCGATGCCCTGGCCCACGCCGATGCACATGGTGCACAGCGCGTAGCGGCCGCCGGTGCGGTGCAGCTGGTTGATGGCCGTGGTCACCAGCCGCGCGCCGCTGGCGCCCAGCGGGTGGCCCAGCGCAATCGCGCCGCCGTTGGGGTTGACGCGCGCATCGTCGTCGGCCAAGCCCAGGTCGCGCAGCACCGCCAGGCCCTGCGCGGCGAAGGCCTCGTTGAGCTCGATCACGTCCATCTGCGCCAGCGTCAGGCCGGTCAGTTCGAGCACCTTGCGCGTGGCCGGCGCGGGGCCGATGCCCATGATGCGCGGCGCCACGCCGGCGGTGGCCATGCCCACCACGCGGGCGCGTGGCGTCAGGCCGTGGCGGGTGGCGGCGGCCTCGCTGGCCAGCAGCAGCGCGCACGACCCGTCGTTCACGCCCGAGGCATTGCCCGCGGTCACCGTGCCGTCCGGGCGCACCACGCCCTTGAGCTTGCCCAGCGCCT
>Ga0268298_10003169_pt1 | contig 17064 bp, 13 predicted proteins | sample WWTPWeurt_MetaG_FD_194462 | JGI IMG/M metagenome (GOLD analysis project Ga0268298, IMG submission 194462) | Activated sludge microbial communities from WWTP in Nijmegen, Gelderland, Netherland - WWTP Weurt | ecosystem: Engineered > WWTP > Aerobic digester > Activated sludge | place... | reverse complement strand
GCGCTCGATCCCAAGGTGTTCATGTTCGACGAACCCACGGCGGGCATGAGCGTGGATGAGGTTCCAGTGATCCTGGACCTCATCCGCGCACTCAAGTCCCGCAAGGACTGCACCATCCTGCTCGTCGAACACAAGATGGACGTGGTGCGCGAGCTCTCCGACCGCATCATCGTGCTGCACAACGGCGCACTGGTGGCCGATGGCGAGCCGGCCGAAGTGATCGCCTCGCCGGTGGTGCAGCAGGCCTACCTGGGCGTCGTGCCGGAAGAGGTCTCGTGATGAGCGCGCCGGGCCGCTCCCAAGCGCGAATCCCGCAGCGCGCAGCGCGGAGGGTAGACCAATGACCGCGCCCATCCTCGAACTCGCCGGCGTGCACACGCACATCGGCGCCTATCACATCCTTCACGGGGTGGACTTCGCCGTGCCCGAGGGCCAGGTGACGATGCTGCTGGGTCGCAACGGCGCCGGCAAGTCGACCACGTTGCGCACCATCATGGGCCTGTGGCAGGCCTCGCAGGGCGAGATCCGTTTCCAGGGCACGCGCCTGAACGGATTGCCAACGCCCGAGGTGGCGCAGCGCGGCATCGCCTACGTGCCCGAGGCCATGGGCATCTTCACCGATCTCACGGTCAAGGAGAACATGGTGCTGGCGGCGCGCAAGGCGCGCCACGAGGGCGAGCTCGATACGCAGCGCCTCGAGTGGATCTTTGGCCTCTTTCCCGCGCTGCGCAAATTCTGGCTCTACCCGGCCGGCAAGCTCTCCGGCGGCCAGAAGCAGATGCTGGCGGTGGCCCGTGCCATCTGCGAGCCGCGCGCGCTGATCCTGATCGACGAGCCCAGCAAGGGCCTGGCGCCGTCGATCATCCAGAACCTGATCACCGCCTTCAACGAACTCAAGCGCCAGAAGACCACGCTGCTGCTGGTGGAGCAGAACTTCAACATGGCCAAGGCGCTGGGCGACACGGTGGCGGTGATGGACAACGGCCGCGTGGTGCACCGCGGCACGATGCGCGAGCTAGCGGAGGACGAATCGATGCAGCAGCGCCTGCTGGGCCTGTCGCTGGGGGCACACCAATGAGCGCTTCCGCCACTCCTGCGGCCACCCCTGGCGCACCCGCAAGCGCCGGCATCCCCAAGGCCTCGTTCGACTGGCGGCCGATCGCGCTGCTGGCCGCGCTGATGGTGCTGGCGCTGCCAGCCATCGGCTCGGGCAGCACCTGGCTCACGCTCACCGTCGCCGGGCTGGCGATGGGGCTGATCATCTTCATCATCGCCTCGGGTCTGACGTTGGTGTTCGGCCTGATGGACGTGCTCAACTTCGGCCACGGCGTGTTCATCGCGCTGGGCGCCTTCGTCGCCACCAGCGTGATGGGTGGCATGGCGCAGTGGGCCGAGACCTCGGCTGCGGCCCAGTTCGTCTCGGTGTTCGCCGCGATGGTGGTGGCGATGGCCGTGGCCGGTGGCATCGGCTGGGCCTTCGAGCGGGTGATCGTGCGGCCGGTGTACGGGCTGCACCTCAAGCAGATCCTGATCACCATGGGCGGCATGATCGTCGGCGAGGAGATCATCAAGGTGATCTGGGGGCCGCTGCAGATCCCGCTGCCGCTGCCCGAGGTGCTGCGCGGCGCCTTCGTGCTGGGCGATGCGGCCGTCGAGAAATACCGGCTGCTGGCCACCGGCATCGGGCTGGCGGTGTTTGCGGCGCTGAGCTTCACGCTGGGTCGCACCAAGATCGGCCTGCTGATCCGAGCCGGCGTGCAGGACCGCGAAATGGTCGAGTCGCTGGGCTACCGCATCCGGCAGCTGTTCGTCGGCGTCTTCGTCGCCGGCTCAGGCCTGGCCGGGCTGGGCGGCGTGATGTGGGGCCTGTACCAGCAGAACGTGACGCCGCAGATCGGCGGCCAGGTCAACGTGTTGATCTTCATCGTCATCATCATCGGCGGCCTGGGCTCGACCTTCGGCTGCTTCATCGGCGCGCTGCTGGTGGGCCTGATGGCCAACTACACCGGCTTCCTGGCGCCCAAGGTGGCGCTGTTCTCCAACATCGGCCTGATGGTCGCGGTGCTGCTGTGGCGGCCGCAGGGGCTCTATCCCGTGTCGAATCGATGACCCGAGGAGATGTCGACATGCTGAACCGACTCCTCTCTCACGACCTGCCGCGCAGCCGCTGGCTGGGGCTGGCGCTGGTGCTGATCGCGCTGGCGCTGGCGCTGGCGCCCTTCGTCTTCCCGGGCGCGAAGGCGCTGGGCGTGGCGGCCAAGATGCTGGTGTTCATCCTGCTGGTGGCCAGCTACGACCTGCTGCTGGGCTACACCGGCATCGTGAGCTTCGCGCACACCATGTTCTTCGGCCTGGGGGCCTATGGTGTGGCCATTGCCAGCCTGCGCATGGGGCCGGGCTTCGCTGCGGTGCTGGCCGGGCTGGCAGCGGCGTTGGCGCTGTCGCTGGTGCTGTCGCTGGTGATCGGCCTGTTCTCGCTGCGCGTCAAGGCCATGTTCTACGCCATGATCACGCTGGCCGTGGCCTCGGCCTTCCAGACGCTGGCCTCCCAACTGAGCGACCTTACCGGCGGCGAGGACGGGCTGAGCTTCAAGAACCCCGAGATCTTCAGCCCCTCGTTCGAGCCGTTCGAGAACCCGCTGCTGGGCGTGGCGGTGGACGGCAAGCTGCTCACCTACTACCTGTTGTTCGTGGTGGTGGCGCTGCTGTTTCTGGCCACGCTGCGGGTGGTGAACTCGCCGTTCGGCCGGGTGCTGCAGGCCATCCGCGAGAACGACTTCCGCGCCGAGGCGATCGGCTTTCGCACCGTGGTCTACCGCACGCTGAGCAACGTGCTGGGCGCGCTGCTGGCCACGGTGGCGGGTGCACTGCTGGCGCTGTGGCTGCGCTACACCGGCCCCGACACCACGCTGAGCTTCGAGATCATGCTCGACATCCTGCTCATCGTCGTCATCGGCGGCATGGGCACGCTGTACGGCGCGGTGCTGGGCTCGGTGCTGTTCGTGCTGGCGCAGAACTACCTGCAGGACCTGCTCAAACTCGGCTCGACGGCGCTCGAGGGCGTGCCGGTGCTGGCGCAACTGGTCTCGCCAGACCGCTGGCTGCTGTGGCTGGGCGTGCTGTTCGTGCTCTCGGTCTACCACTTCCCGACCGGCGTGGTCGGCCGGCTGCGCGCGATGGCCGTGCGCACCGGCGCCTGAGCCTCTCCAAATTCCACGGCATCATGAGCTCCAGCTTCCACTCCCGCTACCTGCGCTGTGAAGGGCGCGAGATCCACTTCACCGAATGGGGACCGGCCGATGCCGAGGCGGTGATCGCCTGGCACGGCCTGGCGCGCACCGGGCGCGACATGGACGACATCGCCGCCCATCTGTCCAAACGTTGGCGCGTGATCTGTCCGGATACGATCGGCCGCGGCCTGTCGGAATGGAGCCCCGTGCCCGACGACGAGTACTGCCTGGCCTTCTACACCCGGCTGGCGGTGTCGCTGATGGATCAGCTGGGCATCGCGCAGTGCCACTGGCTGGGCACCTCGATGGGTGGTGCGATCGGCCTGCATGCCGCGGCCGGGCCGCTGCGCGGGCGCATCCGGCGCTTGGTGCTCAACGACATCGGCCCCGAGCTGGCAGCATCGGCGGTGGAGCGCATCCGCACCTATGCCGGCAATCCCGCGTCGTTCGCCACGGTGAGCGAACTCGAAGCCTACTTCCGCACCGTCTACAAGCCCTATGGCTGGCTCAGCGACGAGCAGTGGCGCCGCCTGGCCGAGACCAGCGTGCGGCGCCTGCCCGACGGCCGGGTGACGCCCCACTACGATCCGTCGATGGTGCGCCAGTTCATCGCCCACCCGGCCGACTACGACCAGTGGCCGGCCTGGGACAGCCTGGATCTGCCGGTGCTGGTGCTGCGCGGCGAGGCCAGCGACCTGCTGCTGCCCGAGGTGGCCGAGGCCATGCGCACCCGCGGCCCCCGCGCCGTAGTGGTCACCATGCCGGGCTGCGGCCACGCCCCGGCGCTGAACACGGCCGAGCACTTCGGGCTGGTGGAGCGGTTCTTCGCGGGGGGGTGAGGCCGGGGCACGGCGTCGCCCGATCGCCACGCCGGCCACAACCGGGTGCCGGTCGGCACCGCAGGCCGGTTGGACAGGTCAGGCCTGGCCCATCTCGGCCGACCCGACCACGCACGACTTGCCGTGCTGCTTGCCCGCGTACATCGCCGCGTCGGCGCGGCGCAGCAGGCAGGGCGCATCGCAGCCGTCGATCGGCGAGACTGCAAAGCCGATGGTCGCGCCGATGCGGCATTGCCGGCCCGGCCCCAGGCTGAAGGGTTCATCGAAGCGGGTCAACAGCTTCTCGCCGATGGCGCGTGCGTCCGACTCGTCATGCACGTCCTGCGCCAGCACGACGAATTCGTCGCCGCCCAGGCGGGCCACCAGGTCGCCCGGGCGTGTGGCGGCGCTCAGGCGCTCGGCCACCTGGCGCAGCAGGGCGTCGCCGGCGTCGTGGCCCCAGCGGTCGTTGACCGGCTTGAATCCGTCGAGATCGAGCAGGAACACACCCACATGGGCGGCCTGGCCCGGTGTGGTGCCGGGGCCGTTGCGCGCCGCGGCCACGGCGGCCTCCAGGGCCACCTCCAGGCCCCGTCGATTGCGCAGCCCGGTCAGCGCGTCGGTGTGCGCCAGCAGCTTCATCACCCGCTGCTGGCGGGTGGCGCGCGTGGCGGCCGAGCGGAACTGCTCCATGCGGGCGGCCAGCACCATCAGCCAGCAGGTCATCTCCAGCAGGTGGGCGAATTGCGGCGCGTGCAGCGTGGCGAAGCCCACCGGCAGCAGCCCCCGAAGCAGGGCGATCAGTTGCACGCTGCCCACCAGGCTGAGGCCCGCGCCAACCGCCACATAGGCGGCCACGCGATCGCCGTGGCGTACGCGGGCAACCGCGGGAGGCAGCACCAGCAGCAGGTGGCCGAAGCCCATCACCATGCTGATGGCCGAGGCCGCGCGGTACGACAGCACGCCGCCCACCAGCATCGCGGCGCACACCGCCGAGGCCAGTGCGATGGCCGACAGCCAGTGGGCGATGCCTGGTGCGCGCTGGCGCAGTTCCAGACCATGGATGAAGAACACCGCGTTGCAGGCCGACAGCAGCAGTGGCGCCAGCGCCGGCATGAAGGCTGGCAGCCACGAGCTGTCAGGCCATAGATAGCGTGAGCCGGTGCCGAACACCGATTGCCAGAACAGCCACACCGAGACCACCGCGCCGGCGTACGCCAGGTACATCACCTGCCGCGTGTACAGCGCGTTGGCCAGGCTGTACAGCACCATGAACAGCGAGACGCCGGTGATCAGGCCCTGCAGCGCGTGCTCATCGGACTCTTCGCGGCCCAGGGCATCGGGCTGCATGATGGCCATGGGCACCAGCAGTGCGGTGGGTGTGGTGGCCCGCACCAGCACCTCGTAGCGCTGGCCGGGCGCCAGGTGCAGCACCGTGCTCAGCGCGCGGGTGCGCTGCAGGCGATGGGTGAACGGCACCTGCGAGCCCAGGTCGGCGGCATGCACCAGTTGCGAGTGGCTGTCGAACACGCGCACGCGCAGGTCGTGCGGCACCACATACTGAAATCGCAGGACCCAGGTGTCGGGAGACTCGGCGTCAAGCTGCAGCGGCACATGCAGCCACACGACCCCACGGCGAGGGCCGAGGTTTTCCTTCGGCGTGACGGGTGCCTGAAACTCACCCAGCCGGGCCAGCGCCTGTGCAGGGTCGAGCAATCCGCCTGGATCGGCGAGCACGCGCATCGCCGGCCAGGTGTCGACGACCTGGCGATCGGGCACGAGCATCGCCACCGGCATGGCCTCGCTGTCGGCGCGCGCAGGCCCGGCCAGGGCCAGGCCGACGGCCAGCAGCCACCCGGCCAGGGCCTGCAGCGCCGCGCGGGCAAGCGCGCCAGGCCCGCCACGGCGGGCCATGTGTTCTGGCCGGAAGCAACTGAAGCAAGCGGGCATCGAGGGTGCAGTGGAGCGGCTCGTCGGTGTTTTCGGCGCCCGTGCGCGGGGATTGAGTGGCGGTGCCGGCCTGATCGAGCGCTCCGTGCCCCAGACCGAGCACGATGTCACCCCAGTGACACGCGCCGAACTCGGCGGTCATCCCCGGTCTCTTTGGCGTTATGGACCGGCAGCCCAGGCGGGACACTGGAGTCTGTCCAGACCACGTGCGAGATTCGTCATGTTTCAGATCGGCAACCGGTCGATCGGCGCCCGATTGACCTTCGGCTTCGGATTTGTCATCACGCTGGCGATCGTGCTGGCCGTCGTCGGGGCCCATGCCCTGCATGACGTGCGCATGGCCACGGCACGGATGGCCACCGACCGCATGGTCAAGGTCGAGCAGCTCACGCAGGTGAAAGATCATCTGAACGTGGTGGCACGAGGCGTGCGCAACCTGGCCTTGCTGTCGGACGCAGGCGCCAGGCAGGCCGAGAAGGCCCGCATCGACGACATGAAGGCGCGCAACGCCAAGCTGCTGGCCAACCTGGCCGAGACGTTGCGCAGCGACGAGGGGCGTCGCCTGCTCGGCGAGCTTCAGGCCGCGGGCCGGCCCTACGACGCGGCCATGGACAAGGCCGTGCAATTGGCCATGGCCAATGATTCCGCTGCGGCCATCGCCTTCCTGCTGGGCGAGGTGCGCACCACGCAGAACGGCATGTTCAAGGCCACCGATGCGCTGATCGACTTCCAGCAGAAGCTGATGCGCGAAGCCGTGGCCGAGGTCGAGGGCGAGGCCACCGTGAGCATCGCCTGGATGGTGGGCCTGGCATGCGGCGCGACGGTGTTGGGCGCTGCCGCTGCGTGGTGGATCCGTCGCTCCATCGTCGGTCCGATCCAGCGGGCGGTGGAGGCCGCGCGCACGGTGGCGCAAGGCGACCTCACCCTGGCCATCCAAGTGACCTCGCAGGACGAGGCCGGCCAGCTGCTGTCGGCGATGAAGGAGATGACCGCGTCGCTCAACCATCTGGTGAGCCAGGTGCGCGCCAGCAGCGAGAGCATCGCCACCGGCGCTTCACAGATCGCCACCGGCTCGCTGGACCTGAGCCAGCGCACCGAAGAGCAGGCCAGCAACCTGCAGCAGACCGCGGCCTCGATGGAAGAGCTCACCGGCACCGTGCGCAGCAGCTCGGACACCGCGCAGGAGGCCAACCAGATGGCCTCGCAGGGCGTGGACACGGCGCGTCGCGGCGGTGCCGCGGTCGAGCGCATGGTCTCGACGATGAGCGAGATCTCGACCTCCTCGAAGAAGGTGGCCGACATCATCACCGTGATCGACGGCATCGCCTTCCAGACCAACATCCTGGCACTGAACGCAGCCGTCGAGGCCGCTCGCGCCGGCGAGCAGGGCCGCGGCTTCGCCGTGGTGGCGGGCGAGGTGCGCTCGCTGGCGCAGCGGTCGGCCGGTGCGGCGCGCGAGATCAAGACCCTGATCCAGAGCAGTGTCGAGACGGTGGACGCCGGCGCCAGCCAGACCGAGCTGGCGGGCCGCGAGATGCAGGCCATCGTCGAGCAGATGCAGCGCATCGGCGGACTGATCGGCGAGATCAGCACCGCCACCTCGCAGCAGAGCCTGGGCATCTCGCAGATCGGCGAGGCCGTCAGCCAGCTCGACCAGGTGACGCAGCAGAACGCGGCCCTGGTCGAAGAGAGTTCGGCGGCGGCCGAGAGCCTGCGGGCGCAGGCGGTCAGCCTCACGGAGCTGGTGCGCAGCTTCCGCCTGGCCGGAGCCTGAACGCTGCCGCTCAGCGCCAGCGGCGCGCGCCGAGCAACTCGACCAGGTCGCGGAACACCGCCTGGCCGGCCCCGGCCGAGAGGTCGATGGCCTGGGCCCGGCTGTACCACGGGCTCAGGTCCAGGCCGACGCCCAACCCGAAGACCTGGATCTGCCCCGCCTGCTCGTGTCGGGCCACCACCTCGAGCAGGTGCTCGTCGAGCCAGCCATCGCCGTTGGCCTGCGCCGTGGCACCTTCCATCGGGCAGCCGTCCGACACCACCACCAGCAGCTTGCGCCGCTCGTCCCGCGCCCGCAGTCGGCCGCAGGCCCAGTCCACGGCCTCGCCGTCGATGCCTTCCTTGAACAGCTCGGGCTTGAGCATCGCCCCCAGCGCCGGTCGCGCGCGGCGCCAGGGCGTATCGGCATCCTTGAACACGAAGTGAGCGACCTCGGCCAGGCGCCCGGGCCTTGCCGGGCGGCCGGCCTGCACCCAGTCGCGCCGGGCACGGCCGCCGTGCCAGGCGCCGGTGGAGAAGCCCAGGATTTCGCTGGCCACGCCAGCCTGCTCCAGCGCCCGCGCGGTCACCTCCACCAGCATGGCCACCGACTCGATGTGCTCGCGCATCGAGCCCGAGCAGTCGACCAGGAAGGCCAGCACGCAATCGGCCACCGGCTCGATGCGCTCGGTGCGGAACAGGCGCCGCTCCGACGGGCGCGCCACCAGCTGGGCCAAGCGCCGGCCGTCGATCAGGCCCTCCTCCTGCGCGCTGTTCCAGCCTTCGCGCTGCGGCTCGGCCAGCAGGGCCTTGAGGTCACGGGCCAGGCGCCCCGGGTGCACGCCTTGCGCGGCAATGCGCCGGTCGAGCTGCTCGCGCCATTCGCGCAGCTGGGACGGCCGGGCCAGGGCTGCCGGGCGCAGCTCCTGGTCGTAGGCGGTGGTGAAGACGTGATAACCGGATCCGGACGCGTCCACCTGGCGGGCCGCGCCGGCCGTCGCGGTGCCTCGGCCATCGGCCCATTGCGGCGGCAGCTCCATCACCAGCGCGAAGGCGGCGCGCTCGGCGTCGTCATCGTCGCTGGACGTGGCCTCGCCCGCGGTTGCGCCGTCTTCGTCGTCGGTGCCCAGCATGGTGGCCACGCGCTCGGCCAGCGCGCGGGCCGGGCCGCCAAAGGCCGCCTGGTCGTGGCGCAGCGCCTTGAGCGCCGCCAACTCGTGCCCCAGCGCCGGCACGATGCCGGCACGCGTGGCCTCCATCAGGTCTTCGGTCTCTTCGGCGGGCGGATCGCCGGTGAGCCGGGTGCGGGCGATCTGCGCGATGGTGAACAGCAGGATGCCGCGCTGCGTGTCGGCCGCGCCCGAGGCATGGAACTGCGCCAGCCAGGCCTCGAAGCGGTGCCGCAGGTTGTGCCGGACGCCGGGCATGGCCGAGTCGGCCAAGGATTCGACGCGGTACTGCTCCAGCATGTCGAACAGCAGCCGGGCCACCGGCGCGGCCGGCTGATGGCGGCGGTGCAGCGCATCGTCGGAACAGGCGATGCGCAGCGCCAGGCCGTCGGCCGCGCCGCGGAACGAGGCCTCGTCGTCCACCTCCAGGCGCGGATGCAGGTGCGGCGCGTACAGCGGCAGCCGGTGCCGGCCACGGTGCAGCCGCCGACCCCGAAAGTGCAGGTCGGCCTCGCCGGCCAGCGCGCGCAGCGAGGCGGCGGCGAGCTCCTCCACCCGCTGCTGGGCGCGGGTGGCCTGGACGTCGGCCGTGCGGTCGGACATGCGGGTGGTTGGTTTGAAGGTCGGGTCGACCTGTGGAGGCGTGGTGGCGCCCGCTCAGGCGGCGGCGCCGGCTCCCAGCTCGCGGTCGAAGCAACGCTGGAAGTACTCGGCCACCAGCGGCCGCTCGGCCTCGTCGCACTTGTTCACGTACGACAGCGACAGCGCCAGGCCGACGTCGCGGAAGATCTCGAGGTTCTCGGCCCAGGTGATGACGGTGCGCGGCGACATCAGCGTGGAGAGGTCGCCGGCGGCAAAGCCGGCGCGGGTGAGCTGGGCCAGCGCCACCATGGCCTGCAGCAGCGGCCGGTCGGCCTCTCCGGCCAGCGATGGCACGCGCGCCGCGACGATGGCCACCTCCTCGTCGCGCGGCAGGTAGTTCAGCGTGGCGACGATGTTCCAGCGATCGATCTGCGCATGGTTGAGCCGCTGCGCGCCGTGGTACAGGCCGTTGAGGTTGCCCAGCCCCACCGTGTTGGCGGTGGCAAAGAGGCGGAAGAACGGGTGCGGCGACAGCACCCGGTTCTGGTCCATCAGCGTGAACTTGCCGTCGCGCTCGAGGATGCGCTGGATCACGAACATCACGTCGGGCCGGCCGGCGTCGTATTCGTCGAAGATCAGTGCCACCGGCCGCTGCAGGGCCCAGGGCACGATGCCTTCCTGGAACTCGGTGACCTGCAATCCATCACGCAGGACCACGGCATCCTTGCCCACGAGGTCGAGGCGGCTGATGTGGCCGTCGAGGTTGACGCGCACGCAGGGCCAGTTCAGGCGCGCGGCCACCTGCTCGATGTGGGTGGACTTGCCGGTGCCGTGCAGGCCCTGCACCATCACCCGCCGGTCGCGCATGAAGCCGGCCAGGATGGCCAGCGTGACCTCGCGATTGAAGCGGTAGGCCGGGTCGATCTCGGGCACATGGGCGTCGCGCTCGGCGAACGCGGGCACCTGCAGGTCGGCATCGATGCCGAAGGTCTCGCGCACGCCCACCAGCCGGTCGGGGCGCAGGGTGCTCAGGTCGGTCATCGGGGGGCTCGCTTCTTCGTCGTCGCGGCGGGCGCCGCAGGGGTGGGGTCGGCCAGCAGCCGTGCCAGGGCCTTGGCGGCGCGGTGCAGCGCGGGCAGGTGATCCAGGGCCCGATCGAGCGGCAGGCGCATCGCCGGCGCCTGCAGCGCGACGCACAGCGATGAGCGGCCGCCCTTGACGGGCGCGGGCACCGGCACCGCCACGCACACCAGGCCGGGCAGGAACTCCTCGCGGTCGGTGGCGTGTCCCTGGCGCCGGACGGCATCCAGTTCGGCCTGCAGCGCTTGCGGGTCGGTCAGGGTCTTGTCGGTGCAGCGCTCCAGCGGGCCGGCCCCCAGCAGCCGGGCGCGCTGGGCCGGCGGCATCTGCGCCAGGAACAGCTTGCCGCTGGCCGAGCAGTGCACTGGCACGCGAGAGCCGGGGTGCAGGTAGAAGCGCAGTGGTGCAGCCGTCTCGACGCGATCGAGGTACACCACCTCGCCACTGGCCAGCGCGGTGAGGTTGCAGCTCTCGCCGATCTCGTCGACCAGCGCGCGCAGCACGCGGTGGCGGGCGCCGTGCAGGGTGTCGTGCATCAGCACCGATTCGGCCAGCCGGCGCAGCCGCGCGCCGGTGGCGTGGCGGCGCCCGTCGGCTTCGCGCTGCAGCAGCCCGGCCGCCTCCAGTTGCTGCAGCATGCGGTGCAGCGTGGGCTTGGGCCAGGCGGTGATCTCGGCCAGATCCTGCAGCGACAGCGGGCGCTCGTGGGCGGCGATGGTCTCGAGCAGCACCACCAGCCGCAAGGCCGGAGGATCCGCGCCCACGGCGCCGGCGGGTTCGAGTTCGAGGGCCCGGGTCATGGCGGCGGATGATAGGCCGAACAGGCCAGTTGATTCCAGAAAATGGAACCAGGCATTACGAAATCCGGAATCTGGATTGACGTTGACGGAGGGGCTGCCTATAGTCCCCGGCCATTCCCACCCGCCTGGAGACTCCGCCATGACCGCCCACACCGCCGCCCGCACCGTCGTGCAGGGCGTGCACAAGATGACCCCCTCCGAGGCCTTCGTCGAGACCCTGGTGGCCCAGGGCGTGACCACCATGTTCGGCATCATGGGTTCGGCCTTCATGGATGCGATGGACATCTTCGCGCCGGCCGGCATCGAGCTGGTGCCGGTGGTGCACGAGCAGGGCGCCGGCCACATGGCCGATGGCTATGCGCGCGCCTCGGGCCGCCACGGCGTGGTCATCGGGCAGAACGGCCCGGGCATCAGCAATGCCGTCACCGCCATCGCCGCGGCCTACTGGGCGCACTCGCCGGTGGTGATCATCACGCCCGAGACCGGCACGCTGACGCAGGGGCTGGGCGGCTTTCAAGAGGCGCAGCAGCTGCCGATGTTCCAGGAGTTCACCAAGTACCAGGCGCATGTGTCCAACAACAAGCGCATGGCCGAGCTCACCGCGCGGGCCTTCGACCGCGCCCACCTCGAGCTGGGCCCGACGCAGCTCAACATTCCACGCGACCTGTTCTACGGCGAGCTGAACTGCGAGATCCCCAAGCCCATCCGCATCGAGCGTGGCGCCGGTGGCGAGCAGGCCTTGAATGCCGCCGCCGAATTGATCGCCAGCGCGAAGAACCCGGTGTTGATTTCGGGCGGCGGCGTGATCATGGGCGAGGCCTTCGCCGAGGCCATCGCGCTGGCCGAACGCATCGGCTGCCCGGTGGTCAACAGCTACCAGCACAACGACAGCTTCCCGGCCAGCCATGCGCAGTGGTGCGGCCCGCTGGGCTACCAAGGCAGCAAGGCCGGCATGCGGCTGATCGCCAAGGCCGACGTGGTGATCGCGCTGGGCACCCGGCTCGGGCCTTTCGGAACGTTGCCGCAGTACGGCATGGACTACTGGCCGAAGAATGCCAAGCTGGTGCAGATCGATGCCGATGCCAAGATGCTGGGGCTGGTGAAGAAGGTCGACGTGGGCATCTGCGGCGACGCCAAGGCCGCGGCAGTGGCGCTGCTGGCCCGCCTGCAGGCGCGCGCGCTGGCCTGCGACGCCACCCGCGAGGCGCGGCTGGCCGAGATCGCGGCCGAGAAGGCGGCGTGGGAGAAGGAGCTGTCGGCCTGGACACACGAGACCGACCCCTACAGCCTGGACATGATCGAGCAGGCCAAGGGCGAGAAGCCGTTCTCCGGCGGCCAGTGGCTGAGCCCGCGCCAGGTGCTGCGCGAGCTGGAGAAGGCGCACCCGGCGCACGTGATGATCTCCACCGACATCGGCAACATCAACTCCATCGCGCACAGCTACCTGCGCTTCGAGGAGCCGCGCAGCTTCTTCGCGCCGATGAGCTTCGGCAACTGCGGCTATGCGCTGCCCACCATCATCGGCGCCAAGAAGGCGCGGCCCGACCGGCCGGCCATCGCCTACTCGGGCGATGGCGCCTGGGCCATGAGCATGGGCGAGATCATGACCGCGGTGCGCCACGGCATCCCGGTCACCGGCGTCGTCTTCCACAACCGCCAGTGGGGGGCCGAGAAGAAGAACCAGGTCGACTTCTACAACCGCCGCTTCGTGGCCGACGACCTGATGAACCCGAGCTTTGCCGGTGTCTCGAAGGCCATGGGCGGCGAAGGCATCGTGGTCGACAGGCTCGAGGACGTGGGCCCGGCGCTGAAGAAGGCCATCGACCTGCAGATGAACCAGGGCAAGACCTGCGTGGTCGAGGTGATGTGCAACCGCGAGCTGGGAGACCCGTTCCGCCGCGATGCGCTGAACAAGCCGGTGCGCTTCCTCGACAAGTACAAGGACTACGTCTGAAGGGTGCCGGCGGCACCGCCGGCACTTCGTGTCAGGCCGAGATCACGCAGCGGTTGCCGCCCTCGGCCACGGCCTGGATCAACGCCTGCTCGGCCTGCCGAATCACCTGCTGGTAATCGGGGTGGCCGTCGTAGAGAGCCGCCCCGACGCTCACCGTCATGCGCGTCGACTCGTTGCCGCTGAGCAGGAACCGATGCGCGAACACGCGCTGGCGCAGCGTGTCGGCGAGATCGCCGAACGCCTCGCGCGACATCTCGACGGCGACGAGCAGGAAGTCGGCGCTGCCGTAACGGAAGACGTGATCGGCGGCGCGGGCCGTCGACAGCAACAGGGTGGCCAGCTGCTGCAGCAACATGTGCTGCGTCTCGTCGCTGGGGTGCGCGAAGTCGAACTGGTCGACTCGAACCACCAGCACACCGAACGGGCGTTGCCCGCCCTGGTGTTGCCTGAGCTCCCGCGCCATCACGGCGGGCAGGTGACGCCTGCCCAGCAAGCCGGTGACCGCGTCGCGACCCTGCTCGAGGCTGCCGAGCCGGTCGAACAGGTCGTTGAGCAGGTAGCGGATGAAATCCACCTTTGACCGCAGCAGGTCGAACAGCGCGTCGTCCGAGCCGTCGTGCAGCGAGACTTCGAACTGCGGCAGCAGCACCTCGTCGATCTCGGTGGCGACCTCGGTCACGCTGGAGAGATCCGGTGCGCCCTCGAACAGAACCCGCGCCTTGTGGTCGTACCAGTGGCCGAATTCGGACTGCCTCAGCCGCTGCAGCCTGGAGCGGCGGCCCGGGCGCATCGAGAACAGCAGCTCGTTGACCCACTCCGACAGCACGGCCCGCTGGCGCTCACGCTCCAGCGATGCGTTGTGGCGCATGGCGACGTTTCGATAGGCCTCGTCGGCGCGGGCCTCGCGCTGCACGTCGCGCACATAGGCCCGCAGCATCAGGCCGTCGGCCAGGTGCATCAGGTCGGTGGCATACAGCTGGCTGTCCCGCAGGGCATCACCGGACAGTCCGCAGGATTCCAGACGAGCACGAATGCCGCCGACGAGCACATGGGTGCCCATCGACATCAGCTGCGGGGGCAGCCGGATGCGAGCGTGCATCGCGCCCACCTGGGTCTGCCGGGCCACCATCGCGCTCAGGTCGCCGTCGCCCACCTCGGTGAAGGTCTGCTGCAACCAGCGTTGCATCGAGGGGCGCAGCCGCGTCTGCACATGGTGGTGGCTGAGAAAGGTGCTGGCCTGCTCGTCCTCCAGCATCACCCGGTAGAACTCGTCGGTCAGATCGGCGGCGCTGCGCGCCACCAGCTCGTGCACGCCCTCGCGGATCGACAGCGAGCAGCGTTGGCGGATCGAGCTCAGCACGGAGACGGCGATGACATCGCTGACATCCGCGACGGCAGCTGGTGCGTTGAGGGCGTGGGTCATGGGCATCGAGTCGATCGTAGCCCTCGCCATCCTGCTCCGAGATGCAGGAGGTCAAGCCCGAAGGAGATACTCGGAGCCGGGCGCCCCACCTTTGGACGGCGCCTGGGGCGTGGCCCGGACGCATCATCCGGGGGGATCATCGCAGGAGACTTTCGTGGCAACTTCGACTTCGGCCCGATTCGCGGGCATGTCTGCCGTCATGCTGGCCCTGGCCGGCGCGGTGGCGCCGGTGCTGGCCCAGGAGGTGGAGCTGTATGCGCAGCCCCGGTTCGGTGGCACCCGGCTGCGGCTGACCGCCGATGCCCCCGAGGTGGCGGCCTACGGCATCGGCTCCCGCATCGGCTCGGTGGTGGTCCGGTCAGGACAATGGGAGTTCTGCACCGCGGTGCAGTACGGCGGTGCGTGCATCACCGTCGGGCCGGGCCGCTATGGCGAAATGCCACCTGCGCTGCGGGGCCAGGTGGCGTCGGTGCGTCGGGCCGATGCCGCGATGCCGCCGCCGTTGCACGCGGGCGGGCATCCGATGCCGCCCCCGCCCGGCGGGCTTCCCCCGCCGCCGCCGTCTGGCCAGATGCCCTCCGGCGGGGTGATCCCGGGGCCTGACGCGATGCAGGGGTGGGTTCGCACCGTGCGTGGCAATGAACCGGTGATCCTGTTCGAGCACAGCAACTTCGATGGCCGCCAGGTGGGCATCGCCGGAGCAGTGGCCCGGCTCGGCGACCTGGGATTCAACGACCAGGCCTCGTCCATCTTCGTGCATCGCGGACGCTGGCAACTCTGCGAGCACTCGGAATTCCGCGGCGAATGCCTGGTGCTGGGCCCGGGCCGTCACGATCTGGCGATGCGCTTCAACGACCGGGCCTCGTCGATCCGGCCGCTGTTCGGGCGCGAGGACCGTCCCCTGGGCCGGGTGGGCGCCGTGGTGCTGTTCGAGAACGGTGACTTCAGCGGACAGTCGATGGTGCTGCAGGAGCCGGTGATGAACCTGCGCTCGGTGGGCATGAACGACCGGACCTCGGCCATCGAAGTGCACGGCGGCACCTGGGAGTTCTGCACCGACAAGGAGTTCTCGGGGCATTGCATGCTGCTCGGCCCGGGCCGCTACATCCTCGACGCGCGATTCAACGACCGCATCTCATCGTTGCGGCCGCGCTGAGCATCGCGTGGGCTTGGGGGAGCCTGGCCTGCGCCCACCCCCGCACGCGCAGCCCCGGCTGATCCGGACGGCCCAGGCGTGGGTGGCGTCGCGCCTGTGCGCGCCACTCAGTGCCTGCGCCGGGGCCGCCGGGCCTTATCACCGGCTGTTATGTGCCCATGAGAAATGACCATTTGGGCGCCGGGCTGAGGGCCTCTAGAGTCGCGTCCTTCGACGCTGACCTGACCGCCGCCCCGAACCATGACCGCCGATGCCTGCCTTGATGTCCACCTCGACGAAGCCTCGGAGGAACTGAGACTCGATGACGACGGGTTCCTGCGGGTGACCGAGACCTGGACGCCTGACGTCACGCGCGCCCTGGCTCGGCTCGAAGGCGTGGGCGAACTCGGCGACAAGCACTGGGAAGTGATCCACCTGGTGCGCCATCGCTACCACGCCCTGGGTGCGCTGCCGGTGATGCGGCTGGTGTGCCGGGCGGCCGGTCTCGACCCCCGCGCGGCCCATCATCTGTTCAGCAGCTGCCGCAGCCTCTGGCGCATCGCGGGCCTGCCCCATCCCGGCGGCGAAGCCCTGGCCTACATGCACTGAGCGATACCGCTGGCGCCGGGCTCACACCTGCCGCCATGGCAGGCCGTGCTTGCGCCAGCCGCCCAACGTGCCGCGATGGTGCTCGCGGTCGAGCTCGCCTTCGAAGCCTTCGAGCACATTGCTCACGTCGGAGAAGCCGTGCTTCTCCAACTCCAGGCCGGCATCCACCGAGCGCTTGCCGCTGCGACAGATCAGCACGATCGGCCGATCCTTGCGGCCGGCCATGCGCAGCACCTCTTCGGCAAAGTGCGGATTCACGTCGAAATCCGGCGCGGTGTTCCACTCGACGTTGATCGAGTCGACCGGGTGCCCCACGTAGTAGTGCTCGACCTCGGTGCGGCAATCGATCAGCAGCGCGTTCGGGTCGGCTTGGACGATGTCCCAGGCCTGGGTGGGGGTCAGGTGCTTCATGGCGAGTGCTCTCGAGGCGCGTATTGTGCCTAACATCCCCCTTGTGGGTAGCCGCCCGACTAACCCTTCGGTGTAGTAGACGGTGGGAAACCCCGTTCGGCCTAATCGGGCACCGAGCCGGACGAGGACTTCCTTGCCCGCGACCTTCGCC
>Ga0268298_10003168_pt1 | contig 17072 bp, 13 predicted proteins | sample WWTPWeurt_MetaG_FD_194462 | JGI IMG/M metagenome (GOLD analysis project Ga0268298, IMG submission 194462) | Activated sludge microbial communities from WWTP in Nijmegen, Gelderland, Netherland - WWTP Weurt | ecosystem: Engineered > WWTP > Aerobic digester > Activated sludge | place... | reverse complement strand
ACTCATAAGTTTTGTTAATGACCAAGCCTCAGCTTTTGCCGAAAACAAAAGTTTAGTTTTGTTCCATACCGAAATAAATAGTTCGGAATTTCTGTAGGCATTTAACTGTTGCTCGCTTTGCCAAACACTATAGGTAAAAAAAATAGTGTTGTCGTGTTTATCGTTCAGTAATTCAAGCTGTGTGCAGCCATCAAAATTCCGAATCAATTCTTTCGAAGCAGTAAAAAGTTCTAAAAATTCAGGAACCGAAGCAGGTTCAAAAGTCATTTTAACTATCCGTATGATCATTGAATATTATTTTAATTTTTTCGCCCCTGTTAAAATTCAACAATGAAGCTGCATTCCCATAGTTTATGGCGATCTCAAGAAAACCTTGAAAATTAAAAAATGCAATCGATTCACCGCTGATTACATCTTCATAATGGGTGTTAATATCGCGAATGGTATAATTTTTAAACGCAATTGTAAAAGCACGATTTTTTCCAACCTCCTTGAATAAATTCAAATCAATATCGGTAATTATATTTTTAAACCTATCAATGTGCGTAATATAGCCGTCGATGCTATTGTTACTTGCAAAGGGCTTTAAAAAATTTCGCTCATAATAGCTGTCAGTTTTTTCACCGATATCGCTTAATTTGGCTCCGTTTAGCAATTTGGCAGCGGCTTTTACAGGCAAATCTATAAGCGAAAAGGTTCTAAATTTTGGATCTGCTTTTCCGTTTAATTTTACCAATTGTTGAGCAGGTTCATCAAATATTGCAGAAAACAAACCTGAATCGGGTCCAATAAAAAAATGATTTTTATACTGTGCAGCAAGGTATCCGTGCGTATCGGTTGAAAAGGGTGTTACTCCAATTAAATGAATAGTTTTTTCAGGAAAAAAATAATACGAATGTTTTAAAATGTATGCTGCTTTATAAAAATCGAACGAAGGAATATCGTGTGAAATATCAATGAGTGTGGCTGTAGGAGCTAGACTTATTAAGCTACCTTTTATTGCTGCAACATATTGGTCTTGAGTTCCTAAATCTGTTGTTAGCGTGAGGATTGGCATATAGCTGTTAACTTCTGTCTTTGAATTTACTAAATTTGTGCTTTTCAAAAATACAAATATTATTGCATTACACTACTCAAATTGTAACAACTACGTGAACGAAAAAATAATTGAATTGGGCGAGGTAAACCCTCTCGACATTTATGGAGTTAATGATACCAGACTTGATTTTATACAAAGTAATTTTCCCAATATACGCTTAGTTGCCAGAGGGAGTGCGCTGAAGGTAAAAGGTGATGGCGACTTAATAAATGAATTCAGCAAATTTTTTGAGATGTTGATGCAGCATTTTAAGAAACACCAAACGCTGAACGAAACAGACATTATGCGCTTGTTGGCCGATTCTCAGCCGGCGAATACACGAAAGCAAGATTCTTCAGACGATGTGCTTGTTTTTGGAAATGCAGGGTTAGTTATCAAAGCACGCACACCTAATCAAAGACGATTGGTTGAAAGTGTTGAAAAAAACGATATGGTTTTTGCACTCGGCCCGGCTGGAACTGGTAAAACCTATACTGCTGTAGCGCTTGCAGTGAGAGCATTAAAAAATAAGGAAGTAAAAAAAATTATACTTACGCGTCCTGCAGTTGAAGCCGGCGAAAATTTAGGTTTCTTACCGGGTGATTTGAAAGAAAAACTCGATCCTTACTTACAGCCTTTGTACGATGCTTTGCGCGATATGATTCCAATTGATAAACTGGCTGCATTTATGGAAAATGGAATTATTCAAATAGCACCATTGGCTTTTATGCGTGGGCGCACACTCGACAATGCTTATGTGTTGCTGGATGAAGCGCAGAATGCCACACAAAGTCAAATGAAAATGTTTTTAACGCGCATGGGTAATTCGGCTAAATTTATTATCACCGGCGACGTTTCGCAAATTGATTTACCTCGCAATCAACCTTCAGGTTTAATACATGCTGTAAAATTGCTAAGCAAAGTCAAAGGCATTGATTTTATTGAACTAGACGCAAGTGATGTGATTCGACATCGATTGGTAAAAAATATTATTGAAGCCTATCACAAAGAAAATTAATACTCATTTTATTGCCGAAATTATGATGAAAGCTGTTACTGAAACTAACTTTAATTTACCGGGTCAAACCCACTTCTACAAAGGGAAGGTGCGCGACGTATACACCTTATCAAACGGATTGTTGGTAATGGTGGCTACCGATCGTATTTCAGCATTTGATGTTGTGTTACCTAAAGGAATTCCACAGAAAGGTCAAGTGTTGAATCAAATTGCATCTCATTTTTTAGCGGCAACTTCAAGTATAGTTCCTAATTGGGTTATCGCCAGTCCAGATCCAATGGTGACCATAGGGAAAAAATGCGAACCCTTTAGAGTTGAAATGGTTATTAGAGGATATCTGGCCGGTCACGCCTGGCGCGAATATGCTGAAGGAAAGCGTAGTTTGTGTGGGGTTCAATTACCGGATGGATTAAAAGAGAATGATGCTTTTCCTGAGCCAATAATAACACCTAGCACAAAAGCTGAAGTTGGCCACGACGAAGATATTTCAGAGCAGGCAATAATTGAATCTGGTTTGGTGAAGCACGATGCTTATCAGCAGTTAAAAAAATATACTCAACAAGTTTATCGAGCTGGCGTTGAAATGGCTGCAAAACGAGGACTTATACTAGTGGATACTAAATATGAATTCGGAACCCAAGGAGGAAAAATTTTGTTGATGGATGAAATTCACACACCCGATTCTTCGCGTTATTTCATTAAAGAAGGTTATGAAGAACGTCAAAAAAGGGGAGAACCTCAACGACAATTGTCAAAGGAATTTGTGCGTCAGTGGTTGATTCAAAATAATTTTCAAGGCAAACAAGGACAAGTAGTTCCTAATATGTCTGAAGAATGGGTAAACGAAATTACTAACCGATACATTGAATTATTTGAGAAAATTACCGGCAGCGATTTTCAAATTTATCCCTCTGAAAATGTACTGCACCGTATAGAAAAAAACATACTTAATTTTTTGAATTCCTATTCTGAATCCTAATTGCTACATTTGTTTTATGAAGAAAATTCAACTTTTAAATGCAGTAATTTATTCGCTGTTATTGGCGTTTTCAACCACTGTCCACTCTCAAAATCGTTGTAAAACACCTGAGTTAATGCAGGAATTAATTAGTTCAACGCCTGAATTGCAAGGCAAGATAGCAGCTTCTGAACTAAAAATTGAAAACTGGACAAAGACTCAGAAAGCTGCTAAAGTTGCAAGTGTTTTAACAGTACCTGTAGTTGTTCACGTGCTTTATAGAAATGCAGCTCAAAATATTTCGGATGCACAAATTCAACTGCAACTTGACATTTTAAATAGCGATTACCGAAAACGTAATTATGATACAACCGGTATTCCAACTGCTTTTAAGTCATTAGCAGTTGATTGTGAAATAGACTTTTGTTTAGCCAAACGCGATCCTTTAGGCAACCCTACAAATGGTATTACACGTAAAGCTATAACCATAAAGGAAATAGGTAATACCAACAAATATTTCAAAAGTAATTTAGGTGGACAAGATATTTGGAATAGAGACTATTATTTAAATTTTTGGGTATGTGAAATTGATTCAATGGGAGGTATATTAGGATATTCAACTGTTCCTTCTTTTAACCCATCTGCATCTTCTGATGGTGTTGTAATTGACTATCGCTATTTTGGAACCAGCAGCAATTCTCACTACAACAAAGGTAGAACAGCTACTCATGAAGTAGGTCACTGGTTTGATTTACAACATATATGGGGCGACGATTTTGGTGCTTGCAGCAACGATGATTTCGTTTCAGATACGCCCATACAGGGAGCTGAACATTATGGTATGCCTGCTTTTCCGAGTTTGGATGTATGTTCCACAACTTTTCCGGGAACTATGTTTATGAATTACATGGATTACACTGACGATAGTGGTATGCACATGTTTACTCTTGGGCAAAAAACTAGAATGTGGGCTGCATTATCAACAACTTTGCGTGATTCTTTATTTGCATCAAAAGGGTGTGTTCCGGTTGGTATTGATGAAAATAATGGTTCAAGTGAACTGAATATTCGCCCTAATCCTTCAACAGGAAGTTTTAATTTTTCACTGCAGTTGAAAAAAGCAGAAGCTATTACAATTCAAATTTTTGATTTGGCCGGTCATATGTTACTTCAAAAGAATTATTTACCACAGTATTACTTAAATGAAAACATTGATTTGGCTGAATTTGCGAATGGATGCTACATCGCTAGAATAATCTATAATACAAATACCCTCAATAAAAAGCTAGTTAAAAATTAGTTGGCACTAACTTACTGCATGACTCATTTATAATCTGCAAAACTACCTCACAATCCGCTTTCGCTTATGCTTTATCCTATCTTAAAATTTATTATGCGTACTGCGGTGAGGATTTTCTTTAAAGAAATCAACTTTAGCGGCTATCAGAATATTCCCAAAAACAAACCAATAATATTCGCTGCTAATCATAACAGCGCTTTTATGGATGCTGTTGTAGTTGCAGTTTTTATTGAACCACAAATACATTTTCTTACTCGCTCCGATGTATTTAACACGCCTTTTAAAAATTGGATATTACGTAAAATGAACCTGATACCTATTTATAGGTTGCAAGAAGGTGCTGAAAATTTGCATAAAAATCAGGAAGTATTTGCCGAGTGTTACCGTTTATTGGGTGAAAATAAGTGTTTAATAATTTTTTCAGAAGGAATTTGTATTCAAGAAAAACGCTTGCAGAAATTGAAGAAGGGAACGGCGCGTATCGCATTTGGAGCAGAATTATCGACTAGTTTTAATCTCGATTTACAAGTTGTACCGGTAGGCATTAACTACAACAAGCCTTCTCAATTTAGAAGCAATTTGCATTTGCGTTTTGCTCCACCGGTTAAGCTAAGTCGTTATAAGGAACAATTTGAACAAGAAGAAAACCGTGCTATTACTGCTTTTACTAGGGAACTTGAAGATGCCATGCGAATGGAAATAGTACATCTGAATCATAAAGAAACCGATATTTTTTACGATCAGTTAGCTGAATTGTATTATCCTTATTTGGCAAGCTCAACTAATTTGGGAATTGATCAAAGCAAGAATAAATTTGATTTGCTTCGCGCTATATCTGATTCTGTAAATGAACTAATGGAAGAAGAGCAAAATACACTTCGAATAATTGCTAAAAAAACAAACAATTATTTTTCTGATTTAAGTAAATTAAAGGTAAAGGATAAATTTATATCAACACCAGCAAGCGCTAACAAATTATGGGTTTTGATGCAGGTTTTAATTGCAATAATTGGACTTCCTTTGCATGCACTTTCTTTGGTATTCAACTATTTACCATATATAGTACCTTATAAAATTGCAATTAAAACCTGTAAACATATTGAGTTTGTTGCATCGGTAATAATAGGTTCGGCAGCATTTTTATTTCTTTTTTCATTCATAATTTGGGGAAGTTTAATTGCTTTATTAGCACCAACTATTGCATTAAAAATAATTGCTTTTTTAGCAGCCCCGCTGCTGGGATTATATAGTTTGCAGTATTATAGTTTTCTAAAAAATACGGCTATTCGTTGGCGAATTGCATTCAACAAATCTACGGTAACAGTATTACAAATCAGGAGGGAAGAACTATTGAAAGAGTTGGATTCAGTATTGCTTGGGAAAATAAAAAGCCGGAGTAAAACTACTCCGGCTTCTTAATAAATATGTTAAATTAGATTGTAATCTTTACAATTTCGCTTACCTGTCCAACTTCCTTTTCCTCATCAATAAATACAACTTTATATTCACGATCTTCAGATAAGTTTACGTCCAGTTTTGGTCGATTGTCGAGATAAGGTGAAAAAGTATCCATTGCTAAAAATTTAAAATCTTTTTCAAACCCACGTCTACCGTAAATTTTTGCTGCCAATTTAAAATTATTTGCAAAGTTCACTGCCACATTAAAACCAGTATGCATCAATTTAATCTCGGGTTTTAATTCGGCATACTCTGGCTTTGGTTTCGAATCGGGTTTAAGTTGAGTTTGATTTTCGGGACTCACCTGAAAATCTTTTTTTATACGTGCACGTGGCTCTTCAGCCGGAAGTTCGGTATTATAGTTTACATTTTGATGTTGACTTTTCGGAATATCTGCGGCTACAAAATTTAATTGTGCTGCTGCTTTATTTTTATCGATGGGTGAAAATAGTTTAAAAAATGAATGATCTAAAAAGGAACTGAAACCGCTTTTTGGAAGTGATAAGTGCTTTGCCATGTTGTGTTTTTTTAGTTATTTAATTTTCTCTCTTCTAACATTTCAACGCATTTATCATTTTAAAGGTTACATACATCTACAATTTAATTAGTAAACAACTTATTAACAGGTACTAACTCTTAAGGCAAAGTTTACTTTATACTTTGATTCAATTGTGAACTTGGTGTTAATTCTTTCTTATTTAAATTGAAAATAAGGCAGTTGAAGTTAATACTTTGCAATTACTCGTTTATATACTTTGCTTTTGTATTATTGCTTGAATATTAATAATTTAGTAATCAAACTTATATAAAATTTTACTACTTTTTAAAGATACTTGTTGTTACTAATTTATTTACATAGAACTACCTGCGATCAAACAGTTGAGTTGGTAAAGTAATTTATAGTTTTTTAGTTAGGTATAACTCATAACTAAAATTGCTAAATGCTTAACTATCAAAAAGTAATTCACAAATGTAGGTTATTAACTTGAATTTTCAGTCATCGAAAAAATAGGTAGCTATTTGTATTTTTCAATAAATTTGTGCATTAAGTAAAGTAATAACCCAAAATCATCTCATAAACCCAACACACCTCCTATGAAAAAATTACTTTTTATAGTCCTTCTAAACATCGCAATATTGCCAAGTTCCATGGCTTCTCATCTTATGGGAGGTGAGATTACATGGGAATGTATGCCTACCGGAAGGTATGTTTTTACCATGAAAATTTACCGCGATTGTACTGGTAGTACAATTGGTACCGGAGTTCAAACTTTAGATGTTAGTAATTATAGTGGACTAACTTCAATAAATATGAATTGGCAGTATTCGCGTGATATTTCTCCAAAATGTTACGATCCTTTATTACAAAAAACTTGTGGTCCTCAACTTACCGGTGGTTCTTTTGGTACTGTAGGTGGTGCTGCTAATAATGGTGCTGTTGAAGAATTAGTTTTTAAATCCAATCCAATACTTTTAACAGGAGTACCTGGTGTAAATGGGTGGGTTTTTAGTTGGAGTTTATGTTGCAGAAATACTGCAATTACAAATTTATCAAATCCAGGCAGTGCAGGATTTTGTTTACGAGCAAAAATGTTTAGATACAATGTTGCAGGGGTAGGTAAAAATGCAAATCCTTGTTACGATTCATCTCCACAATTTGCCGAACGACCATCAACTATAATTTGTACTGGTTTTCCATTTACCTACAATCACAATGCATTTGATAAAGAATTAGATTCACTTACCTATGAATGGGATAAACCGCTAAATGAGTTCACTGGTGGTACCTTTAATGCTACCAATCCTGCACCGCTTGGTTTTGCGGGTGGTTATACCTTTAATAGTCCGCTTCCTAGTACAGCACAAAACGCAAATAACATTCCGGCAACTGTAGACCTTCACACAGGAGAAATTTCATATACATCTTTCACACAGGGGAATTATGTTACAGTTGTAAAAGTTACAGCTTTTAAATGCGGGCAAAAAGTAGCTGAGATTTACCGTGAACTTCAAGTGGTGTTATTGAGCTGTGGTGCCGGTAATAATCCGCCTACGATAGTTCCTCCATTTGCCGGAGGTAGTTACGATTTAACTGTATTGGCAGGCGATACAGTAATATTTGACCTATTTGCAAACGATAATGATCCTCCCTTACCTAATGGTAATCCTCAAACAGTTTCCATTACAATGTCTGGTGGTCAATTTGATACTACAACTTACGATACGTCATCAACTTTATGCAATAAACCTCCTTGTGCCGGATTATTTCCTAAACCGCCAATTTTATCACAAGGTACTGCACACACAAAATTTGTGTGGGTAACAAATTGCAACCATATTTCCTATCTAACAGGGTGTAGCACTTATTCAAATACCTATACTTTCTTAGTCACCTACCGCGATGATTATTGTCCGGCTCCGGCACTTAAAATTAAAACCATAACTATAAAGGTATTAGCAAAAGCCATTATTAAACCTCCTTCGGTTCGATGTACCAAGGTGGAACCAAATGGAGATGTTACGCTCAGTTGGGCAGCACCTTCTGATACTGACAATACATTTGAGTCATATCATATTTATGCATCAAACACAAAAAATGGTCCCTATACCAAAGTTGATAGTTTAATAAAAGGTGGTAGCATTGATATTAATACTACTTCTAAATTAGTAGTTGGTGCAAATGCTAACGCTGCTCCAGTATATTATTATATGCGCTCTCGATCTGGATGCTGGGGACGAATTTTCTCCGGTAATTCGGACACCATTAGTACAATGAAACTTACTACAACCAACATTGGTAACAACCAGGCCTCGCTCGTTTGGAATGCACCTCACAAGCCTTTGTTACCTACGGTAATTGGTAATTATAAAGTTTACCGTAAACTTAATGGAGTATGGTCGCAAATAGGTACTACTTCCGATACAAGCTATATCGACACGATTGCTGTGTGTAATGAATTTATTGAATACCGAATCGATTTAGAAGATTCTGCCTGTGTTTCTTCTTCTTCAGTGAGTGGGGATAATTTTATTGATACCGTCGTACCTGATACACCATTACTATCATTGGCAAGTGTAAATACCGGAAGCGACCTAGCTGAGATTACCTGGCAACCTGCATTAGCTGACGATACTCAAGGTTATATTGTATATCAATTTGCCAATGGAGCCTATACTGTTTTAGATACGGTTTATGGTATAAATAATACCACTTTTACAAATATCTTAAGTAATGCAGTGCAAATTCCAGAAAGTTATGCCGTGGCTTCTTTTGATAGTTGCAACAACATTAGCGCCATCAGCATCAGTTACCAAACAATGAATTTAGTAAATGTTAGCGATTTATGTTCAGGCTCGAATAATCTTAAATGGACTGCTTACAGTAATTTCGATAATGGTGTTGATGTGTATGAAGTATGGATTCGAACTAATTTCGGAAGCTACTCCTTTTTAGCACAAGTTGATGCAACCACATTAAATTATACACATACTGGTTTAACAAACGGTACTTTTTACGACTATTACATTGTTGCTAAAGAGGTACTTACCGGAAACCGCTCAACAACCAATCATGTGACTGTGTTAGCTAGCGTACTTACATTGCCAAAATTTACTTATTTGCGCTACGCCTCTGTAACTGAAAACAACCATGTTGATATTGCATTTATTGGCGATACCAGTGCTACTATTAAGGAATACAAAATATTGCGCGCTGATAATTCAAACGGACCATTTACACAAATTGGAACTGTTGTGCAAGACACAAGTATGTTTACACATACCTTTTCAGACTATACGGTTTCAACTGATATACGAAGTTATTTCTACAAAGTTGTAACGGTTGATAGCTGTGGAATAGACGGACCAGTATCAAACATAGCTAAAACTATCTTGGTAAATGCCGATGAGAATTTGGATTTAAAAAACCTAATTCGTTGGTCGGATTACCAAGGTTGGAGCACTGGTATTAAGGATGTAAAACTCTATCGATATGTGAATTCAACAATTAATCCTGAACCAATAGCGTTGATTCCATATGCTACAAACGATTTTATTGATGATATTTCAAACTATGCTTCCTACTCAGGTGATTTTTGTTATTCAGTAATTGCGCGCGAAGCAGCCGGAAATATTTATAACTATTCAGATTCTGCCCAATCAAACATGGTATGTTTTAATCAGCAGTCTACTATTTATGTTCCAAATGCATTTTCACCAACCGGTGCTAACCCGGTATTTAAACCACACTCAGTGTTTGTAAATTCAGATGGCTATTTGTTGCGTGTTTACAACAAGTGGGGCGAAATGATGTTTGAATCTACTAATCCTGATAAAGGTTGGGATGGAAAGATTTCGGGCGAAATAGTGCCACAAGGGGTTTATGTATATGTATTGAGATATAAAAATACCGCTGGGGCAGCTTTTGAAAAGCGCGGCGCTCTAACCATAATTAAATAATTTCTTAAGCTTATTTAATTTAAAGCCGCTTCTTGCAATAAGAAGCGGCTTTTTTGTTTTTGTAATCTAACTCAATTACTGTTTTTTTATGCCTCGAATGGAGAAACTATAGACGAATTCCCAGAATTAATATATCATCCAATTGTGATAAGTTGCCTTTCCATGTTAGGTGTTCATGAAGCAATCGCTGTTTTTGATTATCCATCGATTGATTCGCAATTTCCGAAATGATTTTTTCAAACCGGGAAGATTTAAATTTTTGTCCTTGTTCACCTCCAAATTGATCTTTGTAACCATCTGTAAAAAGGTACAACATTGTATCTTGAACTAAGTCAATTTCCTTTTCTGCAAAATTAATTTCCCTTGTTGAAAATACCCCACCAACCGGAAATACATCACCTCTTATTTCTGTTAAAACTGCATCTTTCACCATGTATATGGAGTGATTGGCTCCGGCAAAACATATTTTATTTGTAGCATAATCTAAGCTACAAATCGCAATGTCCATTCCATCGTCTTGAGAACTAATTTCACCTTGCTTTTGGCGTAAAGTCACAGAAATACGTGTATTTAGAAGGTTTAAAATTTTGCCCGGTGTAAGATGTGGTTGATTGCTAATAATTTCATTTAGCAAGGTATTACCAATCATGCTCATAAAAGCACCCGGTACGCCATGACCTGTGCAATCAGCAACAGCTATAAACAATTTATTACCTGCCTTGCTAATCCAATAAAAATCGCCACTTACAATATCTTTGGGGATAAACAACAAGAATGACTCTTTCAATAAAAGAGCTATTTCGGCCTTGCCCGGAAGTATAGAATTTTGAATTCTTTGAGCATAATTTATACTGTCGGTAATTTTGTGGTTTTGTTTTTCAATGAGTTTGTTTTTTTCTTCAAGTTCGAAATTGTTCTTTTTACGAAGCCGCAAAAAAACAGCGAGAATTAATACTAGTGCAACTGATAGAATAATAATTAATGCTAATGTAAAGAGGCCATTTTTATAGTTTGACAGCAAAGATTCATTATGTTTTTGCTTCATTTGTAGCTCACTAATTTCCTTTTGTCGATTTAAAGATTCGTATTTGGCTTGCATTTCGGCAATTTGCCTAACCGAATTTTCTGAATTTAATTTTTCAATTAACTCAAGTAATTTCGATTTATAATTATAAGCCTTAACATATTTGTTTTGCTTTTCGTAGGTTTTTGAAAGTTGCGTGTACACATTAATTAATAAGGTATGTTCTTTTGTTTTTTCGGCAACAGCTAAAGCCTTTAACTGATATCTCTCAGCTTTCTCAGGTTCCTTGTTTTTTAAGTACAATGCGCCAATATTGTTGTTGTAAAATGCTTCCGATACTTCATCTTGCAAGGCTACCGCAATGTCTAAGGCTTTTTGATAATAAATTAATGACTTATTTGTATTGCCTTGCGCCAAATAGATGTTTGCAATATTGTTGCTTAATTTAGAAATAAGCGCTTGGTTATTGATTTCTTCGGCCAAGGATAATCCGCGCAAATAATGGTTTTCAGCCTCATTTCTTTTGCTTACACCACTCTTTGATAAAGCATTTCCTAAGGCATTAAAAATTTCAATAATGTTAATTTTATCTTTGTTTTTTTGGGCAATATTCAATGCCTTATTCAGATAATTTATGGCTAATTCAAATTGACCAATGAGGGTATAACATTGACCAAGTTTTAAATGGGATGCAACTATATACTTTGTAGAACCTATGGTTTCACTCAATTCCAATGCTGAAATTATTTTTGAAATGGCTTTTTCATTTTGACCATCATTGCTTTCAATTTCAGCTGCCATCAATAAAAATTCAATTTGCGAAAGTGTATCCTGTAATTTATAAGCAATTGTAATTCCTTTATTGGCGTATTGTGTAGCGATAGTTTTTGAAGAATCTGAATATAAATTTGAAAGTTGCAACAATACGCTTAACTGGCTTTTAGGACTAAGTGCCGGCAATAATTTTTTTAAACTATCAATTTGTTGCGGAGTCGCTGCAAAAAGAAGGAATGGGCTAAAATAAAGTAACAGAAAAGAAACTATTCTTTTTTTAACTGACATAGATTACGAATTAGTAAATAGCAACATCCTTAAGTTGAAATGGTTATATAAACATGGTATATTAGCTTTGAAGTCAGCAATAGTAGCGAAGGTAATAAAAATAATAGCTACTTTCGCCAATTGAGTAAAAACAGTTTTTGATAGCTATATGTCAAAGAATTTTAAAGAATTATTAGCTGGAATTACCACATTTATTTTTGATGTGGATGGCGTACTAACAGACGGAAGTGTTACCCTGCTTCCAGATGGAGAACAGGTGCGAAAAATGAATATTAAAGATGGATTCGCTTTGCAGTTGGCGATAAAAAAAGGATATAGGGTGGCTATTATTTCAGGTGGAAAAAGTGAAGCAATTCGAACGCGTATGCATGGACTTGGTGTAACCGATGTATATTTAGGAATAGCTAATAAAATTGAAAAATTGGACGATTATCTTAGTTCAGAAAATATTACACCCGAAGAAGTTTTATATATGGGCGACGATTTGCCCGATTATGAAGTGATGAAAAAAGTAGGAGTAGCGGTATGTCCATTTGATGCAGCCCCTGAAATTGTGGCCTTGAGCCTTTATGTATCGCGTCAAAAAGGTGGTGAAGGCTGTGTACGTGATGTTATTGAGCAAACTATGCGCTTGCATAATAAGTGGTTTGATGTAACTGGATTTGTCTGGTAAAAATTGGTGTAAGATGATAGCATTTTTAAAACTTATTCGAATTCAAAATCTTTTACTTATTGCATTTGTACAGTATTTAATTCGCTATTGCTTAATAGGAGCGATGGTTCGATTTAGTGGACTACAGCTGCAAATGAGCGATTTTGATTTCTTTCTTTTGAGCCTATCTACAGTTATGATTGCCGCAGCCGGATACATCATTAACGATTATTTTGATACGCAAATTGATCGAGTAAATAAGCCTGATAAAGTAATAGTTGGTCGTGCAATTAAACGCAGAGTAGCTATGGGCGCACATTTGGTAATTAGTTTCCTAGCCATAAGTATTGGTTTTTACTTAGCTCATAAAGTTGGAATGGTAAAACTCGGTTTTATTCATGTACTGAGTGCCGGGTTTTTATGGTTCTATAGTACTGATTTTAAGCGTCAATTGGTATTGGGAAATTTGGTTGTTGCAATGTTGGCTGCCATGGTTCCCTTAATTGTAGGACTTTATGAAATTCCCCTATTAATTAAAAAGTACCGTGAGCTATTGATTGAAAGCAGTAGCAATTTTAACTTCATATTTTATTTTGTTGCTGCTTATTCAGGTTTTTCATTTCTTACCACATTTATTAGGGAAGTTATTAAAGACCTGGAAGATTATACCGGTGATAAAGAATTTGGACGAAACACCATTCCTGTGGCACTTGGAACAACGGTTTCAAAAGGTATTGTAGCGACACTAATGATAGTGTGCATGGTACTTATAACACTCTTACAAATGAAACAATGGGCGAGTGGTGATAAAATTTCTTTTTATTATTTTTTGATAGCACTTCAACTACCTTTTGCATTTTTATTGTATAAAATAAGCAATGCAAAAGATGCTAAAGAATATGCATTTGCAAGCAGGCTAAGTAAATTAATTATGTTCCTAGGAATTTGCTATACCCTGGTATTTTATTTTCTAATTGCCGGAATTTAACGGGAAGCTGCTTTTTTAAAACGCTCGTAAATGGTTATATTAACTAGCAATAACAAGAGGCAATAAAAACTATCTTCCAGAGGGATTGTTCCAATGCGTATTCCAGAGTTATAAGCATCGTTGTAAATTACTATAGGAAGGCTGGTGAGAAATCCATTCATAATTAAAAAGGGAATTAGGCAAATTGCATAAGCTGCATAAAATCTTCCTAAGTAATGAACTTTAGTAAAACGTATGTGATAAATTAAGGTAATCACTAAAAGTAAGCACTGAAACAAAGTGTATATTTTGGATGAAAAAATCAATCCAAATACACTAAAAAAAGCAAGAAAAAGCAGGTTGATTTTAGATGAAAAAGGTGCAAGTAAATCTTTAGGAACATATGCTATTAGTACCTCATACACAAAAACACAACTGAAAGGAACTACCCAAAAAAACAATACTTCCTCTAGAGGTAAATTACCAATGTTAATTCCAAGCAAATAGGCTGGATTAAAACTCCAAACATGCAATTGGGTAAAGAGCATATCCCATGCAACAAAGAATGCTCCTGAAATAAGTATTGCCGGAAATAAATATTTCCATTTTTTATAATAAGCTACTTTTTTGTCGAAACTCAGCAAAAATGGAAATAATATAACCAGTATATCAATATAAAGATAAATGGGCATAGTTGCTGCGCTGGTAAAGGATTAAATAGATTTTTTTTCCCAGTATTTACCGGGAACAATTACAAAACCAAAGGATTCGCCGCCTTCCTTTACCATTTTTTTGTGGTGTATTTTATGGGCTCTTCGTATGGCCCTTACATAGGAATTATTCCATGTACGAAGTATTTTAATTCGTTGATGTACAATTACATCGTGTACTAAAAAATAAGCAACACCGTAAGTAGCTATACCAATTCCAATATAAAATAACCAATCGTTTTGGTGTGCAACTCCCAAATACCAAAGCCAAGCTGAAGGTATTGCAAAAATAAAAGCAAACCAATCATTCTTTTCGAAAAAACCATGATGTGGTTCATGATGATCGCGGTGTAAAAACCACATAAATCCATGCATCACATATTTATGTGTAAACCATGCAACAAACTCCATGAAAAAAAAGGTTACTACTACGATTGCGATATTTAGTAAAATATTCATTGAAAAAATTAAGCAGCGTGAAAAAAATGATAATGCAAATTTAAAATAATAAAAAAGAGTAATTGAATAGCGTATAGAAAAAATGCAAAAGGGTTTTTAGTTTCGAATTTGAAATTGAAAAATAAAAGGTTAAAAAAGAATCCAAAAATAAACCAGGCTATAAAATTCTGTAAAGGGATTTGATCGTTTTGCCAGTACCAAAAATCGGCATGAGCTGCATATAATTCAATAAAGTAATCGAAAATAACCATGAGAACAGCGGCTATAAATGATTTTAAATAAATGCTCAAGCGAAGTGAATATACCATCATGGCTGTGCAATAGGTTAATACAACCCAATTGAGGCCAATAATGGGAGGGGTACCATTTATTTTAATACCAAGTGATTCTCCATACTGATAACTACCAAATAATTTTCCGGTTTGAACACCATATAATTCTATAGCAAAACCTGCGCAGCCTACAAAAGCAATAAACTGAAAAAGAGTTTTGTTTTTTGGTGTGTGAAAATAAAACAACAAAGCTGCTGCTGCAATTAAATTAAATGGAGTGAGTGAACTAAAAAAATCTCGATAATACACCATACCCACGATACCCACTATGTAAATAATGACTAAAAACAATTTAGCGTAAGTGAGCAGATCGAGCTTTTTTAATTCCATTACAACTTACTTAAAATTAAAGCCTCTACTTCCGGGCTGTCCCACTTTTTCTCAATATCAGGCAATGCCATTACTTCATCCATTATTGCTTGTTGTTCCTTACCCTTGCGAAGCGCATCAGAGTAGCGTATTTCGGGACTAAACGTAACCATTGAATAGGCTGTAATCCATTTTTCAGGGTGTTTGGTGCTAAAATTAGCTTCAATCTTTTTTTGCAATAAAAATTTTGGTTGACCAACTAAATCGCGCATCTCAACAAAATTACCGATGGCTAAATCTGCAATTGCGTCCGAATCGGGCTTACGGCTAATTTCATATGCTTTAAAAACCTTTTCCCAATCCTCATTGTACTCATCCAACAACTGATTAAACACCGTACAATCTTCAAATCCGCAATTCATCCCTTGTCCAAAAAAGGGAACAATGGCATGTGCTGCATCACCTATTAATGCTAGTTTATCTGAAATAGTCCAAGGAAAACACTTAACTGTAACCAACGAAGAGGTGGGATTGTTCATGAAATCCTCAATTAAAGTTGGCATTAAAGCAACTGCATCCGCAAAATAGGTAGTAAAAAACGGCAAAACAGCGTTCTTTTCTTTTAACGCTTCAAAAGAGTGTTCACCTTCAAATGGAAAAAATAAGGTACAGGTAAAACTTCCATCAAAGTTAGGTAGCGCAATCATCATGAATTTACCTCTAGGCCAAATATGAAGTGCGTTTTTTTCAATCAAAAAACTTCCATTTTCTCCTGCAGGGATAGTTAATTCTTTGTAACCACAATCGATGTAGTATTGCTGGTAATTAAAGCGATCGGTATTTAATTGAATTGCCAAACGTCCGGCCGAGAATGCACCATCGCTACTAATAATTAAATCGGAGTGTATCGTATTTCTTTTTTTTGTATTCGTATTTTCAAAAACAGCCGAATTGCTTTTCAAATCAACTATATCACAGCGTTCGTCAAAATGAATTTTTACATTACTTTGTTGTTCGGCTAAGTCCATTAATTTGCAATTAATTCCGCCTCTTGAAACCGAATAAATTGCTTGATTTTCTTTTCCGTATGCTTGATAAGCTGTACTGCCGTCCATATTGTGAATATAGCGTCCATACATTGGAATAGCTATTTTGCGAATTTCATCACCAATACCAACGGCATCAAGCGCTTTCCAACCACGATCGCTCAATGCCAAATTGATGGAACGTCCGGCTACTCCGGTATTTTTGCGCATGTCGGGCCTTCTTTCGTATATGTTTACACGA
>Ga0268298_10003167_pt1 | contig 17076 bp, 18 predicted proteins | sample WWTPWeurt_MetaG_FD_194462 | JGI IMG/M metagenome (GOLD analysis project Ga0268298, IMG submission 194462) | Activated sludge microbial communities from WWTP in Nijmegen, Gelderland, Netherland - WWTP Weurt | ecosystem: Engineered > WWTP > Aerobic digester > Activated sludge | place... | reverse complement strand
CGGTCTCGGTTTCGCCTTCGGCTGGCGCCTTTTGCTGGGGTACCTTGCTGATGCCGTGGGAAATGAAATTCACCACGTCGAGCCGGGTCACGCCCTGCTTCTGGAGAAAATAGACCGCGTGGGAGTCCTTCTCTCCATAGATGGCCACCAGGACGTTGGCCCCGTTGACCTCTTTCTTACCCGAGGACTGGACGTGCAGGATCGCCCGCTGGATGACGCGCTGGAAGCCCAGGGTAGGCTGAGTGTCGATTTCCTCTTCGCCCGAGACCGAGGGGGTGTGCTCGGCGATGAAGTTCGCCAGGTCCCGGCGCAGGCCATCGACCTTCGCTCCGCACGCTCTCAGGGCCTCGGCGGCCGATGGATTGTCCAGAAGCGCGAGCAAGAGATGCTCGACAGTAATGAACTCATGCCGTTTCTGCCGCGCCTCCACGAAGGCCATATGCAGGCTGACTTCGAGTTCCTGAGCGATCATTAGTTTTCCTCCATGACGCAGGCCAGCGGATGCTGGTGCTGCCGGGCGTGGGCGCTGACCTGCTCGACCTTGGTTGCGGCAATGTCGCGAGGAAAGACCCCACAGAGCCCGCGCCCCTCATTGTGCACTTTGAGCATGATTCGTGTCGCTTGTTCAGTATCCATGCCGAAAAATCGCTGGAGTACGGAAACTACGAAATCCATCGGAGTGTAGTCGTCGTTCAACAGCAGAACCTTGTACAACCGAGGCGGCCGGACGCGCGTGCGCTGCGCCTCGAGGAGTTCTCCGTCCATCGGTTTGATCGCCATGAATTGATTCTATACAGTCCGGTTCATAGTGCAATAGCTCGGGTCAGCAACATTGCGCCATGAGCCGTCGAAACCGGGCGATTTTGGCTCTGGGACTAGTGTATGCCTTTGGCATCGTCCGGAAACCCGCATGGCGCCTCGTTTTTTTGTTGCGCTGCGAAAAAAATAGTTGTTGACGCATAGGGTTATTGCGCGTAGAAAGCGAAAACGTTTGGATTCAGCCTGCATCGAGGATGCGTCGCGCCCCCGGTTCGGCGAAGTCAAACGGGGAGTCGGGGGAACCCGTTTCATTAAAGTTTTCGTAGGAAAGTAGCAGACATGGCACTAGGCACCGTCAAGTGGTTCAATGATTCCAAGGGGTTCGGCTTTATCACCCCGGACGATGGCAGCGAGGATCTTTTCGCCCACTTCTCCGCCATCAATATGAGCGGCTTCAAGACCCTCAAGGAAGGCGAGAAGGTTTCGTTCGAAGTGGTGCAAGGCCCGAAGGGCAAGCAGGCTTCGAATATCCAACGCGCTTGAACCAAGACACCGGAATTCGTGAAACCCGTCTTCGGACGGGTTTTTTTTCGGCCAGAATCAGGTCACCGTGGTTTCGTCGGTGCGCTGTTCGCCCTGGGAGTCGAGCCAGTGGACGGCGATCCGGTCGCCCGGCTTGAGGCCCCGAGCGCGGAACGCGAAGAGCGGGTTCTTGGCGACTGCAGTATTGAGTTGCCCCTCGACAAGAAGGCGGCCATTGACCACGACGGTAAACGTATGGATGAAATGTGCAGGCACGATCTGCCCTTTTTCGTCCTTGCGCAGCCCCGTTTCCATGGGATGCTGCAAGAGCATCCGGATCTCGGCGATCTCTCCCTGCACTTGCGCCCGGATCTTGATCGGGTCAGGCACTGCGGAACTTCCTCGGGGACGCTAAAGGGGCAAGCGGTTCTGCGGCGCACGCCGCGGGACAAGACCGGCCCAGGGGCTGGGGGACATTGCAGAAACCGCCTTGCAGCGGATCGCTTGCATTGCGAGCGGGTGGATTCAGCCTATGCACCGCATCCGCCCAAGGTGACCTTGACCTCCCGCCACGCGACGTGGTGCTTCCCGTCGCCAGTCCGGGCGACGACCCGCACCCGTGTAGTTTCCGCCAGCTTGAGCTGCAAACGGACATAGGGCAGGACTCCGGCGCCAAAATCCAGAGCGGCGCACAGGGGCATCGGGTTCTTTTCGGCGAAAACGGCGAGATTGCGGGTGTCGGGCAAGGTGCAGGCAATCTCGATTTCCACCTTGGCGCCGTTCTCGGCGATCTCGGGAGCAGTGATCGCGATCTCCCGGGTCTCCGCCGCGCTCTCGACGCCGTAGGCCCGCAGGGCGGTGCTCAGGTTGCGGGAGGTAAACGCCGGCCGATTCCACTCGCCCGCCAGCACACGCCGCGGGATCAGCGCACTCGCGGCGAGGAACGGAAGCACTAGGCTCGCGCCTCCACTACGCAGAAGAATCCGGCGCAGAGGATCAACCGGAAGGGTATCCATGGTTCAGGCGGGAGACTGCCAATGGCCGGACTTGCCGCCCTTCTTTTCCAGGAGGCGGATTCCGTCGATGCGCATGCCCCTATCCACCGCCTTGCACATGTCGTAGATGGTGAGCAGGCCGACCGAAACCGCGGTCAGCGCTTCCATCTCGACGCCGGTGCGGCCGTGGCATTCGGCGGTTACTTCGCAGTGGACGGCCAGGTTTGCCGGATCCGCGGCGAATTCGGCGGCGACCCTGGTCAATGCGATGGGGTGGCAAAGGGGGATCAATTCGCCGGTGCGCTTGGCGGCTTGGATTGCAGCGATGCGCGCGATTCCGAGGACATCGCCCTTCTTGGACGATCCGGAAAGGATGAGTTCAAGGGTGGCCGGTTCCATATAGATGGAACCGCGGGCACGGGCGACCCGGGCGGTCTCGCTCTTGCCGCCGACATCGACCATGTGGGCCTGGCCGGAGGCATCGAAATGGGTGAGGGGCGACGTCAAGCTTGGTTACCTTCGGTTACGGGCGCGCGGCGCAGGGCCGCCGGACAGTGGGATATCATAGCATCCATGCGCCTTTCCCAACGCCTCGTCGCCCTTGCCCTGGCCGCCGTGCTCGTGGTCCCCCCCGTTCGCGGCGACGATCTCCCGGATCTGGGCGAAGCCTCCGCCGGCGATCTTTCGCCAGCCACCGAGAAGAAGATAGGCCAGCAAATCATGCACGAATTTCGCTGGCGCGACCCGAGCTATCTGGACGATCCGGACGTCGAATCCTATCTGAATCAGCTTGGCGGCCGTCTCGCGGCGGCGAGCAACGATCCCGGGATCGGTTTCTATTTCTTCGGGGTGAACGATCCTTCGATCAACGCCTTCGCCATGCCCGGCGGGTTCATCGGCGTCAATTCCGGACTGCTCCTGGCCTCCCAGAGCGAGTCCGAACTGGCGGGAGTCCTTGCCCACGAAATTTCCCACGTGACCCAGCGCCACATTGCCCGACAGGTGATGCGCGAGAAGCAATTGTCGATGGGCACCATGCTCGCCATGGTCATCGGCCTGCTCGCAGCCCGCTCCAATTCCCAGGTGGCCAGCGCCACCATTGCCGGCGCCCAGGCAGGAGCGATTTCGGCCCAGCTGGGTTATTCGCGGGATTTCGAGCGGGAGGCGGATCGGTCGGGATTCGATGTCCTCAAGAAGGCCGGATTCGACGTCCGCGGTATGTCATTGTTCTTCGAGCGACTGCAGCGCGCTTCCCGTGTCTATGAAAACAACGCTCCGGTTTACTTGCGGACTCACCCGGTCACCGGCGAGCGGATTTCCGATATGCAGAACCGCGAGCAGGCGGTTCCCTATCGCCAGGTTCCCGATAGCCTGGATTTCCAATTGGTGCGGGCCAAGCTGCGCGCCAAGCAGGGGACGCCGGGCGAGGCCGTCAAGGAGTTGCAGGCGCTGGTCGGGGACCGCAAATTTGCCTCGGAAGCGGCCGCCCGCTTCGGTCTCGCCGTCGCCCTGGGGCGCAATCGCGATTGGGTGGGGGCGGAGGCGCAGATCGATGCCTTGAAGAAGCTTAAGGCCCAGTCGCCCATGATCGACCACCTGCTGGCCGATGCGCGCATCGGCCAGGGCGATGCGGCGGGCGGCCTGGCGGTCTATCGCGACGCCATGACGCGCTTTCCGACCAACTACGCGCTGGTGTATGGCTATGGCGATGCGCTGACCAGCCAGAAACGTTATGCCGAATCCCTCCAGTTCGCCGAAAGCCAGCTTCAGCTCTATCCCGAGGACGTGCGGCTGCACAAGCTGCGGGCGGAGAGCTACGCGGGTCTGGGGCGTCGGGCACAGCAACACCGTGCCCTGGCCGAGGTTTTCGCGCTCCAGGGGCAGACTCCGGCGGCGGTGGAGCAGTTGCAATTGGCCCAGCGGGCCGGCGATGCCAATTTCTACGAGCTGTCCGTGATCGACGCCCGTCTTCGGGAGATGAAAAAACGCCAGGAAGACGAGATGAAGGAAAAACGCCGCTGGTAGCGGTAAGATATGCGCCTTTCCGAAATTCTGGGCGCGTACCATGGAATTCGACCGCGAACTTGACGTCAAGGGGCTGAATTGCCCCCTCCCCATCCTGCGGACCAAGAAGGCCCTCGCCGAGATGGAGACTGGCCAGATCTTGCGTGTGCTGGCCACCGACCCCGGGGCGATCAAGGACTTTGCGGCCTTCTCTCGTCAGACGGGTAACGAACTGCTGGAGCAGCGGGAAGACAACCGCGTTTTCGAATTTTTCCTGAAGCGCAAATAAACGCCGCTGACTTCGCCTTCCTGGAGGATAGGGGGGCGGCTCCCGGAGAGCCGGCAGCTTGGCTGTTCACCGGTCTGGTCGAATCGGTCATCTGCCTGAGTCTCGCCGAAGTCGAAGCGATTTTGGCACGGCAGAGTGCAGGCCATTGGGTCGCTGCGCTCAATTACGAACTGGGTCATGCCCTAGAACCATGCACCGCGCCCGCGTCAGCGGAGACCGGTATCCTGGCCAGATTCTGGCGCTTCGACGACCGTCGCGCGCTTGGTCCTGAGGAGGCCGAAGCCTGGCTGCAAGCGGGGCTCGCCGACCTCGAACCCGAGGCCCGTATCGCCGGGATCGGCGGCCTCACGCCGGGGCTGGCCGAAGACGAACACCGCCGGCGGGTTGGGCGCATCCAGGACTACATCGCGGCCGGCGATTGCTATCAGGTCAATTTCACCTTTACGCGGCGATTCGTCTGGTTCGGCGACCCCCTTGCCCTATATGCGGCGCTGCGCCTCCGTCAACCTGTCCGGTATGGCGGTCTCGTCCGCTGCGGCGGAGCCGCCATCGTTTCGCTTTCTCCGGAGCTTTTCGTCGAGCGCCGGGGTGAGCGTTTGGTAACCCGGCCGATGAAGGGGACCGCTCCCCGGGATCAGCAACCGGAGGCTCTGAGCGCTTCCGAGAAGGACAGAGCGGAAAATCTCATGATTGTGGACCTCCTGCGCAACGACCTCGGTCGAATTGCCGAGACCGGAAGCGTCCGGGTGGACCGCCTTTTCGAAATCGAGGCCTATCCGACGGTGTGGCAGATGGTCTCGGAGGTTTCCGCACGAGCGCCGCAGGTGGGAACAGCGGCCATTCTGAGAGCTCTGTTTCCCTGTGGTTCGGTGACCGGAGCGCCAAAAATTCGCGCCATGCAGATTGCCGGGGAGGTCGAGGAAGGCCGGCGGGGACTCTACACCGGCTCCCTGGGCTGGCTCGATCCGCGCGGAGGTGCGCGCCTCAACGTCGCGATCCGGACGTTGGAGTTGGCGCCCGACCGAAGCGGCACTCTGGGAGTGGGCAGCGGCATCGTCGCCGATTCGGATGCGACTGCCGAACTCAGGGAGTGCGATCTCAAGGCGGCGTTCGTGGTCGACCATGATCCCGGCTTGGTCCTGATCGAGACGCTCCGCCGGGAGGAGGGGGGGTATCCGCGCCTTGCGGGCCATCTGGCAAGGCTTGAGCACTCGGCCGCCTGGTTTGGTTTTCCCTATCGCCGGGAGCACATCGTTGCCGCTCTGGACCGTTGCCCTTCCACCGGTGTCTGGCGGGTACGCCTGACCTTGGGCAAGGCGGGAGTACCGGAGGTCTCCTGGGCTTCCCTGGCGCCGGAGCCTGTCGGAGAACGCTTGGCTCGTCTGGCGAAGGAAACTATCGACGGCAACGATCCGCTGCGCCGCCACAAGACTTCGGTCCGCAGGGCCTACGAACGCGCCCTGGCACGGATCGTCGACCAACCCGAAGTTTTCGACATGATATTTCTCAATCGTCGGGGCGAGGTGGTCGAAGGGGCGCGGAGTAACGTATTCGTTCCCCGCGACGATCTCTTCCTGACGCCACCGGTGGAAAGCGGCGCCTTGCCGGGGGTGCTGCGTGCCGAGTTGCTCGCCTCCGGGCGCGCCCGGGAATCGGTGCTCGTTCCGGAGGACCTGGCCCGCCCATTTCTCCTGGGCAATGCGTTGCGCGGATTGATCTGGGTCCGGTTGGTAGACGGCAGTTCAGACGAGGCGGCCCGCCTGGAAGGCAGGCGCTAGGGGGTTGCCGCCTTTGTCGCGAAGCACAGGCTTATGCACAAACCTCCCGTTTCCGGAGAGTCGACTTCAAGGGATGCTCCGTGAATTTCGGCGATTTCGCGAACTATCGATAGTCCGAGCCCGCAGCCCTCGCCAGGACTCCCGGGAATTCTGTAGAAGCGCTCGAATACGCGTTGGCGCTCGTCAAGAGGAATTCCCGGGCCATCATCCTCGACCTCCAAACGCGCCTGCTCGCCCTTGGCGAGGCTCCGCACGGTGATCGTCCCGCCCGCTGGCGTATAACAGATTGCGTTGTCGATGAGATTGGCCAAGGCTTCGCGCAGCATCCAGGGAATGCCCCACGCGGTTGCCGGCGCGATTTCGTACCCGAGGTCGATACCCTTTCCGAGGGCGCGATCTAGGAAGATTGTGGCGGAATTTTCCGCCAGACGGTCGAGGTGTACCGGTTCGAAGGCCTGCGTCGCGACGGTTGCCGGCTCGGCTCTCGCATACAAGAGCAATTGGTCGATGAGGTGTCCGATGCGGTCGGTTGCCTCCTGTATTCTGGCGAGGCGATCCTCGTCGTCGGCGAACCTGCCTTCGGCGCTGGCGAGATCGAGTTGGGTCTGCAGGCCTGCCAAGGGTGTACGCAACTGGTGGGCGGCATCTGCAAGAAAGCGCTGCTGCGCGGCCGAAGCTTCTCGCAGCATCCCAAAGAGGCCGTTCAGGCGAGCGAGGATGGGTCTGAGCTCCCGTGAAACGGCATTGGCATCGAACTCGTGGAGATCCCGCGGCGAGCGGGAGGCAATCTCGCGCTCCACCGCATCCAGGGGGGCAAGCCCGCGGCGTACTCCGAAATAGACGGCCAGGAGAGTGGCGACTATCAGGGCAAGGCTCGGGAGGATCATCGCAACCAAGATTCGTCGGCTTGCGCGATTCCTCTTGGTCAAGGTTTCCGCCACAGCAATCGTGATGGTTCCGGAAGCCGAATCGACTTGGTGAACGGCGGCCCGGGTCCAGCCGCCGCGAAACTGGAGATCGTGGAATTGAGGTTGATCCAGGGGCCTGACGGCGGGAAAGGGGAGGTCGCTGTCGCCGGCCAGGAGATGCCCGTTTCCGTCGCGAACCGCAAAGTAGATCTTGTCGCTGGAATCGGTGCGCAGCATGGCTTCTGCTTCCGACGAGAGCTCCAGACTGAGTTCGTCGGATCCGGCCTGTATGTGGGACGAGATATCGAGGACCGCATCGGCCAAGGACTGATCGAAGGCGGCGTCTGCCGTCGCTTTGGCAAGGCGATAGTCGAAAACGACACTGATCGCAAAGACGGCGGTCATCGGAAGAAGGATGGCCAGAAGGAGCCGTTGGCGAAGTCCGAGCGCCGAAAAGCGCGAGGGTTTCATCGCCTAGCCGCGTCGATGCGGTACCCGATTCCGCGTACCGTACGGATCTCGATCTGCCCGGCGGCAAGTTTGCCTCGTAGCCGGGAAACGTGGACCTCGACCGCATTGGGGGTGATGTCCTTGTCCCATCCTGCAAGCGATTGGGCCAGCCTCTCCTTGCTCACGACGCTAGGCGAGGCGAGCAACAGGATTTCCAGAATCGCCCATTCGCGGTTCGTCAATTCGACGGACTGGCCACGGAGCGTCGCGGTCCGGCTCCTGGTGTCGAGCATCAGACCGTCGTGCCGCAGACAGGCATCGGCAACCGCGTGGGAGCGGCGGATCAGCGCGCGGATTCGAGCGATGAGTTCCGGCAGCCGAAAAGGCTTCGCGAGATAGTCATCGGCGCCGACGTCGAGACCGCTGACGGTATCTTCCATGCTGCCACGGGCGGAAAGGACCAGGACCGGCAGAGTGTTGCCGCGACTGCGCAGACCGCGAATGAACGACAGTCCGTCTGCCTTGGGGAGACCGATGTCGACAATGGCCAGGTCGAAATTTTCGCCCTGCAGGCACTGACCGGCTTCCTCGGCCGAGCCGGCGAGGTCGACCGTATAGCCGGCTTGGGTGAGTCCCTGTTTGAGGCCGCTGGCGACCAGGCTGTCGTCTTCGACGACGAGAATGCGCATTGCTTATCTCCCGCGCTGAGAATAGCCCGTTTCGATTTCAGGAGCCAGTGCCGGTCGCATCCCGTGGTTCCACCCCTCCGTCGGGTTCCTTGTGGGCGATGCCGTAGTGGCAGTCGATGCAGGTCCTGTCTCCCTCCCTGAGCTTCTGGTGTTGTTTTTGCGCGGTCTTTCCCTGCAGTTCGGAAGCCATGGCCCCCGTATCGTGACAGTTGCGGCATTCCCTCGAATCGGTCTCCTTCATCCGCCGCCAGACCTTCTTGGCCAACTCCAGCCGATGCTCTTCGAATTTTTCTGGGGAATCGATGCGCCCGGCGAAATGCTGATAGACATCGTTCGCGGCTTGGACTTTGCGCACTAAGGTATCGACGAATTCGTGCGGAACGTGGCAGTCCGAGCAGATGGCCTTGACGCCGGTGCGATTGCGGGCGTGGATGGTGTGGCTGTACTCCTTGTAGTTGTTTTCGCGCATCTCGTGGCAAGAGGTGCAGAACTCCAGGGTATTGGTGTGATCGAGAGCGACCTTTCCGGTCCCGGCGACCAAGCCGCCGATAGTCATGAAGAGCAGGGCCTCGACCGCAAGAAATCGGGTCCAGGGTTTCCTCGCCCATATTCGCTGCCAGATGCTCGCCATCGCCTGCTCCCGGAGTTTTGGAAGACACAATGGTGCGGCGGAAAAGCTTGCGAAGACCTGACGTCGGAATATTAGCCAATTCGAAAGTTCGTCAGGGATTCGCAAGCTATGCGGTTCTACAGTGCTCGCCGGAAGTTCCGGGTCGCTGCCCGGACGGCATCTCGACCCCTCCTTTCGAGGACACCTCATGAAATCGACAAGAATTCTCGCCCTGGGACTGCGGCGTGCGACCGGGCTGATGGTCGGCCTGCTCCTGGCAACCGGTCTCGGATCCACGGCTCACGCAGTTCCAAGTTATGCCCGTCAGACCGGGTCCGATTGCGCAGCGTGTCATGTGGGCGGATTCGGCCCACAGCTCACGCCTTACGGAATCAAGTTCAAATTAGGCGGCTACACGGACAGTGACGGCCAGGGAACCAAGGTCCCCCTGTCGGCGATGCTGGTGGCCAACTGGACGCGCACGGCGAAGGACAACCCGGCGCCGGATCCCGCTCTCCATGGCGAGGACAATCACAATGGAGGTGTGCAGGAGGCCTCGCTCTTCCTGGCGGGCCGTCTGACCGACAACATCGGCGCCTTTGTCCAGTCCACCTACGCGGGCTTCGAACGCAAGTCTTCCCTCGATCAGCTCGACATTCGCTATGCGCGGGAATTGAAGCTCGGCGGCCAGGAAGGGATCGTCGGGGTCTCGCTGAATAGCAATCCTACCCTGACCGATCCCTTCAATACCCTGGGTCAATGGCGGTTTCCCTATACTAGCTCGGACTTCGGATTCGGAACGGGGGCGAGTCCGCTCGTCGAGAATCTCGCCGGAGGAGTCCTCGGGCTGAACGCCTACACGCTCTGGGACAACCATTTCTACGGCGAGCTGGGTATCTACAATTCTCTATCGCCATCAGGCGTCAATCGCATCAATACCGACAGCCCGACGACGCCTGGGATCGATCCGGGACGCTTCAAGGGTCCGGGAGTGTATTGGCGGTTTGCCTATTTCAACGATCGCAAACGGGACAATTTTTCGCTTGGCGTCTTCGGCTTTAACGCGGGCATTCGCAACGTGGGCGATCCGGGAACCGCCGACCGCTTCCGCGACCTCGGGGTCGACGCGAGTTACCAGTTTCTGGGGAATCGCGAGCACATCGTCACCCTCAACGCGAGTTACGTAAAGGAATGGCAGAGATACAACTACACCTTCAATACGGCCCTGGCCTCTGAGCATCTTCGGGACACCCTGGATAATGCCCGAGTCGCCCTGTCCTACCACTACAACCAGACCTGGGGCGTCACCGGCAGCCTTTTCGCCGTGCGCGGAACGGCGGATAGCGGCCTTTACGGAGAAAGCGCCTACAACGCCAAGCCCAATACTTCCGGATACATGCTTCAGGCTGACTGGACGCCCTGGGGCAAGGAGTCCTCCTGGGGTGCTCCGTGGGCCAATGTCCGCCTCGGCGTGCAATACACCGGATACAGTCGTTTCAACGGCGGCAGCCACTACATCGACGACAATGGCAACGATCGTCGGGCCAGCGACAATAACACCTGGATGCTGTTTCTCTGGACTGCCATTTAACGGAGGAAACGCATGACGATTAAGAGACTTTTCTGCACCCTGCTCCTCGTCGCCGCAGGAACCGCCCAGGCGCTCGGCGACAGCAAGCGGGGAGCCGACGTGTTTGCCGAGGAATGCGGCGATTGCCATAGCGCAGTCCCCGGCAAGAACAAGAAGGGGCCGACCCTCACCGGCGTAAGCGGCCGCAGGGCGGGTAGCGTCGCCGATTTTGCCGGTTACTCGGACGCGATGAAGCAGAGCGGGATCACCTGGGCGCCAGACAAGATCGATGCCTATATTGCCGCCCCGAAGAAGATCGTTCCAGGCGGCAAGATGAAGTATGACGGGTTGCCGGATCCCGCGGCTCGCGCCGATGTCATTGCCTACATTCTGTCCCTCAAATAGGTCCGGGGAGCTCGCCTGGGCTGCGGGACGCGGGAATGCGGTATGCTTGCCGGCCTTCGCTCACATGCCAATAGTCGATCATGCGCCTCGTTCCTTTCGGCCAGCTTGCCCTGGTGGCGATGCTGGTCATGGCGGAGCTGGCCGCCGGCCATCCCGCCCATGCCAAGTCACCCGCCCCTCGTGAAGTCGATGTTCGAGCGGTAACCCCGCGGGGGCCGCTGACGTCGGAAGAGAATTCCACCATCGCCATCTTCAGGAAGGCGAGTCCTTCGGTGGTTTACATCACGACCCTGGATCGGGTCATCAACCTGTGGACGATGAACGTCAGGGAAGTTCCGCGAGGAACCGGATCCGGGTTCGTCTGGGACGATCAGGGGCACATCGTCACCAACTATCACGTGGTTGCCGGAGCCCGGGGCGCTCAAGTGCGCTTGTCCGACCAGCGGGGGTTCGCAGCGGAATTGGTCGGTGTGAGCCCCGATCACGATCTGGCAGTTCTTAAGATCGCGGTTCCGGATCGCCGCCCAGCGCCACTGCCCCTCGGGGCCAGTGCCGACCTCCAGGTCGGCCAGAAGGTACTGGCGATCGGCAATCCCTTCGGATTCGATCATACGCTCACCACCGGGGTCATTTCGGCGCTCAACCGATCGATAGACGGCGAGGACGGCAATGCCATCCACCGCCTCATCCAGATCGACGCGGCGATCAATCCCGGCAATTCGGGCGGGCCCCTCCTGGACAGTGCCGGGCGGTTGATTGGGGTCAATACCGCCATCTACAGTCCCTCGGGGGCGAGCGCCGGCATCGGTTTCTCGGTCCCGGTGGATACCGTCAACCGGGTGGTTCCCGAACTGATCGCCTTCGGCTATTACCGCCGTCCGACTGCCGGATTCAACGTCATCGATCGGGTGAGCGCGGTGGTCCTGCAGCAGATGGGGGTCAAAGGAGTGCTGGTCCTCGACATCGCCCCCGGTTCGCCAGCAGCCCAGGCCGGATTGCGGGGCTCGAAGGTCGGTCGCGATGGCAGCGTGGCGCTGGGCGACGTGCTCCAGTCCATCGACGGCGTCCCGGTCTTCAATTCGACCGACATCGACCGCATCCTGGGCGGCAAGAAGATCGGCGATCGGGTGACCCTAGGCATCCTGCGCGAGGGCAAGACCTTGCAACTGGCCCTGACTCTGGCCGAAGGCCGCGACTGATCAGCCCCGCAGCTTGCGCAGATACAGTCCGACCATCATGAATATGGCGGCGCCCATGGCGTAGGTAAAGGCTCGGCCGACGTCGACATCCTGGTAGGCGACCAGGAGCGGCGCGTCGTTTTCGATGCGGTAGCGGACAGTGGTCTGGAAGTGCCAGGACGATGCCTTGACCTCATAGACACCGCTATCCTGCTTCCAGCGCAGCCAGTTGGCAGGCTCCTCGATTTCGCCAGCATTGCCAGCGAGGGCCAGACCGGAGACGCGGCCCTGGCTGCGGGCGTCGCTCAGTTCCTTCCAGGCGATGCCACAGGCTTCCTTTTTTTCCCCGCAGGCCACCACCAGGCGGAAGTCGGGCTTCCAGGCCGGATTGTCCTTTTCCCAGGGCCAGGCGGTAATGAACGCGACGGAGCACACGCCGACCAGAAAGGAAAAGATCATCAAGGCGGTGAACACCTTGGTGAAGAAGCTGCGGTTGTCTTGCATCGGGGTCTCCGGGTTTAGCCAAGTCTGGCAAGCTGAAGCTGCAACTTTTCCAGGGTGGCGGAAAATTCGGCCACTCGCTGCCGGGTCTGCTCCACTACGGCGGCAGGAGCGCGGCCGACGAAGCTTTCGTTGGACAGCTTGGCGTTGTCGCTGGCGATCTGCTTTTCCAGTTTCTCGATTTCCTTGGTCAGGCGTTCGCGTTCGGCGGCGACGTCGATTTCCACCTTGAGCATGAGACGGGCATCGCCGACGACAGCCACCGGCGCCAGGGCATCGGCCGGCATGTCGCCCACGATTTGTACCTCGGAGAGCTTACCCAGAGCTTGCAGGATGGGGGCGAACTCGGAAATGTCGTCACCGCCGCCGGCCACCAGGAGCGGCATGCGCTGGGCCGGCGAGACGCCCATCTCGCCCCGCAGGTTGCGGCAGGCGTAGGCGAGGGCCTTGAGGCGCTCGACCTTGGCCTCAGAGGCAGCGTCGATGCGGCTGGGCTCCGAACGGGGGTAGGGGGCCAGCATGATGGAGTCGTGGGTCTTCTTGCCGGCGATGGGGGCCACGGTCTGCCACAGTTCTTCGGTGATGAAGGGCAGCAGGGGGTGGGCGAGGCGCAGGATGGCTTCCAGCACGCGCACTAGGGTGCGGCGGGCGCCCCGGGCGGCGGCCTCGTCGCCCTGCTGCATCTCGACCTTGGCGATTTCCAGGTACCAGTCGCAGAACTCGTCCCAGACGAACTTGTAGATGGCGTGGGCCAGGAGGTCGAAGCGGTAGTCGGTGAAATGCTGCTCGACCTCGGCTTCGACCCGCTGCAACAGGCTGACGATCCAGCGGTCCGCGAAGCTGAACTTCAAGCGCGGCTCGCCGGCGGGCGCCGGGCAGGCACCGTCGGCCTGCTGCTGGTGGTCAAGGGCCAGATCGTGGCCGTCGACGTTCATCAGCACGAAGCGGGTGGCGTTCCACAGCTTGTTGCAGAAGTTGCGGTAGCCATCGCAGCGATTGAGGTCGAACTTGATGTCGCGGCCCGGGCTGGCCAGGCTGGCGAAGGTGAAGCGCAGGGCGTCGGTGCCGAAGGCGGGAATGCCCTCGGGGAATTCCTTGCGCGTCTTCTTTTCGATCTGCTCGGCCTGCTTGGGGTTCATGAGGCCGAAAGTGCGCTTCTTGACCAGATCCTCGATGCCGATGCCGTCGATGAGGTCGATGGGGTCCAGGACGTTGCCCTTGGACTTGGACATCTTCTGGCCCTCGGCATCGCGGATGAGGCCATGCACATAGACGTGCTGGAAGGGGATCTTGCCGGTGATGTGCTTGGTCATCATGACCATGCGGGCGACCCAGAAGAAGATGATGTCGAAGCCGGTGACCAGTACCGTCGAGGGCAGGTAGAGGTCGAGGGCGGCGTTGGACTTGGTCGGCCACTCGGCCGTCCAGTCGAGGGTCGAGAACGGCCACAGGGCGCTGGAATACCAGGTATCGAGGACGTCCGGGTCGCGGGTGAGGCGGGGTCCTTCGGCGAGCAGGGCTTCGAGTTGCTCCAGACCGGCATTGGCCAGGAAATCGGGGGATTCCGGGTGGTGCTCGACGAAACGGGCCCGGGAGAGGTCGCCCTTCAAGTGGGCGATGCGGGCCTCGGCGCGTTCCTTCCAGCGGGCAACGGCTTCGTCCTCATTGTGGGCGACGATGACGTTGCCCAGGGCGTCGTACCAGGCGGGGATCTGATGACCCCACCAAAGCTGGCGGGAGATGCACCAGTCCTGGATGTTGTTCAGCCACTGGTTGTAGGTATTGACCCAGTTTTCGGGGACGAACTTGATCTCGCCCGAGGACACCACGTCCAGGGCCTTCTGGGTGATGGATTTGCCATCGGCCCCCGGCTTGGACATGGCGACGAACCACTGGTCCGTGAGCATGGGCTCGATGACCACGCCGGTGCGGTCGCCCCGGGGCACCTTGAGTTTGTGCTTGTCGGTCTTTTCCAGGAGTCCCAAAGCTTCCAGGTCGGCTACGACAGCCTTACGCGCGTCGAAGCGGTCCAGGCCGCGGTACTTCGAAGGGGCGCTGTCGTTGACCTTGCCGTCCAGGGTCAGGATGGAGATCATCGGCAGGCCATGGCGCTGGCCCACGGCGTAGTCGTTGAAATCGTGGGCCGGGGTGACCTTGACGCAGCCGGTGCCGAATTCGAGATCGACGTAGCTGTCGGCGATGATGGGGATCTCGCGGTCGGTCAGCGGCAGCTTGACCATCTTGCCGATCATGGCCTTGTAGCGCTCGTCTTCCGGATGGACCATGACGGCGGTGTCGCCGAGCATGGTTTCCGGACGGGTGGTCGCGACGGTCAGGCTGCCCGAGCCGTCGGCCAGCGGGTAGCGGATGTGCCACAGGAAGCCGTCTTCCTCTTCCTGCACTACTTCCAGGTCGGAGACGGCGGTGTGCAGCTTCGGGTCCCAGTTCACCAGGCGCTTGCCGCGGTAGATCAGGCCCTCTTCGTAGAGGCGGACGAAGGTTTCGGTGACGACCTTGTTGAGGCCGGCATCCATGGTGAAGCGCTCGCGGGTCCAGTCCGGGCTGGTGCCCAGGCGTCGCATCTGGCGGGTGATGGTGCCGCCGGAGTATTCCTTCCATTCCCAGACCTTCTCCAGGAATTTCTCGCGGCCGAGGTCATGGCGGGAGATGCCCTGGCCGTCCAACTGGCGCTCGACGACGATCTGGGTGGCGATGCCGGCGTGGTCGGTGCCGGGCTGCCACAGGGTGTTGTGGCCCCGCATGCGGTAGTAGCGGGTCAAGGCGTCCATCAAGGTCTGGTTGAAGCCGTGGCCCATGTGCAGAGTGCCGGTGACATTGGGTGGCGGCAGGAGGATGCAGAAGGCGTCGCTGGCGGGCTTCGCGGTGTCCAGACCGGCGGCGAAATAACCCTTGGATTCCCAGTCGGGATACCAGCGGCGCTCGATGTCCGCGGGTTCGAAAGCTTTGGCGAGTTCCATGGCCTTGGGGAAAAACGGAAAACCGCAAATTATACCGGCAAGGGCCAGCTCCCTTGCGCGAACTCAGCGGTCTTTGCGAGCGGTGAATTCGGCCAGGGCCGCGCGGGTCGTTTCCTCGATTCCCCTGCGAAGGTCCGCGGTCAGGTTGACGAGCGCAGTATTGAGCGCTGCCTGGACAAGGTTAGGCAGTTCCGCGTCCAGGCGTTGCCGCAGGCTGGCGGCGAGCTCGGCGGCAAGGGGAGACGTCTGTTCGGTCGCCGGATGGCCGGCGGAAGCGGGCTGTTCGGGCGGGAGCGATTCGTCCAGAAGCGGAACCTCGTCGTCTCCGACCACGTCGGTCAGCACAGGAATATCTTCGGCCTCCGGCTGCGCCGGACGGCGGCGATTCATGAGGGCGTCGGCTCGAGCGAAGACCCGGCTGGGCGGGGCGATGCCGTCGAACTCGTCCATCAGGAGTTCCCCAGATCGAAGAACTGAACGGGAATACCCTGCTCCTTGTAGTACCGGGCACGTTGCCGGCCGGCACTGCGTTCTGATTCCTCTTCACCGACCACTTCGATCACACTTTCGAAGCGAGTGAGCCCAGGGGGGACATCCTGGCTCAGATTCATCAGGCGCTGGTGCCCGGAAGGCGTGTCCAGGGTGCTGGCGATGAGGACCGGCGTTTCAGGGGCGAGGGGAGAGTCTGCACGGCAGTGGGGAATAAAACTCAAGGCACTCTGGGTCCACAGAAGCCGGTCCAATTCTGCAGCGGACTCGCCGTCCGGCGCATAGACGAGGACAGGTTTTCTCTGTCCCCAGGCTTTCCCGACCAGAGAGCAGGCGGCGGCCAGCTTGTCCCGGGCTCCGTGAAAGAAGAAGACCTGGGTCACGGCTGGCGCGTCAGTCGAGTTTCCCTGAACGGGCAAGCAGATAATGGGTGAGGAGAGGTACGGGACGACCGGTTGCTCCCTTATCGCTGCCAGATCGGTAGGCGGTTCCGGCCACGTCCAGATGTGCCCAGTCGTACTTCTTGGCGAATCGGGACAGGAAGCAGGCTGCAGTGATCGAGCCGCCCCAGCGGCCGCCAATATTGGCCATGTCTGCAAAGGGGCTCTTCAGGAGCTCCTGATAGTCGTCCCAAAGCGGCATGTGCCACGCGCGATCATGGGCGGAATCGCCGGCATCCAGAAGCTCCCGCGCCAAACTATCGCGACTGGCGTAGAGTCCGCTCGCCACGTGGCCCAGCGCGACCACACAGGCGCCGGTCAAGGTGGCGACGTCGATGACCGTATCGGGATCGAAGCGCTCGGCATAGGTCAAGGCATCGCAGAGGATCAGCCGTCCCTCGGCGTCGGTGTTGAGAATTTCTATGGTCTGGCCCGACATCGAGGTGACGATGTCCCCCGGACGGCTGGCGCTGCCGCCGGGCATGTTCTCGACGGCTGGGACGATCACGGT
>Ga0268298_10003165_pt1 | contig 17081 bp, 24 predicted proteins | sample WWTPWeurt_MetaG_FD_194462 | JGI IMG/M metagenome (GOLD analysis project Ga0268298, IMG submission 194462) | Activated sludge microbial communities from WWTP in Nijmegen, Gelderland, Netherland - WWTP Weurt | ecosystem: Engineered > WWTP > Aerobic digester > Activated sludge | place... | reverse complement strand
AATCTCCACCTTGAAGGTCTGCGGAACCTGGCTCATGCGTGGGTCTCCTGGTTAAATCTGGGAACTGGCGGGGGCAGCACTCGACGCCTCGGGGCCCGAGGGGGCGCCCATGGCGTGGTGCACATTGTCGGGGGAGAGTGGCTGGCCCGGGGCCGGGGCTGCGCCGGGGACCTGGGCGGCGGCCTGGGGATCGGGCTGGCGGTACTTCGGATCGAGGTCGGCGGCCTGGGTGGGCTGGGCGGCCTGGATAAGGGTGCCCATCTGGCCTTCCAGTTCGGGCGGGATCATGCCCTGCATCTCGCGGGCCTTCATGTACGACCAGATTTGCAGGCCCAGGTAGATCTGCGGGCTCATGGCGCCGGCGCGCTCGAGGGCGCCCTGGACGAGCGGGCCCCACATGACGCTGGAGGATGGATCCTTGGGGTCCGCGGTCTTGGCGATCTGCAGCAGGGCGTCCGCCGGCGCGGTCTGGGCGCGCAGGCCATTGGCCACGGTGCCCTCGGCATGGGCGGCGGCGGCCTTTTCCATGGCGGCGCGCTGGGCCTTGGCCATCATCTTCTCGCCGAAGGCCACGGGGCCCAGCAGCAGGGAAGTCTCGTCCAGGCCGAACATGGCTGGGGCGATCTGGCGCACCAGGTCGTTCTCGTCCATGTAGTCGCCGAGGCCGGTCTTCTGGAGGAAGTCGGCAAGGGCGCCCTGGCCCTGGGCGATGAGCTCACGCCGCACCTGGGCGCGCACCCCATCCGTGACCACTTCCAGGTCGGCCAGGAACGGGCTGTCCTCCTTGCCCTCGTAGACGATGGCCCACTCGTACAGCCAGTTGATGACGGGGGTCCAGCAGTTCTCGTCGATCTCCGCGATGATGAGCTTGATGAAGGTGTCCGTCATCGCATAGAGGTCCTTCTGCATCCCGGTCGTGCGGACGCCAGAGCCGCCGATGTCCTGCATGCTCGAGGGCGTCGGCAGGCTGGTGGCCACGGGGATCTGGCGCTCGAAGAACTCGAAAGCCTGGATCAGCTGGGGCGAGTTGTTCGGCTGCACCTCCATGGTCAGGGCCTTGCGCTGGCCATTCATCTCGTGCGGCCGGGCCTGGATCGTCTTGCCCGGGTAGACCTCCAGGTCGGCCCGGGGGTCGATCTGGGTCATGTCCCAGGTGTTCACCGGAATGGAGGAAGCCGCGAGGTTATTGTGCAGGGCCCGGGCGATGGCGTTCTCGATGACCTGGATGTCCAGCACCATCTCGGCCGCGCCCTGCCCGCAGGGGGAATCAGGCAGCTTCTCCAGGGGGATCATCGTGAAGGGATGGTCCTCGGAGTAGAAGGGCTCGACGCCCATCTTCAGCACGAAGGGTCCGCACATCCAGGTTTCCAGGTAGCCAGTCGTGGGCTCGAAGCCCTCGGCCATGCTCTCCGGGTAGCGCTCGGCCCAGGCCTTCTGGTGAATGTCGGGCACCAGGCCCCAGCGTTCCCAGACGGTGAACCGCTGGTCCAACGGCTGGGTGCGGCCCTTGAGGCGATCCCAGTTGGTGAATTCCAGGTTGCCGTTGGGGTACGCGGCGATCAGCGCTTCGACCTGCAGCTCGTCGAAGCCCATGGACTTGCCCAGCTGGCGCAGGCCGTGGGCCGTCAGTTCGTGCTTCACATAGCAGGCCGAGGCCTTCTTGATGTCCTGTCCGCAGAAGGGATCCCAGTAGAAGTCGCCGATGGGCACATGGGCGATCACGGGGGTCTTGGAGACATCCAGGCCCTTGAAGAGGTCCGGCCGCAGGCGGGCCAGCTTCGGGAGGAGGGCGCCACGGGCGAAGGGGCCGCGCAGGACGCCGGCGCCGATGAGGCAGATGTCGAAGGTGCAATCGTGCCAGGTCTTCCTGAACTTCATGTCGTCGAGGTAGTCGCTGATCTTCGCCTTGGCTGCGACGGCGGCGGCCTTGCTCTTGGCGATGTCCACTTCGGTCATCCCGGCGACGAGCATGGCCGGGATCTTGGAGGGCCGGATGTCCCAGGGTGTGCCGGTGACGGGGGTGGTGAGCTGCAGCAGCTTCGACCGGAAGGTCGAGACGCGCTCACGGGTGCGGCGGACGAAGAGGTCCGACTGGCCCTTGATGGGCTTGAAGGTGTCTCCGTACTTGCCCTCGTAGTGGTTGGTGTACTGGATCCACTTCTCCTCGAAGCGCACCATGCGCTCCCGCTCGAAGGTGTTCCGCTCGTTCTGGAGGTAGGTGGCCACGCCCGGGGCGGCAGACTTGGAGAGGGTCTCTCCCCACTTCTCCTCGAGCGTCTTGGGCTTCTCGCCCGTGTTGGGCGGCGGGCTGGCGGGACGGTGGACATATTGGATGAGCATTTAGTACCCCGGAAGAGAAGTGGTGGGTTGCTGGACGAATTGGGCCCAGAGGGGCTCTGCGCCGACCTTGGGCCTGGCCTTGCTGATTTCCATGCAGAGGTAGCGCACGGTGTCGGGGTAGTCGTCGTCCTTTTTGTAGATCCGCCCCTTGTCGTCGTAGTGGTAGCCCTTCAGTTGCTCCATGACGGGGCGGCAGGACTCCATGAAATAGATCGTCCCGTTCTGCAGCCGGGACTCCACCAGATCGTTGCCCGCCTGGACGGCGTTGTCCGCCTTGAAGAGGATCCGGTCGTAGGGCGCGACATTCCGCCAGTTCGGCTGGAGCTCATCCAGGTACAGCTCGGTGAGCTTTTCACCGCGGCCCTTCTCGGTCTGGTTGGCGGCCGGATCGTGCGTGAAGTAGATGTCCCACTGGCGCATGATTTTGGCGTGGTGGTAGTACTTCTTCCCGCTCTCCTTGTTGCACCTGTACACGAAGATCGAGTTGGTGTTCCGGTCCACGGCCGCCGCGATGAGGGCGGTGGGGTGGTCGTACCCGGGATCCAGGGCGCCCAGGTGGGCCCAGCCGCTCGGGATCTCGAAGTCGGGGCACATGGTCCCTTCCCAGTCCACATTCTTGAAGACCGCGCCGTGGCGCCGAGTGGGCCGACCATAGAGGCGGGCCGCCAAGCCTTCGGGGTCGTCCTTGAGTAGGCGCTCCTGGCGCTCGATGTGGCCCTTCCCAAGGTGCTTGGCCTCCAGGGCGCCGAGGAAGAAGCACTTGATGTCGGGGTTCTCCTCGTTGAGGAGCATCTCCACCGTGTCCGACCACCCATGTTCAGGGGTGAAGCTCATGCGGAACTGGGCGTACCCGTTCTCCATGGCGTTGGAGAGGCGCAGGTTCAGCTCGATGAAGAGGTTCTTGGGCATTTCCTCGTCGCCGTGGACCACGTGGCCGGTCCAACTGGAGAGGGCGTCTTCACCCATGACATAGGACTTGAAGGTCACACGGCTCTCGCCGCCGCCGATCCACTTGATCGTGGTGGTGTCCGCGGCGCCCGGGATGTTGTGGCGCTTGGTCAGCTTCTTGATGTACCGGGGGGGAATCAGGCCGCCCACGCCGGGGTTGTCGAGGTCCGGGCCCAGGAGGATCTTCTGGAGGGAGTCACGGGTGGACTCGTTGGTCTCGCCCAGGATCCACATATCGACGGGGTGGTTGAACCGTGGGCCAGTCCAGGACTCGGGGTAGATGCCGGTGAGGTCGTAGACATCGTTGTGCAGCAGGGCCCGGGACTTGCCCACCTGGTTGCCGCCGAACATGGCCGCGATCTTGGCGCCGCAGGTCAGCATCTCCCGCTGAGTTGGATAGGCGGCATAGTCTCCGGGCCGCTTCCACTCGTTCTCCCACCACTCCCAGGCAATCCGCTCCTTCTTCCGGCGGGTGAGTTCCTGGAGGGCCTCGATGCCACTGGCTAGGACCCGGGCGTTGTCGCTCATGCCTGGGCCTTCTTCCTGGCCGGCTCAAGCACCACGATGTCGTGGATCTGGTCAACCCGATCCACGAGGTATTCCTGGGCCAGAAGCTCCAGGGGGATCTCGTAGTGCGCCTGCAGGGCGTCGAGCTTGGTGGCCGTGTGGTCAGGCACCGTGATGGTGATGGCGCGGCTCATAGCGGGAGGACCTCGGCCTCAACCGCCCCTTCCTGCCGGGACGCCAGGGCGGCGCGCTCTACCTCGGCCACCGCCTCGGGGCCCAGGACCTCGCGGATCTGGGGCGCCATGGACCGGAGCATGTCCGGGCTGGCCATGAGGGCCATCTTGAGCTGCATCCGAAGGGCATCCTCGGACTGGTTCGTGATCTCCACCTTGGCGTCGAGGATCTGCTTGTCGGCGAACTTGGTGTTCAGCTTGGACGCCTCCCACTGGAGGGCCTCCACCGCCAGCTTGGCGCCGACCACCTGGGTCATACTCGGGGCGCTCTTGGCGTTCCGGGCCGTCTCGGTCGCCTCGGACACGAGGACCATGGCCCGGATCCGCTCCGCCTCGGTCAGGGCGTCATCAAAGGTCGTGTTCTCCCGGCGCCACTTCATCACCGTGGAGAGGGGCGGGCACCCAGGCTCCTCCCGGCAGATCGCCACCAGATCCCGGTCCTCGTCCACCAGCGCCCGGCACAGCCACTCCACCACCTGGTTCTTGGCCAGCCTCGTCCCCTGGATCAGGTAGCTCGGGCCCCCCGTCTCCAGCCTCCGCTGGGCCTGCTCCAGCCGCAGGTCGTCCGGGCCCTCCATCCTCCAGCCCTTCCGGGCCAGCATCTTCGTCGCCACCCTGCGGGAGACTCGAAGCGATGCCTTTGCGATGTTGGGCTTCATCGAACTCGTCCAGGTGGGCGTGAAGGTCGTCCAGACGCCCCCGCCACACAAAGCGCCCGTTCACAAGGTAGCCCCCGGCCGTTCCCACAATCAACCCTGCATCCCTCAGCTTCTTCAGCCTCCGGTAGACCGAGGTCTCCGTCACACCCATCACCTTCGCCATCTGCCGCCCCGTCACCCGGACCATGTTCCCCATGTCCGAAAGCTGGGCCATCAGCCAGAAAAGTTGCCAGTGTTCTCGGCTTAAATCTCTGGAAATAATCATCATATGCCAAGGTTCCACAAACAGGAGCCCCTTGGAACGCCTCTTTGCCGCTTTCTTCACAACCTGATCTAACAGCATCCTAGAGTCCCCTTCGCACACATGCTATCAGGTTCGTCTCCGTTGGGGTGTGTGATCCAGAAACAGCGTGGAACACCCGTCCACACTGGCTCTGGATTCAATTCGGGGACCTTCCGCTCTCTTAGATCCTCATATCTCTAGAACTCGGAATTGGGTGCTTGATCGGGAAAGGGGCAACACGCGCGAGAAGAATCTGACTGAGGGGTCGTCGTGCCTCCTTATACCCACTGTTGGTGATTCCCCCCATGCCCCCCCGTCTCGTCACCATCCTCGCGCTGGGTCCCTCACCCCCATAAAGCGTGGGGGTGATGTCCTTCCAGCGCTGGGCTCTGTGCTCATCCCTGCGTCGTAATGCATCCGTCGTCCTTGGCCCTGGCTCCGCAACGCAACACCACGCCTGGCCATGCCACGCAGCACGGGCAGGCGGCAGGGGACCAGCAGGATGCAGCCCCGTCGTCGGGGCGGCGGCTGTGGCTCACACACGAGTCGGTGAATCCCGACTGTGGTCTGGGACCGTCCTCCAGCCTCCTCGGCTCAGTCCAGCAGGCTCCGGGGCCCTGGCCTTCCCCTTGGGTTCGACCCGTCTTCGCGGATCATCTCGACCCACCCGGCGCGCTGGAGTCATCCCCCCCTGAAAGCGTGGGGGGGCTGCCTTCCCAGCGCTGATGTTCGTTCTCTCTCGGTCAGGCCGTGCCTGGCCCCATCGTCCGAAAGGAGGTTGCCATGGGCAATCTCAGCCACACCCAGGGGAATGTCGATCCTTATGGCCTTCCCGGTGATGGTTGCAAGGAGTGGAGCAGCATGGCGACCCGCAAGAGCGCCAAGGCGCGGGCATGGTCCCGCCGTCAGCTCCACAAGGGTCAGCGCCGCCACGATCGCCAGGTCGTGGCCGAGGCCCTGGAGGACATGCTGCAGCCCGAGCCTCCGACCATGCGGGAGGCCATGCTGGCGGCGTGGAAGAAGGAGTGCCGGGAGTATCTGACCTGGAACGCTGGCCAGCTCGTGGGCCGCAGCATGGACAAGGACCTCACGCCCCTCCAGAAGAATGTGCTGCTTCAGGCGGCTCACCATCTCCAGATGATGGCGGCCTGACCTTGGTTTGAGCGGAGGGGCTTCGGCCCCTGCGTCCAGCCCAAGGGCTGACAGAATGGAAGAGGGTTGCCCGCACCCGCCTCAGTCCTGGTTTTGAGAGCCCAGGCTGAGGAGCAAGCGAGGACGGTGGTTCGCTTCCACCGACGAAAAAGCACAGCGGCCCGGCCGGGGCGGGATGGCACCCCACCATGCCTGACAATGGTGCCCCGGTTCCCATCGCTTCAGGAGGGCCCTCTCTGGAGGGTCGTCTCGAGTCGATGACTCAAGCCCTGCCTGGCCTATGGGGTGCCAGGTGGGGCCGCGCCCCTGGTTCCGCCGTGGAGCCAGGGGTGCATCCAACCTGCCCCACCAAGAGGAGGCCCGTCATGGCCATCTCCAAGCACAAGCCGGTCCCCGTGACCGCCAAGGGCGTCCTGATGCCCGATCCCATCCACCTCGAGCAGCTGGTCAACCCCGACTGGCCGTTCAAGTTCCAGCCGGCCCGCACCACCATCCAGGAAGACCTGGCCGCGGTGCGCGCCCTGCCCTGCCTGGTGATCCAGTGAGGATCGTCGGGCTCATCCTCCTGGCCATGCTGGCCGCTGGCATCGTCGAGGGCGCCAGCTGGCCCATCGACCACCACGCCTATCGAGTGGCTCCCACGCCTGGCTCGGTGGCCCACTGTGACCTCTGCGGCAAGCGCAAGGTCATCGTCAAGCACCACGAACACCACGGCCTGCTCTGTAAGTCCTGCACCGCCGATGTCCTGAACGAGGAGGCCCTGCGCCTCTTCGCGTCCCAGAAGTAGACCCAGCTTCCGGCCGTCCAAGGCCGTCCCCTCGCATCGACGAGGGAAGAACCCGGGGTGGAACCTTCGAGCCCACCCAGGCCCAAGCACGGGCCCAAGGAAAGCCGTGCCCAAACAAAACAGGGGGCTGCGTCATCAGCCCCCCGCACCACTGAGCCCTGCCAAGGGCTCCTCTTCGAGAGGTCTATCATGGCCACTTCTTCCGCCGTCCTCAACAACCTGACCGCCGTCCTCACCGCCCTCAACAAGAAGGCTGACTTCGAGGCCAAGGTCCTGACCACCACCGGCCACCTCATCGGCATGACCCTCCGGGCCCGTGTCGCCGAGACCGCCAGCGCCCCCGTCGAGATCGTGACGGCCTACGCCTACATCGATGGCATCAAGTCCCGCCTCACCTTCTGGAAGGGCTGCACCGTGGCCCAGCTCCCGAACCGCGAGAACAACGGCGACTTCACCTTCCGCCTCACCCCGGCCGGCCTGCACGAGCGGGAAGACGGCACCACCCTCCCGGCCTACCGCGTCATCAAGATGGGCGTCGGCGCGCCCCTCGGCGGCGGCTTCGAACTGCTCCGCCAGCTGGCCATGAAGGTGGAGGCCATCTCCAAGGCCACCAGCCGCCTCGACCTGGAGATCATGACGCGCCCCGTCACCTTCAAGGACGACAAGGGCAAGCCCACCTTCACCGCGGTCTATGCGAAGGTCCTGGACTCCTCCAAGCCCGTCTTCACCATCGACTCCGTCATCCGCCTCTGCGTGGACCAGGACATCGTGAAGGACCTGGGCCCGGCCATGGCGCCCGGCGTCTTCATGGAGGCCGTCGCCACCCAGCTCGACCGCACCTGGACCGAGCGCATCGCCGGGACCACCTACGAGTTCACCCAGGCCAAGGTCCGCCGCGGCGCCACCCAGGCCGAGCCCTTCACCCGCATCGCCCCTGTCGCCGCCACCGGCCCCGACAGCGCCGACAACGCTCCTGAATTCGAGTAGCCCGTCCCGCCATCTGTGGGGAGCGCCTTCACGGGCTCCCCACACATGCATGGTTCCAATCATTTCACCACTTATGAGGAGACCCCATGAAGGTCTGCGAGAGTGCCGTGGCCACCTACGGCGCCAACACCGTCACCACCGATGACCTGCTCCAGGTCCTGGGCCTGCCCCATGGCTGGAGCCTGCACGAGATCCTCCGGGGTGCCACCGCGGGCATGAAGCCCAAGGAGCGCACCAAGGCCGAGGCCCTGGCCGAACTCATGCGCCGCAAGGAGCAGCCAGCCGAGCGCCCCCGCATCACCAGTCCCAAGCAGGCCGGAGACTACCTGCTGCCGCGCTGCGCTGGCTGGACCGAGGAGCGATTCGGCCTCCTCGCCCTCAATGCCAAGGGCGACCTCCTGGCCGAGCGGATCCTGACTTCAGGTGTGGACACGGCCGTCCTGATCACCCCCCGCGAATTCTTCCGCGAGGCCCTGCGCTTGGGCGCCAGCTCCGCCATCGCCTTCCACAACCACCCGAGCGGAGACCCCAAACCCAGCAAGGAGGACATCCTCGTCACAAAGCGCCTTCGCTCGACCGGCGAATCCCTGGGGGTTGCTCTCGCCGATCACATCGTCGTCGGTGGGGACAAGTACCACAGCTTCCGGGTCGCCGAGGCCTGGGACTCGAAATAAGGCCTTGCCACGCGCCCCGGTGTTCCCATAATTAAACACCGGAGCGCATTTTCCACCAACTAGGATCGGTCCCGCGCGCTCGGGACGATTCCCCAACTTAATGAAGGGAGGCACCATGAAGCCTCACATCTGGGCCAGCATCAGTGGTGATGCCGACGGCAAGCTGAGCCCGCGCCTAGCGGTCTTTGCCCATGGCGGAGCCCTCACGGGCGTCCACTACGAGCCCCTCACCAGCACGATCCTCGAGATCCTCGACGAGGTGCGCGGCAACGAGGCGGAGTTCCTCAAGACGGCCTTCGGGCGCCACATGGCCAAGCTGGCCCTCGTGGACCTCAAGCGCATCTTCAAGGAGCGGTCCATCGCCGCCATCGAGGAGGAGATCGAGGCCGCCATCCAGGCCAACGAGCCCGAGCCTGAAGTCGTCCAGGCCTGACCATGCAGGAAGCCTTGAAGCGTCTCGGCTCCAACATCCTGCACCACCTGGCCAATGGCGACATCGACCGGGCCCTGGGGGAGTACGCCACCCTGCGCAACATCATTGCCCGGGAGAGGGGCCTCATGGGTCGCCGCTACTTCCCTCTGCGGCCCGACGAGGACTACCACCCCTACGAGTTCATCATCCAGCTGCACGGCAAGGAGGCCTGCAGCCCCGTCCTCATGGAACCTGCCCTCTCCCGTCCCGACCTGCTCCAGCAGGCGGCCCTGGCCGGCCTTGTGGCCCGGGACTGGGCCCGGCTCCCAGCGGAGGCCGTGCCTTGCCACTGATCTTCTGGGCTTTCTCCATCCTTGGCCTGCTCGTGGGCCTCAAAACCAAACGCCCCTTCCTGGGGCTCATCGTGGGCCTGACCGCGGCCTTCATCATCGAGGTGAACATTTGTCCGAAGCATTGATCCATCACAAACCCGCTACCCGCGAAGCGTGGCTCGAATTGCGAAAGCAGTTCATCACGGCTACCGACTGGCCCAAGATCGCCGGCCTGTCCAAGCACGGCTCCGCCGCCGATGTCCTGGCCGACAAGACGGGCCTGGCGCCGGAGATCGAAGAGAACACCGCCATGCGCGTCGGGAAGATGGTCGAGGAGCACATCATCGCCCAGATCCTCCAGGAAACGGGAGCCAAGACCGTCTATACCGGCCTGGATTTCATCAGCAGGGGACGGGCGGCCTGCACCCCAGACCTCACCGTTCTGAACCTTCACGGCCACTTCGTCCACTACGAAATCAAGACCACCAGCCACATGTGGGGTGGGAAGATTCCGCCGCGCTACGAGGGGCAGATCAAGCAGCAGATGGCCATCCTCGGAATCAACGATGGGTGGCTAGTCAGCTACCCCATCGACGACGCCGAGCGTGAGCTCGAGGAGCTGATGGCCGGGACCTGGAAGCTCGATCCCACCCGCCTCGTCTACCAGCAGATCAGCACCACCCAGTCCGAGCGGGAGGAGATCCTCCAGGCCTGCAACGACTGGATGGCCAAGCACATCGACCTGGGCCTGCCGCTGGAGAACACCCAGACCAAAGCGAACTGGGATGGCACCCACCTCGATCCCGAGATGGCCGCCCGGCTCAAGGAGATCGACGGCACGATCAAGATGCTGGAGGAGAACCTGGAGGCCGCGAAGGGTATGCGGGACGGGCTCCGCCAGCAGGCGGCCGAGGCCATGAAGGACGCCAAGATCCTCCAAGGCTACGGCTACGCCTGGGAACGGATCCAGGTGGCCGGCCGCAAGACCGTGGACTACCCGAAGGTCCTGGCCGCCCTCGACCGCTTCCTCTCCGAGGAGGCCCAGAAGGTCAAGGCCGAGGCCATCGAGCTCTACACCAAAACCACCAAGTCCAGCGAGCGCTGGACCCTCAAGGAGGCCTAGACCATGGCCCGCAAAAACGACGAACCCCTGGACCTCGCCGAGTCCCTCCAGGGCCCCAATCTTGTCCTCTGGAACTCCTGGTGCAACACCGACCCGAAGTTCACCAAGGGCTTCGACAACGGCTCCTTCAAGGGCACGGACATCAATCCCACCTGGCGGGCCATGAAGCTCACCCAGCAGGTCGGACCCTACGGCAAGGGCTGGGGTCTCCAGAATGTGGCCTATCGGGAGATGAACACCCACATCGAGGGCGAGGTCCTCGTCCTTTGCACCGCGGAAATGTGGTGGATCGACCCCGAGACCAAGGAACGCTGCGTCTGCGGGCCCCATGCGGGCATGGACTACCTCGTCCGCAAGACCAACGACGGCAAGATGCGCACCGATGTCGAGGTCTACAAGAAGATCCTCACGGATGCCATGAGCTCCAGCTGGCGCTTCCTGGGCATCTCCGCTGATGTCTACATGAAGCTGTTCGACAACAGCAAGTATCTGGAGATGCTGAAGAACGAATTCGGCACCGATGTCCAGATGGGCAACATCGACACGGGCGACAAGGACAAGAAGAAGACGGAGAAGCCCGCCGACAAGCCCGCCGCCGCGCCGCCCAAGGAGCAGACCCCCGAGGAGAAGCTCTTGGCCGCTTACAACGGGGCCCGGGAGAAGAAGCTCAAGGAGATGGTGGCCAAGGGCTGGCCGCAGGATCAGGCCATCGCCACCATCACCCGCCTCACCGCCCTGCTCAAGGAGAGCGGGACCAAGGGTGAAGCCCTGGTGAAAGCCGTGGGCGACATCGAGGTCACGGCGCCGCCCAAGAAGACTGAAGAGGTCCCCCTCTAATGGACTGGCCTTCCCTCAACCAGACCGTCCTGATGGGCAAGGTCACGGACCTCACGCGGATCCAGTGGGACAACGGTGATGTCACCGCCCGCCTCACGATCTGCACCAAGAAGAGAGTTCTGCGGGCTGATGGGAACGGCTTCACCCTTGGCCACTCGTTCCACCAGGCGGAAGTCACGCCTGGGGATCGAGTGTTCAAGGAGGCCTGGGAGGGTGCCGTGGTCCTCGTGCGCGGAGAGCTCGACACCTTCCCCTGGCTTCCCCAGGGCAGCACCACCGAGATCAACAGGACTGTCCTGCGGGCCTCGGGCTACCAGCTCATTCACACCAGCGCCAAGCCCAGGACGGTCCCCAAGACCACCCTCCAGGCCAAGCGCCCCTTCCAGAAGGAACCATGAAAGCCACCATCTACCTCATCGAGGGCGGCAAGCGCGTCTTCGCCACGGTGAAGGATCCCGACGAGATCACCCGCAAGGATGGCTTCGTCTGCTTCAACGATGGCCGTGGCCGTGTCCACCGCATCCCTGACAACCAGGTCCTGCGCGTCGAGATCATCGACGATGCCGGGGCCGTTCTTTCGGCCTGACCCATGAGCGAGAACGAGAACACCGTCACCCTCGAGGGCATCATCGTCGGCGATCAGGAGGGCCATGAAGGCCAGCTCGTGGCCGTGCAGACCCTCACGCCCATCGACATCTTCACCGCGCCGGGCACCATCCCGGCCCTGCTCGGCGCCGTGCGCGCCGTCGCCACCCGCACACCCCTCACCGACACCAGCACCGACAAGGCCCGCAAGGCCATCGCGGCGCAGGCCTTCAAGGTCGCCAAGACCAAGACCCACCTGGAGAACCTGGGCAAAGCCGAGGCCGCGCGCCTCAAGGCCCTGGTGAAACCCCTGGACGAGGGCCGAAAAGCCCTGTGGGATGGGCTGGAGCGCCTCCAGGCCGATATCCGCAAGCCGCTGACCGAGTGGGAGAACCGCCAGGAGCAGCACAAGCGCAACCTGGACACCCTCCGGTCCATCCCCACCAGCTGCACCCTGGGAACCCCGTCCGAGATCATCGCCGCCAAGTTGGCGGAGGTGGAGAACCTCTCGGTGGACTTCGAATCCTGGGGGGACTTCTGCCGGGACGCCGGGCTCATCAAGGCCGGGGTCATCATCGACCTGCAGAGTGCCCTGGACCTGCGCCTCAAGTGGGAGGCCGATCAGGCCGAACTGGAGCGCCTGCGCCAGGAGGAGGCCGCTCGGAAGGAGGAGGCCCGCAAAGAGGAGCTTCGCCTGGAAGGGGAGCGCCGCGCCGAGGAGAAGCGTCTTGAGGCGGAGCGCCGGGCCCAGGCCCCCGCACCGCCGCCGGCGCCTCCCGCGCCAGAGCTGACCGAGGAAACCGTCACCTTCAACGACATCGACGACAACCCCAACGCCGATCTGACCGATCAGCTACCCGAACTCCCACCCCCCACCAAGGAGCTCGCGCCCCAGCCGCCGCCTCCGCCCCCGGCTCCCGCGCCGGCCGCGCCCGCGGTCGATCCCGACCTGGAGCATCGCCGCGCCTTCAACCGGGAGGCCCTGGCCGACCTGGTGCTGATCATCCAGCAGACCGTCACCCCCCAGGGCGCAAGCGCCAACGAGACCATCGCCACCGCCGTCCTGCGCGCCATCGTGACGGGCCAAATCCGCCACACCAGCATCACCTACTGAGTCCACCCACCAGGGATCCGCGTGGATCCCTTTCTGAAAGGAGCCTCACATGGCTTCGTTGAATTGCTGCATGTTCATTGGCAACCTGGGCCGCGACCCCGAACTGAAGGCCACGCCTTCGGGCCAGTCCGTCACCCGCTTCTCCCTCGCCTGCACCGAGAACTGGACCAAGGACGGCGAGAAGCAGAGCCGCACCGAATGGGTCAACTGCGTGGTCTGGGGCAAGCAGGCCGAGATCGCCGAGAAGTATCTCCGCAAGGGCAAGCAGGTCCATGTGACCGGGAAGCTCCAGACCCGGAAATACACCGACAAGGACCACAACGAGAAGCTGGCCGTCGAGATCATCGTCTCCAGCTTCGTGATGCTCGGCTCCGCCGAGGGCGGCGAGAAGAAGCGCGACGAGGACCGCGGTCACGACGGCGGCCGGGACGATGGCTTCGGAACCAGCGGCAGCTTCCCTGACGACGACATCCCGTTCTAAAAAATGGGCGTCTTCTACCTCGGGCTCCACGAGCCCAGCTGGCTGGCCAAGGTCCAGGTCCCGGTGTTCATGAGCCATCGCCGCCTTCGGCGGTTGGTGGCTCTGCCCCGGGCCACCTGTGCCTGGTGCCTGGACTCCGGCGGCTTCATGGAGGTGGGCAAGATGGGGCGCTGGACTGAACCAGCCCGCGCCTTCGCCCGCGCCGTGCGGCGCTACCAGGAGTTCATCGGTGGGCTTCAATGGGCCGCCATCCAGGACTGGATGTGCGAACCCGAGGTCCGTGCCGTCTCTGGCATGACCACCCAGCAACACCAGATCGCCACGACCTGGAGCTATCTGGCCTTGATGGACGCCGCGCCCGATCTTCCCTGGGCGCCCGTCCTTCAGGGCCAGCGGCCCCACGACTACGAGACCCACCTGGAGCTCTACGACAGGTGGGACATCGACCTCAACCGGGCCCCCGCCACTGGCGTCGGCTCCGTGTGCAAGCGACAGGCCATGCCCGAGGCGCTGGAGATCCTCCGGCGCCTGCGGGACAAGCACGGGATCTACAACCTGCACGGCTTCGGCTTCAAGATCCAGGGCCTCGCCCAGGCTGGCCACTACCTCGACAGCGCCGACAGCATGGCGTGGTCGAAGGCCGAGGTCTATGCCCGGTCGGGCCTGCAGAACGATCTCGCCACCGCCCTCGCCTGGCGCCAAAAGGTGCTGGCCCAGGCGAATTGGGAGGACTGGAACGACCAGTCCCCCGCGATCCGCGCACCCCAACCCCAACCACTCCTTCTGGAGGGCGCATGAGTGCCGAGACGAAACGATTCACCATGGAAATCACCATGGGCAACGCCGCGATGTTGACCCCACAAGATGTCGCCGAGGCCCTGAAGGTTGTGGCCGGCCGCCTGGAGGGTGGCTACGAGCACGGCATGATCTACGACCTGAATGGCAACCGCGTCGGCTGGTTCGCTGGCGAATTCGAAGAGGAGGGAGCATGAAAACCATCTACGAGCGCCGGGCCACGCGCTGGCTCCCGCGCATCCTCTTCATCAACCTGCGGGACCTGTGGCTCAAGCTCATGGATTTCCGATGAGCGAGAGCCAACCCGGAGGACCTCTGTCCGTCCGTCTGGATAGCCTGCCACTGTCGTCCCGCACCAAGAACCTCTTCCACTGGACGGGATTCGTCACCATTGATGATCTACTGGGCTCCTCCCTGGAAGAACTCAGGCGGATCAAGGGCTTCGGAAAGATCAGCCTGGAGGAGACCGAGGCCGCCCTGGCCCAGCACGGGATCCACCTGGCGGTGCGCCGCGCTCCCCAGAGGAAGCCGGCGGTCGATGCCCTGCCCACCCTCAAGGGTTGCTTGGCCGCGCTGGAACTGGCCAGCCAGTCCTTCCGCATCCACAACCCCAACGCCTCGGTCCCCAACCTCTACGACCTCCACGCCGAGGCCGCCCGCGAAACCATCGCCAAGCTGGAGAACGCATGAGCGCCATCCACACCGCCAGTATCATCGCCGATTGCCTGAACCTGCAGGCCATCGACATCAAGCGCCGCGACAAGGCCGACGAGATGGCCGCCTTCGTTCATCTATCCGAGGGCCTCGCGCCCCTCGTTCTCCTGGCCATCAATCAGCAGCTCCACATGGACATGGCCCTCGTGAACTACCCCAAGCCCGACACCAAGAAGGTGCAGCTCTGGGCCGTCTTCTGGGACGACGAGACCGATGGCGTGGATGAAGCCCTGGTCCTGCACTACCGGGACGAGAAGGACAACCTGCTGGCCAGCATCCCGCTCTACGACATGGCCAGCAACGAACTCGATGCCTACTTCAAGGCCCTGCACGAACTGACCACCCTGGAGCCCTGGATGCTGGCGACCGTGGCCGAGGCCTGCGTCCAGGCCAACGGCGGTGCGGGCGTGAAGCTCGTCGAGGTGACGCTGTGAGGCCCAAAAAGATTGTCTCTATCACCCAACTCCTGGGATGCGAAATGATGATTGATGGGGGCTGGAGGAAAATCGCCGAAGTCATCGGGCCCAAAAAATCCCAATTTGGTGCGGCCGGCTCCTTCTACCGAGTGAAATTTGTCGGCGGCTATCAGGATTCAACAGGACGCATTTATCCCGACTGGACCCATGTTTGGCGGGGCGACTATGCCACTGTCCGCAGGGTTATCGAAAGCGAGGCGGTATGAGACCGACCACTGTCTCCCTCTTCTGTGGCGGCGGCGGCGAGTCCGCCGGGAAGGAATTGGCCTTCCGCCAGCTAGGCCTGGACACCGTGGACATGCTCTCCCACGCCGTCAACCACTGGGACCTGGCGGTCGCCACCCATGGGGCCAACTTCCCCCACATCCATGTCCACCAGGAGGACATCACCGAGGTCACGGCCGAGTCCTTCGGGGTGCGCCACATCGACCTGCTGTGGGCCAGCCCGTCCTGCGTCCATCACTCCCGGGCCCGGGGCGGCAAGCCCAAGGACGACCAGCAGCGGAGCCACGCCGACGAGGTGATCGAGCGCTGGCTGAAGGTAGCCAATGTCGAGGTCCTGCTCATCGAGAATGTGCCGGAGTTCGCCGAGTGGGGCCCGCTGGACAAGGATGGCAACCCCATCAAGGAGAAGAAGGGCCAGTTCTTCCAGCGGTTCCTGCTGGCCCTGAAGAAGCTGGGCTACCGGACGGAGTGGCGGATCCTCTGCGCCGCTGACTACGGCGATCCGACCATCCGGAGGCGGTTCTTCATGCAGGCCGTGAAGGATGGCCACCCCATCGCTTGGCCAGAGCCCAGCCATCGGGATCCGAAGAAGCCTGCCGACCTCTTCACCGGGCACCTTCCACCCTGGCGCGCCGCGGCGGAGTGCATCGACTGGACCATCCCCTGCCCCAGTATCTTCGACCGGAAGAAGCCCCTCGCCGAGGCCACCCAGGCGCGCATTGCCGAGGGCATCAAGCGCTTCGTGCTGGGCTCCCGGGCCCCCTTCTTGGTGAACCTCACCCATGGCGGGCGGCTGGAGGATCTGGACGAGCCGTTCAAGACCATCACGGGCGCCAACCGTGGGGAGAAAGCCCTCTGCTCCCCAACCCTGGTGGGCGTGGGCGGGCGGGCGGGCCAGTCCGGGCCCAGGTCCGTCGAGGATCCCATGGCTACCGCCACCACCAAGGCAGACACGACCATCGTGTCCGCCTTCCTGGCCAAGCACTATGGCGGGCCGAATGGGAACCAGACCCCGGGCGCAGCCGTAGCTGACCCAGTTCCCACAATCACAGCCGCAGGCCAGCTGGGGCTTGTGGCCGCCAACATGGTCACGATGCGCGGCACCAGCCCGGATCAGATCGCCGGAAGCGCCGGGAGCATGGAGGACCCCGTGCGGACCATCTCCGCAGGCGGGATCCACCAAGCCGTGGTGGCCGCGACCATGATCCAGACGGGCTATGGGGAGCGGGAAGGCCAGGCACCCCGGGCCCTGGACATCGAGGCCCCTCTGGGAACCGTCGTGGCCGGGGGAGCCAAACACGCCGTCGTGGCCGCCTTCCTGCAGCAGTACTACTCCACCGGAGGCCAGCACCAGGGCGTCGAGGATCCCCTCCACGCCGTGACCACCGTGGCGCGGCACGGCCTCGTGACCGTGGAC
>Ga0268298_10003164_pt1 | contig 17085 bp, 17 predicted proteins | sample WWTPWeurt_MetaG_FD_194462 | JGI IMG/M metagenome (GOLD analysis project Ga0268298, IMG submission 194462) | Activated sludge microbial communities from WWTP in Nijmegen, Gelderland, Netherland - WWTP Weurt | ecosystem: Engineered > WWTP > Aerobic digester > Activated sludge | place... | reverse complement strand
CAAGCGGCGCAACCCGGGTTTCAACGAGACCTACTTCGGCTTCCGAAGTTTCGGCAACCTCCTTGAAGAAGCGGCGAATCGCGGCTTGCTTGGATTCGGGCGGGACGACAAGTCGGGAGCCTATGTGACCCGGGTCGCAACACATCCGACTTCGAGCGACGAGACCGTGAGCGACGTGGTGACCCCGCCGGTTGCGCTGTCGAGTGCTGCGGTCGACGTTTCTGAGGGGCCCAAACTCGAGTTGGCGGCTGAAGGCGAGGCGAAAAGCCCTGGTCGTCGCCGTGGCGGCGGGCGTCGCGCGCTCAAGGAAGGCAGGGAGCCGTCGCGCGCGGGGTCGGGTTCCGCGTCCGAGCCAGCACCCATGGCGCTGCCGCCGGCAACGGCCGGTGACCCCGCACCTCCAGTAGCTGAGGAAAATCAGCCCGCCAAGTCGCGCCGGGGTGGCGGTGGTCCTCGCCATGCGGCGGCCGCTCCCGGGGCTTCGGTGCCTATTGTGGCTGAGCGTGATGCAGCGGCAGGGGCGCCAGAGCCAGCGGCGAAACGGGTTGCCCGTGCGCCCCGCAGCCGCAAGCCGAAGCTGGTCAGCGACGCTGAGTGAGCGTGGCGGGGCTTCAGATGACGGCCAGCAGCGGTGCGCAGGCTCTCGGCCTCGCGCTTGCCGACCACGAAAATTAGCCGCCACCGCACTCAGGATGTCAGCGCGCCGGCCTCGGAGGCGAGCTCCTCATGTCCCTTGGGGTCTCGGCAAATACAGTGGCCGTCGTCATCACTCAGCTATCGGATGATCACAGGCCAGTGGCACAAAATCCGTGAACCCGCCGTAGCGGGCTTTCGTGATGCAGATCACAAGCAGCCGCTCAGGCGGCGGCCTGCATCGGAATATGGTGTCCGCGACGGGTGATGCGGTTCTGCGAATCGACATAGATCAGTTCCGGCGCGTACTTGGCCAACTCGACCTCGTTGTAGGCGGCAAACGTGGCGATGATCAGGATGTCACCCGGCGCGGCGCGACGGGCGGCCGAACCATTCACCGATATGACGCCGGAACTGCGTTCGGCGCGGATCGCATAGGTGGTGAAACGCTCGCCGTTGTTGACGTTCCAGATGTCGATCTGTTCGTACTCCCTGATCTTGGCGGCATCCAGCAAATCTTCGTCGATGGCGCAAGAACCCTCGTAGTGCAGGTCGGCATGGGTTGCCGTCACCCGGTGCAACTTGGATTTCAACATCGTTCTCTGCATGGTTTCACTCATCCAGATGGTTTGGGGAAGCGCATTGTAGCGGCACTGGACCCTCTGTCAACGGCTTTTTGCGCCGCGAAAAAGTGCATCAAATCTCGATATTGTCGATGAGTCTCGTGCTGCCGAGGCGGGAAGCGGCCAGCGCGACGAGCGGAACGCCGATGCCTTGCGGCGGCGACAGGTCGGCCTGTTGCCGCACCGCAACATAGTCGGTTTGCCAGCCCGATGCGGTCAACGCGGCCTTTGCGGCGTTTTCCAGTTTGGTCATTTCTCGCTCACCTTGCCTGAGAGCGTCGCGGATTCGCTTCAATTCCCGGAACAGGCGTGGCGCCTCGGCACGTTCGGCGGCGCTAAGATAAGCGTTGCGTGACGACAGCGCCAGACCGTCGTCTGCACGGATGGTTTCGCCGCCGATGATGGCGATCGGCAGGGCGAACTGGCGGGTCATGTTGCGGATTACCATCAGTTGCTGGTAATCCTTCTTGCCGAACACGGCCGCATCTGGCTGGACGCAGTTGAACAGCTTGAGCACGACAGTGGCGACGCCGCGGAAATGTCCCGGGCGAAACTCGCCGTCGAGCTGGTGCTGGATGGCTGGTGGCTCGACCACAAATTCCTGGGTTTCAGGATAGAGGTCGGCCTCGCTCGGCGTGAACAGGACGTCGACGCCGGCGCAGGCCAGCTTGTCGCAATCGGCCGGGAAAGTGCGCGGGTACTTGTCGAAATCCTCGTTCGGCCCGAATTGCAGGCGATTGACGAAAATCGACGCGACGACCGTGTCCCCGTGGGCGCGCGCCTGCTCCATCAGGCTGATGTGGCCGGCGTGCAGGTTGCCCATGGTCGGCACGAAAGCGATGCGGCCGCGCCCCTCGAGTGCCGCGCGCAGGTCAGTGATGGCTGAATGAATTTGCATTGTCGGGGACGTCGGGCGGTCAGCCGCTGTAGGTGTGCTCGGGCGCCGGGTAGCTGCCGTCCTTGACGGCGGCGACGGCGCGGGCGGCGGCATCGGCGATGCTTGCCGCGCCGTCCATGAAGTTGCGGACGAACCTGGCTTTCTTGCCCGGCGGGATGTCGAAGGCGTCGTGCAGTACCATCACTTGCCCGGAACAGTCCTTGCCGGCGCCGATGCCGATGGTGATGATCTTCAGTTGGCCAGTGACTTCGGTGGCCAGAACGGCCGGGATTGCTTCGAGGACGATCATCGTCGCACCGGCGTCCTGCAACGCCTGGGCATCATCCTTGACGCGTTGCGCGGCGGCTTCGCCCTTGCCCTGCACCTTGTAGCCGCCGAGGGCATGGACCGACTGCGGGGTCAGGCCAACGTGGCCGCAGACCGGGATGCCGCGGCTGACGAGGAAGGCTACCGTGTCGGCCATTTCGCGGCCGCCTTCGAGCTTGATCATCTGCGCACCGGCCGCCAGCAGCGTGACGGCGTTGCGGAAGGCCTGCTCCGGCGCTTCCTGGTAGCTGCCGAAGGGCATGTCGGCGATGATGAAGGGACGGTCGCTGCCGCGCTTGACTGCCGCCGTGTGGTAGGCGATATCGGCGACGGTCACCGGCAGTGTCGTGTCGTGGCCCTGGATGACGTTGCCCAGCGAATCGCCGATCAGCAGCACGTCGACGCCGGCGCCGTCGAGCAGGCGGGCAAAGCTGGCGTCGTAGCAGGTGAACATGACGACTTTCTCACCAGCTTGATAGCACTTGGCGAGGTCGGCCTGGGTCAGGCGACGGGTGATGCTTTGAGCGGACATGGGCGTGTTATGAGCGGAACACGAAATAGACGGCGCCTAGGATACACAGTGCGGCCCACAAATAGTCAAGCTTGAGCGGCTGATCCATGTAAAAAATGACGAAGGGCACAAAGATGGTCAGCGTGATGACCTCCTGCAAGATCTTCAGTTGCGCGAGGCTCATCTCGCTGTTGCCGATCCGGTTGGCGGGGACCTGGATCAGGTATTCGAACAGCGCGATGCCCCAGGAGATCAGCGCTGCGATCCACCACGGGTTTTCGTTGAGGTGCTTGAGGTGCGCATACCAGGCGAAGGTCATGAAGACATTCGACAGCCCGAGCAGAACCACCGTCTGCCACAGCACCGGGATGTGCGTGCCGAACAGGGTCACAGGCGGACGGCACCCTGACTGGCGACCGCCGGCAGCCAGGCGGCGACGCTGCCACGCCCGGGGATCGTCAGGTCGGGTGCGATCTCGGCCAGCGGGCGGAGGACGAAAGCGCGCAGATGGAGTCTTGGGTGAGGCAGCGTCAGGTGCGGCTTGTCCATTTCGCTGTCGTTGTAGAGCAGCAGGTCGAGGTCGAGGGTGCGCGGCCCGTTGCGTTCGCGACGGTGGCGTCCGAAACGGACTTCAACATCGAGCAGCGCAGTGAGCAGCGCTTCGGCGCCGAGGGTGGTCTCCAGCGCGGCTGCCGCGTTGATGAAGTCGGGCTGGTTCCTGAGACCGACCGGGGCCGTGCGATAGAGCGACGAGGTGCGCAGGACGCGGCTTCCCGACAGGTCGGCGAGTGCCGTGAAGGCGGCAAGAACGGTAGCCGCCGGCTCGCCGATGTTGGCGCCGAGGGCGACGTAGGCGGTGTTCACTGGGTGCTGTTGCGGTCGACGCCCGGTACCGCGGGATTCCTCCGCCGGCGCCGGCGCTTGCGGTCGCCGGCCTGTTCCGGCAGCAGCATCTGCGCCCTTCCTTCGCCGTCGGCATTCTGGAAACGTGTCCACCAGTCGCCCAGCTCCGCTTCGACTTCGCCGGATTCGGCACGCAGCAGCAGGAAGTCGTAACCGGCGCGGAAACGCGGATGTTCGAGCAGGCCGTAGGGGCGCTTGCCGGCGCGCGACTCGAAGCGCGGCTGCAGCGACCAGATATCCTTGATGTCGCCGGCAATGCGCCGGGTGATGGCGAGCTTCTCGCCCTGCACGTCGAGTACCGTGTCCATCGCCTGATAGAGCGCCGGGATTTTCGTTTCACCGGCAGCTTTCAGCTTTTCCCAGTGCGCCAGCACCTCGTGCCAGAGCAGCGTGGCGAACAGGAAGCCGGGCGAGATGCCCTTGCCCGCGCGGACGCGGTCGTCGGTATTGGCCAGCGCGAGCATGACGAACTTCTCGCCCATTGGTTGTTCGAGAATGACGTCGAGCAGCGGCAACAGGCCGTGATGCAGGCCTTCGTCACGCAAGCGGGTGATGCAGTTAACCGAATGGCCCGAGGTCAGCAGCTTGAGCATCTCGTCGAAGAGGCGGGCCGGCGGCACGTTTTCCAGCAGTTCTGCCATTTCGCGGATCGGCTTGCTCGCCGCCGGATCGATGATCAGACCAAGCTTGGCGGCCAGGCGCACGGCGCGCAGCATGCGCACCGGGTCCTCGCGGTAGCGGGCGCGCGGTTCGCCGATCATGCGCAGGGTCTTCTGCTTGAGATCGCCGACCCCGTGGTGGTAGTCGATGATCGCTTCGGTGGCCGGATCGTAGTAGAGCGCGTTGGCGGTGAAGTCACGGCGCGCGGCGTCGTCGGCCTGCGAACCGAAAACGTTGTCGTGCAGCACGCGGCCGTGTTCGTCGGTCTTGGTATTGGCATCGAGCATGCCGCGGAAGGTGGTGACCTCCATCGTCTCCTGGCCCATCATCACATGGACGATCTGGAAGCGGCGGCCAATGGCGCGCGACCGGCGGAAGGCGCGGCGGATCTCATCCGGCGTGGCATCGGTGGCGATGTCGAAGTCCTTGGGCTCGGCGCCGATCAGCAGGTCGCGTACCGCGCCGCCGACGACATAGGCCTTGTGGCCTTGCTGCTGCAAACCTTCACAGACGCGCCGGCTGCCGGCGCTGATGCGGTCGCGGGTGATGCCGTGGCGCGAGACGGGGATGACCGCCGGTTCGTGGTGGCTGGCGACGGCCTTCTTGCTGCCGAAGACGCGGGAAATGAGTTTGCGGATCACGTAGTGCCGTTCAGGAAGCGCATGGGGCGCTGCGAAAAAGCGCCGATTCTACCGCAAAGTGATGATTTTCCAGCCCATTTCTCGGCTGTGCCGGTGCAACTTCTGGTCCGGGTCGACGACCACCGGCGTTGTGACCTTGCACATCAGCGGCAGGTCGTTGTGCGAGTCGCTGTAGAAAAAGCTTTCGGCGAAGCTGCCCCACCAGAGGCCGAGCGATTCGAGCCAGCTTTCGACGCGTTCGACCTTGCCGTCGCGGAACGAGGGCGTGCCGCGCGGGCTGCCGGAAAACGCCCCGCTCTGCGGGTCGACCGCGGCAACCGTGGCGATCAGGTGGGCGATGCCGAATTCGCGGGTGATCGCGCCGGTGACGAAGCTGTTGGTGGCGGTGACGATGGCGCACAGGTCGCCGCTGTCCAGATGTTGCCGCACCAGTTGACGCGCCGGTTCGCCGATCAGCGGGCGGATGTGGCGATCCATGTATTCGCGGTGCCAGGCATCGAGTTCGGCACGCGCATGACGGGTCAGCGGCGCCAGCTGGAAGGCCAGAAACTCGTGGATGTCGAGCGTGCCGGCCTTGTACTGGTCGTAGAACGCGATGTTCTTCGCCTCCTGCACTTCGCGGTCGACGACGCCCTTGCCGATCAGGAATTGCGCCCACTCGAAATCGGAGTCGCCGGCCAGGAGGGTGTTGTCGAGGTCGAACAGGGCAAGGTTCATTGTCTGAGATCCAGCGGCAGTGTTTCGTTGAGCAGTTCGCGCAGCAAGGGCAGCGTGACGGCGCGTTTGTGTTCGAGCGTGTAGCGGTCGAGCGCGCCGATGAAGGCGGACAGGGTGCGCATGTCGCGCGGAGCATGGCGCATCAGGTAATCGATCGATTCTGGGGTCAATTTGAGGGCACGTTCCCGGGCCTGGGCGGCGAGGGCAGAAGCCTTTTCGGCGTCGGACAGCGGCAACAGGCGATAGATGAGCCCCGAGCCGAGGCGGGTGCGCAGGTCTTCACGCAGCGCGAGATGGGCCGGCGGCCGGTCGGCTGCGGTCAACAGCTGCCCGCCGGCCATTTTCAGGCGGTTGAAATGGTTGAACAGGGCGATCTGCCCGGTCTCGTTGAGCGCTTCGACATGGTCGACGGCCATTTGTTCGGCACTGGTGGCGTTGCTCAGGGCCGGGTCGAGCAGCGCATCGATGCTGGTGAAACCGCTGGCCAGCAGCAGATGCGAGCGGCCCGATCCCGCTTCGCCCCACAGGCAGAACGAGGTCTCGGAGTGGGCTCCAGCCAGCCAGCCGGTCAAGGCAGCAACTGTTTCCGCGTTGCCGCCGGCGACGAAATTGTCCAGCGTCGGCGCGCTCTCCGGCAGCAAATCGAGAATCAGTTGGTGCATGGGTGTTGGACGAGGACAGGGACAGCAATTTTAGCATTGACCATGACTCCACCATTTCTTGCTCCGCGCTTGACTGCGGTCAGTTGGTGGCGGAAGATGCATTTGGCAAGTGGTGTCGGGTTCCTGACTGTCGCCGGGTTGCGCCGTGACCTTTGGATACCACCAGAGTGGGCAGGTCTTGCACCGCCCGGTGCGTCGCAAGGAGGGATGACTGCCCCCCATGGACTTGAAGCTGTTTGCCGCAGCGCCGAGCCAGCGAAGTTACCGTCTACCCTGGCCCTCTCTCAGATCAAGGAGAATACTTATGGCTACCAAATCAAAGGAAAACCCGGAACAACATCGTATCTGCAATGTCGTGGAGTCAAGAAAGACGGAGCGCGACTGGAACATCGGCAATGCCATTGCGGCCAGCGCGATCGCGGCGCCGGCCGCCGCCCTGCCGGCCAGCGTGGACCTGCGCGCCGCCTGGTGGGACATCGGCGATCAGGAATCGACCGGTTCGTGCGTTGGCTGGGCATCGACTGACGGCGTCGCACGCTACCACATGGTCAAGGCCGGCAAGTTGCCGCAAGACGGGCGGCTGTCGCCGCGCTGCACCTGGATGGCGTCGAAGGAAACCGACGAGATCACCAATCGGCCGGAGACCTTCATCGAAGGCGCCGGAACCAGCCTCAAGGCCGCCATGGAGTTCCTGCGCAAGTACGGGTCGGTACCCGAGTCCCTGTTGCCCTTCCATGTGGCCACCGCGATGTACCTGGGTAATGAAGATACGTTTTACGCGACTGCGGCAACCCGTCGCATCGCATCGTATTTCAACCTCGGCAAAAACTTCGCCGACTGGCGCAAATGGCTTGCGACCCACGGCCCCTTCATGGCCGCATTGAACGTGGACGCGACCTGGGATAACGCCAAGGCGACCAAGGGCAAGCTGGATACTTTCAAGCCAGCCACCACGCGCGGCGGCCATGCCATCTGTGTTGTCGGCTATACGGCGGACAAGCGCTTCATTGTTCGCAACAGCTGGGGCACGGGCTGGGGTGACAAGGGCTTCGGCTATGCCAGCGAGGCCTATATCACTGCCGGCTTCTTCAACGAGAGCTACGGCGCGACCCTCTAAGCGAGCGCCATGCGCGAAGCCGGGCCGAAGGCAGGAATGCGCATCCGGTCCCTGGCCTGGCTGACGGTGCTGGCGGGTGCATGTCTCATGCATGCCGCCAGTGCAGTTACGTTTCCCAACTCGGAACCTGATCCCCGGGCGATGCTGACAATTGGCGAAAGCGACAACGGACGAACGCTGGATATCGGGTGCGGTGAGTCGGTACGCGTAAGCCTGCCGGAGAATGCGACCACCGGCTACCGCTGGGCGATTGATCGCTACGATGAGCGCGTGATCGAGGCGATTGCCAGCGAAGCCGCTTACCCGGCGGGTACTCCTGGGTCGGGTGGCGAGGTTGCGTTCACCTTGCGCGGCAAGAATGTTGGCAGCGGAGAGGTCACGTTGAAATACTGGCGCCACTGGGAAGGCGAGTCGTCGGTCAGAGCACGCTTTCAGGTCAGGCTCAACGTGCACCCCTAGCCTCGCCGGGAAGCGGTCGTCTGTGGCGCGGCCAGCAGGACGCCGCGGGCGCATTCCGGGGATCGGAGAAACCGGGTTTGTTCAGCGGCTTGGCCGGTTTTGCCGGGCGGCGAGCCTTGGCTTGCGGTAAAATTTGCCCTCTTTCAACCGTCGACCGCGACAGTCAGCTGCCATGACCCAGAATAGCCCCCTTTCCTATCGTGATGCAGGCGTCGATATCGCTGCCGGCGATGCCCTGGTCGACCGCATCAAGCCGCTCGCCAGAAAAACCCTGCGCGAAGGCGTACTTGGCGGCATTGGTGGATTTGGAGCGTTGTTCGAGGTGCCCAAGCGCTACCGGGAACCGGTGCTGGTTTCCGGCACCGATGGCGTCGGCACCAAGCTGCGCCTGGCTTTCGCGCTGGACCGTCACGATACGGTCGGGCAGGATCTGGTGGCGATGAGCGTCAACGATATTCTCGTGCAGGGCGCCGAGTCGCTGTTCTTTCTCGACTACTTTGCCTGCGGCAAGCTGCATGTCGATACTGCTGCCGCCGTCGTCGGCGGCATCGCCAGAGGTTGCGAACTGGCCGGTTGCGCGCTGATCGGCGGCGAAACCGCGGAGATGCCTGGCATGTACCCGGATGGCGAGTACGACCTCGCAGGTTTTGCCGTCGGCGTCGTCGAGAAATCGAAGATCATCGACGGTTCGACGATCCTGCCGGGCGACGTCGTGCTGGGCCTGGCTTCTTCCGGCGCGCACTCCAACGGCTACTCGCTGGTGCGCAAGATCATCGAACGTTCGCAGCCTGACCTGAATGCTCCCTTCGATGGCGAGCGCACGCTGGCCGACGTCTTGATGACGCCAACCCGCATTTACGTCAAGCAGGTGCTGACGCTGATGCAGAAGGTCGACGTCAAGGGCATGGCCCACATCACAGGTGGCGGCCTGCTCGAAAACGTGCCGCGGGTGCTGCCCGACCACATCGTCGCCGAGTTGGAGAAAGCCGCCTGGCCCCGCCCGAAGCTGTTCGATTGGCTGCAGGCCGAGGGCGGTGTCGCGGAGAATGAAATGCATCGGGTCTTCAACTGCGGGATCGGCATGGTCATCGTCGTCGGGGCGGGAGATGCCGAGTTGGCGCAGGCGGCGCTGAAGGCAAGCGGCGAAGCCGTTTATCGCATTGGCAGGATACGGGCGAGGCAGGGTGGCGAAGCACAGACCGTCGTGGTCTGAGCGCCTGCACCGGGCTGCCGCGCTGGCGTGCAGCCTGCTGTTGGCTGGTTTGCCCGGGTCGCTGTGGGCGGCGGAGAAGGCCGCGCAAAAACCGGTGCCGGCCAAGAAGGTTGCCACCAAGAAGGTTGCCATCAAGAAGGGCGATGGCAACAAGGGCGATGGCAACAAGGGCGCCACGCGGCCTGCACCCGGATCCGCTTCGGAGATCGGGACGGCGGAGATCGTCGAATCGCAGTTGACCGGATTGCACGGCTCGGCGAGTTACTACTCTCAGGATTTTCACGGCCGGCGTACGGCGACCGGGGAAATTTTCGACTCGCGTGGATTCACTGCTGCCAGCAATGGGTTTCCGCTCGGCAGTTGGGTTGCCGTCCGGCGCCTCGACAACAACCGGTGCGTCCTGGTCAGGATCAATGACCGCATGCACGCCCGGAACCGGAAGCGCATCCTCGACGTTTCCCGCGCGGTTGCCGAATATCTTGACATGATTCGTGCCGGTGTCGTTCTGGTGCGCGCGGCACCGCTGAAAGCCGGCGAGCGCAACGATCGTTCCTGCCATGGCGCGTTCGAGCCCGATGAGCCGGAGCAAGGCCCGGGCTTGCCCCGGAAATCGCTGGCCCCCGCGTCCCCGGCTCAGCTCGATGCGATGCATTAGCCGGAAAGATTTCGCGCCATGCCATCACTTGGATACAATATCGGCCGCTACTTACTCGTTGGTCAGTAGCGAGAATGGCACACGAGATGAACAACAACAGACGGTTAGGAATTGTTGCCTTGGTGTTGGCCGGGTTGGTCGGCCTCGGTTATGTTGCCTATACGGCGAATCGAGTGCCCGCTGCCAACACGCCCACCGGCAATAACGGTGGGAGCAAAGCTCCCGGCGGCCCGGCTGGCGGCTTCGCGGTGGCAGTCGAGGTGGCGCGGATCGGCACCCGCGATTTCTCCGACGAGGCAAACGCGGTCGGCAACCTGAAATCCAACGAATCGGTCGTCATGCGTGCGGAAACTCCCGGGCGTATCGCGGCGATCAGTTTTCTCGATGGCACGATCGTCAGTCGCGGCACGCAGCTGGTGGCGCTCGATGCGGCAGTCCAGGAAGCTGAACTGCTGCAGGCGCGGGCGAATCTGGCGCTGGCGCGGAACAACAACCAGCGCAACCAGGAGTTGCTGGAAAAGAAGTTTCTCAGCCAGCAGGCCCTCGACAACTCCAGGGCGGCGCTCAAGGTGCAGGAGGCCGCCGTCCAGCTGGCCGAGGCCAAGGTCGGCAGGATGCACATCAAGGCGCCGTTCACCGGCATGGTCGGCCTGCGCAACGTCAGCGTCGGCGACTATGTCAAGGAAGGCCAGGAACTGATCAACATCGAGGATCTCGCCACGCTGCGCGTAGACTTCAAGCTGCCGGAAACCTATCTCGGCCGCATCATCAAGGGCCGGGTCGTCGAGGTCAGTACCGATGCGCTGCCGGGGCAGCAGTTCAAGGCGGTGCTCGACGCGGTCGACCCGATGGTCGACCAGAACGGCCGGGCGATATCCAGCCGGGCGCGGCTCGACAACGGCGCCGGGAAGTTGCGTCCCGGCATGTTCGTCCGCGTCCGCCTGTTGTTCGGCGAGCGCCGGAATGTCCTGATGGCGCCCGAGCAGGCGATCGTTCCCGGCACGCAGCCTATGGTGTTCAAGGTCGTCGATGGCAAGGCGGTCGCCGCCGGGGTCCAGCTCGGCGTGCGCCGTGCGGGGCAGGTGGAGATTGTCGACGGGCTCGCCGCCGGTGATTTGATCGTCACCGCCGGCCAGCTCAAGCTGCGCGATGGCGCGGCGGTGCGGGCGATTGGCGAGGGCGCGCCAGCAGCACCGGCACCGGCAGGGAAGGATGGCATGTCCGGCATGGTGGCTGAGCAGCCGAGGCCGGCAGAAGCCAAATGAAAATTTCCGACGTCTGCATCGGGCGACCGGTTTTCGCAACGGTGCTCTCGCTGGTCGTCATGCTGGTCGGCATCGTTTCCTATACGCGCCTGCCGGTGCGCGAGTACCCGAAGATCGACGAGCCGGTGGTGACGGTCGACACCACGTATCGCGGGGCCTCGGCCGAAATCATCGAATCGCAGGTGACCAAGCCGCTCGAGGATTCGCTGGCCGGTATCGAAGGCGTCGAGGTAATCACCTCGATCTCGCGCGCCGAGAACAGCCAGATTTCCGTGCGCTTCAAGCTCGAACGCGCGCCGGATTCGGCAGCGGCCGACGTCCGCGACCGCGTTTCGCGGGTGCGTAACAAGTTGCCCGATTCGGTCGACGAGCCGGTGATCGCCAAGGTCGAGGCCGATGCCAATCCGATCATCTGGATCGCCTTCTCGTCAGACAAGCATTCGGCGCTCGAAGTCACCGATTTTGCCAGCCGCATCGTCAAGCCGCGCCTGCAGACCTTGCCGGGGGCGGCCGATGTGCGCGTCTTCGGCGACCGCAAGTTCGCCATGCGCATCTGGCTCGACCGCCTCCGCCTTGCTGCCTATCAGCTGACCCCGGCCGATGTCGAGGACGCCCTGCGCAAGCAGAATGTCGAGGTGCCGGCCGGACGCATCGAAAGCCGTGAGCGCGAGTTCTCGGTGGTCGCCAATACCGACCTGACGAAGCCGGAGGAGTTCGGCGCCATTGTCGTCAAGACGGCGAATGGCTACCCGGTGGTTATCACCGATCTCGGGCGCGTCGAAATCGCCGCCGCATCCGAACGCAGTTCGGTTCGCTTCAACGGCCGTTCGGCGGTGGCGCTCGGCGTCATCAAGCAGGCGACCGCCAATCCGCTCGAGCTGTCGAAGGCCCTCCGTGCCGAGTTGCCCAAGGTGACCAGCGAACTGCCCCCCGGCATGCGCGCCGACATCGCCTACGATTCGTCGATCTTCATCGACCGTTCGATCGAGGCGGTGTTCAAGACCATCGGCGAGGCGATCCTGCTGGTGCTGGCGATCATTTTCTTCTTCCTGCGCAATTTCCGGGCGACGCTGATCCCGCTGGTGACCATCCCGGTCTCGCTGGTCGGCGCCTTCGCCATCATGTTCGTGCTCGGTTTCACGATCAATACGCTGACCCTGCTGGCGCTGGTGCTGGCCATCGGCCTGGTCGTCGACGACGCCATCGTCATGCTGGAAAACATCTACCGCCACATCGAGGAAGGCATGCCGAAAATGCAGGCGGCCTTGCAGGGATCGCAGGAGATCGGCTTCGCCGTCGTCGCGATGACGCTGACCCTGGCCGCGGTGTACGCCCCGGTCGCCTTCATGACCGGGCGCACCGGCAAACTGTTCGTCGAATTCGCGCTGACCCTGGCCGGTGCTGTGCTGGTTTCCGGCTTCGTCGCGCTGACGCTGTCGCCGATGATGTGTTCGCTGCTGCTCAAGCACGAGGAAAAGCACGGCAAGGCTTTCGTCGCCGTCGAGAATTTCCTGCACTGGCTGAATTCAGGCTACAAACGGGTGTTGACCGCAGCACTCAAGCGCCGCTGGATCATCATGACCGGTTTTGTCGCGGTCGCCACCTCCTGCGTCGCGCTGCTCGGCGTGCTGAAATCGGAGCTGGCGCCGGTCGAGGACCGTGGCGTCATTCTCGGCGTCTTCCTCGGGCCGGATGGCGCGACGCTCGACTACACCGACAAGTACGCGCGCCAGATCGAAGGCATCTACAGTGAGACCAAGGACGTTGAGCGCTTCTTCGTCGTTTCCGGCAACCCGACGGTCAGCCAGGGCATTTCCTTCGTCGGCCTCACCGACTGGAAGGTGCGCGACCGTCGTTCGCCCGACGTCGCCAAGGAGTTGTTTCCGAAGTTCGGGAACATTCCCGGCGTCCTGGCTTTTCCGGTGACGCCGCCGTCGCTCGGCCAGAGCCCGCGCGAACGGCCGATCAATTTCGTCATCGTCACCTCGGCCTCGTATGAGGAACTGCAGCGGGTGACCAGCCAGTTCCTCGGCGAACTGGCCAGGAACCCCGGGCTGACCAACGTCGATACCGACCTCAAGCTGAACAAGCCGGAACTGTCGGTCGAAGTCAGGCGCGACAAGGCGGCCGACATGGGTGTGCCGGTCGAGAGCATCGGCCGCGCGCTGGAGACGCTGCTCGGCGGCCGCCAGGTGACCCGCTTCAAGCGCGACGGCGAACAGTACGATGTGATCGTCCAGGTTGCCGACCACGATCGCCGCAATCCGGAAGACATCCGCGACATCTATGTCCGTGGCCGCGACGGCAGCATGATTTCGCTCGACAACCTGGTCGGTGTCAGCGAGACCATCGCGCCGCGCGAACTGAACCACTTCGGCCAGCGCCGCGCCGTGACCATCACCGCCAACCTGGCACCGGGCTACACGATGGGCGAGGCGCTGAGCTTTATGGACGGCATTGCCACGCAGCTTCTCAAGCCCGGCTACGCGGTCGATTACAACGGCCAGACGCGCGAGTTCCGCCAGTCGTCGTCCTCGCTCGGATTAACCTTCAGCCTGGCGCTGGCCTTCATCTATCTGGTGCTGGCGGCGCAGTTCGAGAGCTTCCGCGATCCCTTCATCATCATGCTGACCGTGCCGCTGTCGATGGCCGGTGCCTTGCTGGCGCTCTGGCTGAGCGGCGGCACGCTCAACGTCTATAGCCAGATCGGCCTGGTGACGTTGGTCGGGCTGATTACAAAGCATGGCATCCTGATCGTCGAGTTCGCCAACCAGTTGCAGGAAAAGGGAATGGAACTGAAGGCGGCGGTCATCGAGTCGGCGACGCTGCGCCTGCGGCCGATCCTGATGACGACCGGCGCCATGGTGCTCGGCGCCTTTCCGCTGGCGCTGGCGACCGGTGCCGGGGCGGAATCGCGCCAGCAGATCGGCTGGGTCATCGTCGGTGGCCTGCTGCTCGGCACCTTTTTCACGCTGTTCGTGGTGCCGACGGTGTATACGCTGCTGGCGGCACGCAAGGGGCCGGTGGCGGTGCCCGCCTCCTAGGCGCCGAGAAACCCGGCGACCCGTGCGGCGACCCTGTCGGCCAGCGCGGGATCGAGGCAGTCGTAATTCTCGGCGGTGAACGAGTTGGTCAGCCAGGTGATCTGGCGCTTGGCAAGTTGGCGAGTCGCGAAGATGCCGCGATCACGGAGTTCCATTTTCGGAATCGTCCCTTCCTGCGCCTCCCAGGTCTGGCGGTAGCCGACGCAGCGCATCGACGGCAGGTTCAGGTGCAACGTGTATTTCTGGCGCAGGCTGCGCACTTCGTCATCGAGTCCGGCCGCCAGCATTGCCTCGAAACGGTGGGCGATGCGCTCGTGCAGTTCAGTGCGTGCGGATGGCAGCAGGCCGATGGAGAGCAAATCGTAAGGCGGATGCTGACGGTCGCTCGCGGCCAGCAGTTCCGACATCGGCCGCCCGCTAAGTCGGCAGATCTCCAGCGCGCGCTGGATGCGCTGGCTGTCGGTCGGGTGCAGCCTTGCTGCGGTCGACGGGTCAAATATGGCCAATTTCGCGTGCAGCGCAGGCCAGCCGACAAGCGCCGCTTCGGCGTCGATTTGGGCGCGCAGTGCGGCATCAGCCTGCGGCAGGTCGGCGAGGCCGTGCAGCAGCGAGCGGAAATACAGCATCGTGCCGCCAACCAGCAGCGGCACCTTGCCGGCGGCGGTGATTTCGGCCATTGCCGCCAGCGCATCGGCGCGGAAACGGGCGGCGGAATAGCTTTCTTCCGGCGAGATGAGGTCGACCAGGTGGTGCGGATAACGCGCCAGCGTCGCCCGGTCCGGCTTGGCGGTGCCGACATCCATGTGGCGGAACACCTGCGCCGAATCGACGCTGACCAGGGCTACCGGGAAGCGGTCGGCGAGCCCCATGGCAACGGTCGTCTTGCCCGAGGCGGTCGGGCCCATGAGCAGGATGGCGGGCGGCAGGCGGGGCGGTTGCATCGCGGCGAATGCTACCACGCACGCGGGAGGCCGCTCCGGCCTATAATCTGCGGATCATAGGGGAAAACCATGTCGCTCGTGTCATGCCGCGCCTGCCGCCACACCGTCGATACCTCGGCCGAGGCCTGTCCGGGTTGCGGCGCCACCAACCCGGGGCGCCGGTTGAGCCGCCAGCAGAGTGATATGATCATTCTGCTGATCCAGTTGATCATCGGCATCGGCCTCCTGTTTGCCGCCGGCTCGTGGGTCTGGCATCAGGTGGGCCCGATCATCAAGACGCAATTGTCGAAGCCGGCTCAGTAGTCAAGGCTCAGGGCGCGGTTCGCTGTGGACGGCCTTGAGTTTTCTTCTTGTTGCCCCCATGTTCCAGCGACCTGTTCAAATCCCGGAGATCCTCGCCATGAAATTTCGCCTCCTCGCCGTTTTTGCCATTGCCGTCTCGCTGCTCTCCGGCTGCGGCTACAACCAGATCCAGATCAACGACGAGGCGGTGAATGGTGCCTGGTCGGAGGTGCTCAACCAGTACAAGCGTCGCGCCGATCTGGTGCCCAACCTGGTGTCCATCGTCCAGGGCTATGCTGCGCACGAAAAGGAAGTGCTGACTCAGGTCACCGAGGCCCGCACCAGCGTCGGCAGCATCAAGGCGACGCCGGAACTGGTCAATGACGAAGCCGCCTTCGCCAAGTTCCAGAAGGCGCAGGCCGATCTCTCCAGCGCGCTCGGCCGCCTGCTGGTGGTGTCCGAAAATTACCCGCAGCTCAAGGCCGACGCCAATTTCCGCGACCTGCAGGCGCAGGTCGAGGGAACGGAAAACCGCATCACCGTTGCCCGCAACCGCTACATCAAGGCGGTGCAGGAATACAACGTCTCGGTGCGCACCTTCCCCAACAACCTGACGGCCATGGTCATGGGCTACAAGCCCAAGGCCAATTTCGCCGTCGAAGACGAGAAGGCGATCAGCAGCGCGCCGAAGATCGACTTCAGCGCCCCCAAGCCGGCTGCCCGGTAACTCGGCGATGAGGCGCCTGGCTGCGAGCCTGGCGGGGTTGCTGCTCTGCCTGTTCGCCGTCTTCGCGTGGGCCGGGCCCGGTGGGGGAGCCGATGGGTTGGTGGCGATCCCGACACTCTCGGCACGGGTGACCGACCTCACCGGGACGCTCGGCGCCGGGCAGAAGGTCGCGCTGGAGCAGAAGCTCGCGGCCTTCGAGGCACGCAAAGGCGCGCAGGTGGTGGTGCTGGTCCTGCCCAGCACGCAGCCGGAGACCATCGAGCAGTTCGGGATTCGCCTCCTCGATACCTGGAAGATCGGGCGCAAGGGTGTGGACGACGGCGTCATCCTGATCGTCGCCAAGGATGACCGGCGGCTGCGCATCGAGGTTGGTTACGGCCTGGAAGGCCGGCTCAACGACGCCACGGCGAAGCGCATCATTTCCGAAACGATCACGCCGCGCTTCAAGGCAGGCGACCTGCCCGGCGGCATCGATGCCGGGGTCGATGCCATCCTCAAAGTCGTCGAGGGCGAGGCACTGCCGGCGCCGGCTGCGCGGAGCGCCGCGCCACCGGGCGTGGCTGGCATCAGTGAGGCGCTGCTGTTCGGCATCCTGATCGCGGTCGTCGTCATCGGCACGGCGCTGCGCCGCCTGCTCGGCAATTTTCTCGGATCGGCGGTGGTCGGTGGCGTGACCGGCGGCATTGGCTGGCTGCTGCTCGGCGGCGTGGCCGGGATCGTCGTCGGTGTGCTGGCCGGAATTTTCCTGGCGCGCTTCGGTCTTGACCTGGTCCTAAGCGGCATGGCCGGTCGCGGTGGTCGGGGCGGCGGTGGCGGCTTCGGCGGGGG
>Ga0268298_10003163_pt1 | contig 17086 bp, 12 predicted proteins | sample WWTPWeurt_MetaG_FD_194462 | JGI IMG/M metagenome (GOLD analysis project Ga0268298, IMG submission 194462) | Activated sludge microbial communities from WWTP in Nijmegen, Gelderland, Netherland - WWTP Weurt | ecosystem: Engineered > WWTP > Aerobic digester > Activated sludge | place... | reverse complement strand
GCGCCGGTGGCACAGGCGGAGCCACCGGAGGCGGCCACCCCGGCGCGGTCGAGGTGCATCAGGAGCGTCGCCGACTCGGCCTCGGGGACCAGGACCGCCAGCACGTGCGGTGCGGTGACGCCGCCGGCCGCCACGACCACCAGGTCGGGCAGCGCGGCCTGAAGCCCGGCCAGGAGGTCGGCGCGGAGGCGCGAGAGGCGGGCATGCTCGACCGCCACCTCGTGGGCGGCGAGCGCGGCCGCCCGCCCGAGCGCGACCGCGCCCGCGATGTTCTCGGTGCCAGGGCGGATGCCCCGCTGCTGGCTGCCGCCGGTCACCAGCGGCTCGACGGTCGTCCCCCGCCGCACCACCAGTGCGCCGATCCCCTTCGGAGCCCCGAGCTTGTGCCCCGAGAGGGTGGCGAGGGCCACCGAGGTGCCGGCCAGCGTGGCGGGCACCTTGCCGAAGGCCTGCACCATGTCGGTGTGCAAGGGGACGCCGGCGGCCGCGGCCTCGGTCGCGAGCTCCGCCACGGGGTGCGCCACCCCGGTCTCGTTGTTGACCCACATGACCGAGACGACTGCGGGCCGCGCCGCCAGCGCGGCGGCAAACGCGGCCCGGTCGATCATCCCCAGCGCGTCCACCGGAAGGAGCTGTTCCCGGCCCCCGAGCCTGGCCACCGCGTGGGCCGCGGCGAGCACCGCCTTGTGCTCGGTGGCCGCCACTGCCACGCCGAACGGTGCTCCCACGGCGCGCGCCGCGAGCGCGCGGCCGATCACCGCGAGGTTGTCCGCCTCAGTGCCACCGGAGGTGAAGTACACCTCGCCCGGCTCGGCCCCGAGAGCTTCCGCCACCTCGCGGCGCGCCCGTTCCAGTCCCCCCCGGGCGGCGCGCCCGAAGGCGTGGCTGCTCGACGGGTTGCCGAAGGTGGCGCCGAGGTAGGGGAGCATCGCCTCCACCACCTCGGGGCGAACCGGGGTGGTGGCGGCGTGGTCCAGATAGGCGGGGGCGCGGGACATGGGGGCTAAGATAGTCGTCCGGGCGTTACATGCTCTGGACGCCGAGGGCCACCACGTCCGCGATGTCCACCGTCTCGTGGGTGAAGAACGGCTCGCCGTAGCGGGTGCGGATCAGCGAACCGTAGTGCGCGTTCTGGACCTCGACCAGCGAGTAGAGGTCCTGCCCGGTCGGGAAGATCTCGCCGGCGGCCTTGGCGCCGTCGAACTGGCTCGCGTAGCAGCGGATCGCTTCCATCTTGGCCGGGAACTGGTCACTGATGTCCACCACGAAGGTCGGCTTGACCGGGTCCTCGCGGTAGGCCAGTGCATACAGGATCTTGTGCGGGCGGTGGGGTTCGCCGGCGGCGGTGTAGCGCGCCAGCCCCGCGAGGAAGCAGGCGTCGCGTCCCAGCTCCGAGGCGATCCGGTGGTCGGGGTGGCGTCCCACGGCGTACGGCAGGATCACCGTGCGGGGCCGGAAGTGCCGGAGCTGCTCCACCACCACCCGGCGGGTATCGTCGGTGTTCTGCAGGTAGGCGTCGGGGAGTCCGGCATTCCGCCGTTCCGCCACCCGCAGCACGGCGGCCGCACGCACCGCCTCCTCGGCCCGGAGCGCGGCGCTGCCCCGGGTGCCGGACTCGCCGGCCGTGAGGTCGAGGATCCCGGTGCGGTACCCCTGGGTGGCGGCCTTGAGCAGGGTCCCCGCGCAGGTGAGTTCGACGTCGTCCCGGTGGGCGGCGATGGCGAGCAGGTCGACGGGCATGGAGACGGCACTCACGGGTAATAGGAACGGGCAGCGGGAAACGGCCGAAATCTATACGCCGTTTCCCGCTTCCCGCTTCCCCACGGGGTTTCCCCGGCCCGGATCAGCCGTGCCGGCGCCGCCAGAACCAGCGGAGACCCAGCAGCCCCAGCACCAGCAGGACTCCAGCGGGGACCAGCACGCCGAGCGAGGCGATCAGGCCCGCGATGAAGTGGACGAAGTTGCGCCAGGCGTCCCGGAAGGCGTCGGCGATGACCCCGCCGCTCCCGGTCTCGCCCACCACCGGGGCGGGCTCGTGGACGGTCACCGTCAGGCTGGAAGTGGCCACGTGGGCCTTGAGGTACCGGAGCCGGCCCTCCATCCGCTCGATCTCCTCCCGGACCCGGGCCAGCTCCCGCTCGATTTCGAGTACGTCGGAGAGCTTGCCGGTGCGGGTGGCCAGGAGTTCGATGAGGCGGCTCTCCAGGCGCCGCGCGTTGGCGACCCGGGCGGTGATGTCGGTGAACTCCTCGCCCACGTCCTGGGCGGAGACGTTCACGTACTCGAGCTTCCCGACCGGGGACAGCCCATGCACCAGGTCGTCGAACCGGCCGGACGGGACCCGGATCTCCAGGGTGGCCGAGCGCACCTGGTCCTGGCCTGCCTGCACTTGGCTGTTGGCCACAAAGGCCCCGACCTGCCGCGCGAGCGCCTCGACCTGCGCGATGGCGGTCTCGAGGGAATCGACCTGCAGGCTGGCCTGGCCCGTCCGGATGATCATGGCGGGCATGGCGGTCGGGTCGGCGGCGGCGTTGGGCACCTGGCCCTGTTCCACGCCCCCCGCGGTGGGGGCTGGAGCGGCGGCGGGGGCCACGAAGCCGCTCGCCTCCCCTGGGGCCTCGTTCGTGGCCACGGCGTCCATCCGCGCCCCGCCGGACGCGGCCTCGCCAGGGGACTCGGAGCGGGCCATGCAGGCGGAGGAGAGGAGGCACAGCAGGAGCGCCCGGCGATGGATCGTCAGCATGGTACCCTCGAAGCGTGGAAGAGGACGCCGGGGGATGCGCCGGGGCGCCAGGGTTGCACGTCCGCGCCGGCCGGCCCGGGCTACTCGTGCCGCAGCGCCTCGACCGGGTCCATCCGGGCGGCCCGGTTGGCGGGGAACAGCCCGAAGACCAGCCCGATCAGCACCGAGACCACCGTGGCCACCACGGCGCTCCACAGCGGCACCTCCGACTGCCAGCCGAAGACCCACTCGAGCAGCTGGCCGCTCAGGAGCCCCACCAGCACCCCCACCAGCCCCCCGATCAGGGTCAGGGTGGCCGCCTCCACGAGGAACTGCCACATGATCTCGCTCCGGGTGGCGCCGACCGCCTTGCGCAGGCCGATCTCGCGGGTGCGGTCGGTGACCGAGACCATCATGATGGCCATCACTCCGATCCCGCCCACCAGCAGGGCCACGCTCGAGAGGGCGATCATGGCGGTGAAGAAGTAGTTGGTGAAGTTGCTGACGATGTCCAGGATCTGGTCCTGGGTGATCAGGTCGAAGGTGTTGGGCATGCCGGGGCGCAGCCCGCGCACCCGGCGCAGCGCGGCGGTGGTGATGTCCTGGGCCGACGCCACCGAGACCCCGCTCGCCGGCCGCGCGGCGATGAACAGGTTGTTGGTCTCGTCGTAGCGATAGTTGCGCCGGGCCGTCTCGAAGGGGATGATGGCGCCGATCTGCTGCCCGGGGGGCTCGAAGAGGTTGGCGGGGCGCTGGTAGATCCCGATCACCCGGAGCGCGACGCCGCCGATCCGGATGATCCGGTCCATCGGGTCGATGGGCCCGAACAGCACGTCGGCGGTCTCCTCCTCCAGCACGGCCACCTCGCCGCCGTTGAGCTCGGAGCGGTTGAAGAACCGGCCGCGGAGCAGGGTGCCGCCCTGGATCTCCATGTAGTGCTCGTCGGCGCCGAAGACCGTCACCACCTGGGTGGCGAGGCTCTGGTACTCGATCCGCTGGAAGAGCTGCACCCACATCCCCGCGTAGCCGATGCCGGGCGCGCGCGCCAGCGCGTCGGCGTCGGGCTGCGCCAGCACCGGCCGGATCCGCACCTCGTAGGGCAGCCGTTCGGGATTGAGCGGGGTCTGCGAGAAGTACCGGACGACGTAGAACGCCGTGGGGCCGGCGGCCGAGATGGCGTTGAAGATCTGGGTCCGGATGCCGGCCACCAGCGACGCGATGGTCATCACCGTCGTCACCCCGATGACCACGCCGAGGATCGTCAGCCCCGAACGCAGCTTGTTGCTGCGGAGGGAGTCGAACGCGATCGTGACCCCTTCCCCGACGTTGTGGAGGATGCGGCTGGGCACGGCGGGCGCTACTCGGCCCGCAGCGCGGTGATCGGGTCCAGTCGGGCCGCCCGGCTGGCGGGGTAGACGCCGAAGAGGATCCCGGCCCCGGCGCCCAGGAGCAGCGCGGCGGCCACCGACCAGAGGGTGATCCGGGCGGGCAGGGGGGTGAGGCTCGAAACGGCAAAGGCCAGCAGCCAGCCGCCGAAGACGCCCAGCAGGCCACCCAGGGTGGAGAGCACCACCGCCTCCACGAGGAACTGCCGCTGGATGTCGCGCCGGGTGGCGCCGATGGACTTCCGGATGCCGATCTCGCGGGTGCGCTCGTTCACGGACATCAGCATGATGTTCATGATCACGATGCCGCCCACCACGATCCCGATGCAGACCACGGCGGGGATCGCGGTGAACAGCCAGCCGGTGAGCTGCTTCCAGAAGGCCACCACGTTGTCGGCCTTGTCCACCGTGAAGTCGTTCTCCTCGGCCGGGTGCAGCTGGTGCGCCAGCCGCATGGCCTCTTCCGCCCGGGCCATCGCGCCGTCGAGCGCCTCGGCGTCGGCCATCTTCACGGAGACCACCGTCGTCTTGCGGCGGCCATACATCCCCTCGAACGTCGAGAAGGGGATCAGCACGAACCCGTCGAACGACTGCCCCAGCACCCGTCCCTTCCGGGCGATCACGCCCTTCACGGTGAGCTGCGTCCCCGCGATCCGGACCTGGCGGCCGATGGCCATCTCCGGCGGGCCGAACAGCCGGTCCGCGATGTCGTACCCGAGCACCACCACGTGGCGCCGCTCGCTCACGTCGGGGTCGGCCAGCGGGTCGCCGGCGGCGAACCGGTAGTCCTGCACCAGCTGGTAGGGCGGCGTCACCCCGAAGACCAGCACGTCGCCGACCGTGCGGTTGCGGTAGATCACGTCGCTCATCGGGGTGGGCCAGCCGGACTGCAGCGCCACCGCCACCGCCTCCGGGATGGCGCGGCGCACCACCTCGGCGTCCGCGCGGGTGATCAGCGGGCGGCGGTTGATGGCCTTGATCTGCTCGTCGTCGAGGAACCCCGGCGCGATCGGCGTCCGCCGCACCTGGAAGGCATTGGTCCCGATCATCGACGCCATCAGGTTGTCCTTCACGTACGAATTCATCCCCTGGATGATCGCCACCACCACGACCAGGAAGCCCACCGAGACGATGATGCCGAGCAGGGTGAAGAAGGAGCGAAGCTTGGCGCTGCTGATGGACTGGAGGGCGAGGCGGAAGGCTTCGGCGAGCGGCATGCCGGGAATCTATGCCGAACCGGCAACCGGGAAAGTGCGGCGGGCGCGGGGGCGCCGCGGGGTGAGGAGGCCTTCATCCTCCCCCGCGACGCCGCCGGGTCACTCGTAGCGGAGCGCCTCCACCGGGTCGAGGCGGGAGGCCTTGCTGGCGGGGTAGAGGCCGAACGCGATCCCGGTGACGGTCGAGGCGAGCACCGCGACCACCACCGACCACAGCGGCACCGCCGCCGGGATCGGCGTGAACTTCTGGATGGCCAGGGCGATCAGGCCACCGAGCGCCATGCCGGCGAGGCCGCCGACCAGGGTCAGGGTGGCCGCCTCGATCAGGAACTGGAACATGATCTCCCGCCGGGTGGCGCCCAGCGCCTTGCGGACGCCGATCTCGCGGGTCCGCTCGGTCACCGAGATCATCATGATGGCCACCACCCCCACGCCGCCGACCATGAGCCCCACGCTGGAGAGGGCCAGCATCACCACGAAGAACCCGCTGGTGATGCTGTTGAAGCTGTCCAGCAGCTTGTCCTGGGTCACCACCGAGAAGTTGTTCTCCTGGGCCGGCTTGAGCCCGCGGAAGGAGCGCAGCGCCGCCGTGACGCGGTCCTGGGCCTCCGCCACGCTGAGCTCCGCCTCGGGGATCACCGCGAACTGCATCCATCCCTTCCAGTAGTCCGCCACCTTGGTGAAGGTGGAGTGAGGAATGCCGATGTAGGGCGATTCGGAGTCGCCGAAGAGGCTCTTCGGCTCGGAATACAGGCCGATCACCTCGAAGGGCTCCCCGTAGGCCTTGAGGCGCCGCCCGACGGGGTCGAGGCCGGGGAAGAGGTCCTGGGCCAGCCGGTCGTTGATCACCGTGACCCGGGCGCCGGCGGCGTACTCGAGCTGGGTAAAGTTCCGCCCCGCCACGATGGTGCCGCCCTGGGTGAGGATCCAGTCGGGGCTGAGCCCGAGGATGTTCACCCCGGTCAGGTTGTTGCTGCCGGCGGCGACGGGGCCGCCGCTGCCTTCCTGCCACGAGACGCTCCGGATCCCGGGCACCTTCTGCAGCATCTCCGCCTCGGCCACCGACAGCCACGGGTTGCGCCGCCAGGGTGACATCTCGTCGGAGCCGTCGCTGACGTTGAGGCCGGCCTGGAAGAAGCGGAACACGAAGAACGTCTTGGGGCCCAGGGTCTCGATCTGGGCCGCGACGCTGCGGTTGATGCCGGTGATCGCCGAGGCCATGGCGATCACCACCATCACGCCGATGGCCACGCCCAGGATGGTGAGGGCCGCGCGCACCTTGTTGGCGCGCAGTGAGTCCAGGGCGATGCCGATGCCCTCGAAGAAGCGGGTGAATTCCATGGTGGCTCCCGGTTACTCGGACCGCAGGGCGGTGATCGGGTCGAGCTTGGAGGCCCGGCTCGCGGGGTAGACGCCGGCCACCATCCCGACCACCACGCCGAGGGCCACCGCCAGCCCGATGGACCAGGGCGCGACGGCCGCGGGGAGCGGGGTGAGGGCGCGGACCCCGAACGCGAGCCCGATGCCCGTGCCGATGCCGAGGGCCGCGCCCACGGTGGACAGGGTGGCGCTCTCGATGATGAACTGGGCCAGGATGTCCCGCCGCTTGGCGCCGAGCGCCTTGCGGATCCCGATCTCGCGGGTCCGCTCGGCCACCGCCATGAGCATGATGTTCATGATGACGATCCCGCCCACCACGAGCGAGATGGCCACCAGGCCGGGCAGCGCGGTGAAGAGCACCTTGGAGATCTTCTTCCACCCCTCCAGCGCGCCCGAGGCGTTCTGCAGGTCAAAGTTGTTCTCCTCGCCCGGCTTGAGCCCGCGCCGGGTGCGCATGATCGCCTCGGTCTCGGCCATGGCCGTGAGCATCATGTCGGGGTTGGCGGCCTTGATCTGCAGCTCGTCGAGCACGTTGAGCGGGCAGATGTAGCGCCGGGCCGGGGCCCGGAAGGGCATGACCGCGAACTTGTCGAGCGAGATCCCGAAGAGCGTGCCGCGCTTGGCCGCCACCCCGATCACCCGGTACGGCAGGCCGCGGATCAGCACCTCCTTGCCGAGCGGGTCGAGGCCGGCGAACAGCTTCTCGCCGATCTCGCTGCCCAGCACCAGCACCGGCGCGCCCACCCGGACTTCCTGGGGCGTGAAGATGCGGCCGCTGGCGATCTCGACGTTCTTGATCTCGAAGTACGACGGCTCGGTGCCCATCAGCTCGATGTCCTTGGCCGCCTTGCCCCCGTAGTTGAGGGTCATGCGGTCGGAGCAGTAGCGGGCCGTCAAGGCGGGGGTCTTGAGCCGCTCGGTCACGTAGTCGGCGTCGTCGTAGGTGATCCGGGGCCGCCGCATCCAGCCGCGCCAGGTCTCCTCGGTGACGTTGCCGGTATTGATGCCCGGCTGGCGCCGCAGGGTGAAGGTGTTGAGGCCGATCAGCCGGTTGGCGAACTGGTCCTCCATGTACACGTTCATCCCCTGCACGATGGACACCACCGCGATCAGGAACGTGACCCCGATCAGCACCCCGATCAGCGAGAAGAAGCTCTTGAGCTTCTGCGCCGCGATGGTGCGGAGCGCCATGCGGACCGCCTCGAAGACCGGCATCTCAGGCGGCCGCCTGGCCCGTGCGGGTGTCGGAGTCCAGCCGGCCGTCGCGCAGGACCACTACCCGCGCCGCGTGGGCGGCGATCGAGGGCTCGTGGGTCACGACCACGATGGTCTGCCCGTCGCGGTGCAGGTCCCCGAAGACGCGCATGATCTCCTCGCTCGTGGTGCTGTCGAGGTTGCCGGTCGGCTCGTCGGCCAGGAGCAGGGAGGGGCGGTTGACCAGCGCCCGGGCGATCGCCACGCGCTGCCGCTGGCCGCCGGAGAGCTCGTTGGGGCGGTGGTGCATCCGGTGTTCCAGCCCCACCCGGGCCAGCGCCTCCTCGGCGCGCGCGCGCCGTTCGCGTGCCGGGGTGCCGGCGTAGATCAGCGGCAGCTCGACGTTGTGCAGCGCGGTGGCGCGCGGCAGCAGGTTGAAGGTCTGGAACACGAAGCCGATCTCCTTGTTCCGCACCCGGGCCAGCGCGTCGTCGGACAGCCGGGAGACCTCCTGCCCGCTCAGCCAGTACGCCCCGCCACTCGGCGTGTCGAGGCAGCCGATCAGGTTCATGAACGTGGACTTGCCCGACCCGGAGGGCCCCATGATCGCCACGTACTCGTTGCGGCGGATGGTGAGGGTGAGCCCGCGGAGGGCCTGGACCCGCTCGCTGCCCATCAGGTACTCGCGGGCGAGGTCCTCGACGTGGATGACCCGGTCGCTCATGACTGCTTCGCCCTGGCGCTGTCGGCCCCCGCGCCCTTCACCTTGGTGCTGTCGCGCAGATCGCGGATCGCCTGGTAGGTCCCGGCCACGATCGTCTCGCCGGCCTTGAGCCCCTCCAGCACCTCGAAGTACTCGTCGCCCGCGATGCCCACCTTCACCGGGCGGAACATCGCCTGGCCGTCGTTCACCACGAACACGCCCTCGACGTCCTTCTTGGCCTTGCCGGCCGCGGAGGTGTCGGTCCGCTCGGCCGGGACGGCCTCGTTGGGGACCTTCTGGTGCTCACGCACCGTCAGGGCGATGATCGGGATGCTGAGCGCGCCCCGCCGGGTCTCGGTGACGATCCGCGCCGTGCACGAGAGGTCCGGCCGGATGTCCTTCGGCGGGTTGCGCAGGGTGATCTCCACGTCGAAGTCGACCGCCCGGTCGTTGGAGCCGGAGGCGGTGGAGGTCGAGGTCAGCTGGGCGCTGTTGCTGATCTTGGTGACCTGCCCGATGAAGGTCGTGTCGGGGAAGGCATCGATCGACACCTCGACCGAGTCGCCGTCGGCCAGGCGCACCACGTCGGTCTCGTCCACCTGCACCTTGGCCAGGATCACGGACAGGTCCGCGATCGTCATCAGCAGGCCCACGTCACGGGAGAACGTGCCCGGGACCGCGACCTCGCCCTCCTCGACGGCCAGCCGGGTGATCCGGCCGGAGAGCGGGGCCACGATGCGGGTCTTGCGGAGGTTGTCCTGCGCCTCCTGCAGGCTGGCGCGGGCCTGGTCCAGGCCGGCCTGGCTGGCCTTGGTGTTGGCCACCGCCACGTCGTACCCGGTCTGGGCCTGTTCCACCGATTCCTGGGTGATCAGGCTCGAGTTGGTCCGCTGCAGCTCCATCGAGCGGTCGAGCGCCCGCTTGGCCTGGTCCTGGTTGGCCTTGGCGCGCAGGTAGTCGCTCTGGGCGCTGGCGACGAGGGCCTGGCTCCGGCTGACGGCCGCCTCGTAGATCGCCGCGTCGATCTGCAGCAGGAAGTCCCCCTTGCGGACGACGTCCCCCTCCTTGACCGCGATCTTCGTGATGCGGCCCTGGATGTCCGACAGGACGTCCACCTTGAGGTCGGGCTCGATCTTGCCGCTGGCGGTGACCACCGAGACCAGGTCACGGGTGCCCACCTGCTCCAGGCGGACCTCGACCGCCTTGTTCTTGCTCTTGGCCGCGCCGAGGGCCATGACGACCCCCACCACCACCACGAGCAGACCGGCGAAGAGCCCCAGCTTCATGCGACGCGACATGGCTGCGTTCCTTTACGTGTGCTTGCTTATGGGCGGAGCGGGCGGCCGACCGCGGCTTCGAGCGCCGCGATTGCCTTGTGATAATCGTAGATCGCGGTCACGTAGTCGCCTTCGGCGCGCTGCACGGTGTTCTGCGCATCCGAGACCTCCAGCGCGGTGCCGCTGCCGAGCCGGTACCGGTCCTGCGCCAGGCGGAGCTGGTCGCGCGCCGCGTCGCGGCTCGCGCCCTGCACGGTGATGGCCTTGTAGGCGGTGGCCAGCGCCAGGTAGCGGCTGTGCACGTCGGCGTCGACCTGCAGGGCCTGCGCCCGCACCGACTCGTCGGCGTCCTGGGCGAACTCCCGTGCCTGCTGCAGCCGGAGCGAGCGCCCGAAGCCGGTGAACACCGGCAGCGAGATCGTGAGCCCGATGCTGAAGGGCTGCTTGGTGAAGTCGAACGGGAAGGTGCTGTTGGCCGACAGGATCCGGCGACGGACCGTCGGGTCGAGCTGGGTGCCCGTGGCGTCGAGCCCGGCGTTCTGGAAGCAGCCGGCCTGCCCCACGGGGGTGAGCCCGGCCCCGGTCCGGATCGAATCCTGCGCGATGCAGGCGCTGGCCGAGCCGAGCGCGCCACCGAGTGACTGGCTGATGAGCAGCCCATCATCCGTCTGCTGCTGGGTGAAGCCGCTCCAGCCCGCGCGCACCGAGAGCGACGGCAGGAACGCGGTCTTGGCGGAGGTGACCCCGATCGACGCCGAGCGCTCCCGCGCCGTGAGGGCGCGCAGGGCCGGGTTCTGCGCGCGCGCCTGCGCCAGCAGTTCGTCCAGGTTGAACGCCGGCTCCAGCACGGGGAAGGAATCGCTCAGCCCGATGCGGTCCACCGCCATCGGCGGCTGCACCCCGAGCCGGCGGAACAGCTCGATCTTGGCCTCGTTGTCGGCCTGCACGCTGCGCAGCAGCGCCACGTCGGCCTGGGCCTTCTGCACCTCGGCCTGGCGCACCTCGATCAGGGTCCCCTGGCCCACCCGGTACTTGGCGCTGGCCAGGTCGAGGAAGTTCTGGTTCCGCTCCACCTGCTGCCGGGAGACCGCCACCTGGGCCGCGGCCTGCAGCGCCGTGAGGTACTGCTGCGTCACCGAGAACTTGAGGCTGCTCTCCTCGTTGGCGATATCCTCGTCCACCGCCCGCTGGTTGGCCCGCTGTTCCCGCGGCGCGAGCAGCCGGGCGCCATCGAGCTGCCAGCTGAAACCCAGGCTGTAGCTGGAGCCGATCGTCGCCGAGGTGGCGTTGGTGAAGCCCTGGCCGAAGCTCGCGGTGCCGGCGCCGGTGTAGTCCATGCCGCCGCTGACCGAGGCGTTCGGCAGCAGGCCGCCGTAGGCGTTCCGCAGCTGCATCCGGGCCGTGGCCGCATTGTTGAGCCGCTGGCGGAAGAGCGGGTTGTGGTTCCTGGCCTGGGCCAGTGCCTCCTCCAGGCTCAGGGTCGCGGCCGGAGCCTCCGGGGCCTGGGCGGTCAGCATGGCCGGCAGGGCCAGCGTGCACGCGATCAGCCAGCAGCGTCGCATTGAATCGTCCTGTGGGTGATGTGAATCACGGCTGCCCCGCTTACGGGACGGGCCGACCGGGAGTTTCAGGTTGGGACAACGACATCAGTCGCGCTTCCGGACGGCCTCCATACCCAGGCTGGGATAGAGGATGCGGACGACTTCGCCCCCCGGGCCCAGATCGATGGAGGCTTCGAGGTCGCCGGTGATCTGGACCTGGTCACTCCCGCCGGCCGCGGCGGGCACCCGGCGGATGGTCAACGCGAGCTTCCGCCCGGACCGGGGAATGAACGCAGTAACCGCCCTCGGGGTTTCCGCCGCGAGGCTGATGGCCTGCAGGATGGGGCTGAAGGTGCTGTCCGCCAGGAGGAGGATCGACGGGCCGCCGGGCACCTCGCTCGCCCGTTCCGCGCCCTTCTCCACGCGCCGCATGGTCAGGCGGCTGCGCTGCTGCACAGCGTACACCTCCCCCGCCCCCGCGACGCCCCGATAGGCCAGCTGGAACGCCAGGGCGCCGGTGGCCGTGCGCTCGGAGTTGACCGTGAACTCCGTGGCGGGCCGGGTGCCGGTGAACACGCTCTTGCTCGCGACACGGACCGTCCCCTCGGTCACCGTGACGCGGAAGCTCTCCCCGCCGACCTCCCGGTCGCCGGCATGGATCACGAGCGTGCCTTCGTCGGGGGACTGCGCCGCGGCGGGCGCCGGCGGAACGGCGGGGGTGAGGAGCAGGGCGGCGAACCGGACGGTAGCGCGGATCTTCATGGCAGGGAACAATATATAGTGACTAACTTCCCGGCGATGCGGGCGCATTCCACCCTGATCTCCCGTGCCACGCTCGTGGCTGGTCTGCTCGCCGCGCTGGTCGCGGCGGAATGGTTGCGCGCCCCCGCGTCGGGGTGGCTCATGGTGGCCGGCGCGCTGGGACTGGCAGGGCTCGCCTCGCTCTCCCGCCTCCCGACCCGGCAGCGTCCGATTGCCCTCGCGCTTCCGGTGCTGGCGCTGCTGCTGCTGTTCGCCGGCCGCTACCTCTCGCGGCTGGCCCACGAGTGGCCCGCGGAGCGGGAGGCTCGGGTCAGCGCGGCCTACCGGCGGCTGAGCGGGGAACTGCGCGCCGCCTACGAGCGCACCGACCAGGCGGCCGCCCGCGCGATTCCCCTGGCGGAGGGCGACCGGGCGGCGGCGTTCGGCGCGCTCGACCGCGAGCTCCCGCGCGACGGCGCCGAGGTGGCGGTGGCCATTCTCGAGCCCACCGGCGTCCCGTGGGCCTGGGCGGGCCGGCACCGGCTGGCCCCGCAGGCGGAAGGACCGGCCGTCGGTGCCCGGCTCACCCGGTTCTACGGCACCATTGAAAGCCGGCGGGTCAGCCGGTCCGGGCGGGTGGTGGTTGCGTCCACCCTGGTGTGGGCCGACTCCTCAGTGCCGCGGCCGGACCGGAGCCTGGCGGCGCGCTTCGGCGCGTCGGCCGGCGTACAGCTCCGGCTGTTTGCCCCGGGCAGCGCGCCGCCGGCGACCGACCTGTTTGACTACGCGGTCCCGACGACGGGAGGCGAGCAGTTGCTGTTCAGCCTCCAGCCCGTGCCGCCCGACCAGGCCACGGCGCGGCGTGAGGCCGGGGCCGCCATGGCGCAGCTCATCGGCTGGGCCATCCTGGTGGTGCTGCTGCTGACCCTCGTCGCGACGGGCAGCGCCGCGGAGCGCCTGGCACTCGTCGCCATCCTGGTCTGGTGCACGCTGCGCGCGCCGCTGGGCGCGGCGATCGGCCTGGACGACCTGTTCTCACCGGCCACGTTCTTCCGCGGCCTGCTGCGCCCGGTGTCCGGGTCGGCGGGGCACCTGCTGGTGGCGGGCACGGCGCTGCTGCTGCTGGCGCTGTGGCTCTGGGACCGTCGCCTGCCGCGGCGGCCGGCGGGGGTGGGGCTCGCGCTGCTGCTCCTGCTCGGCGCGCCGTACCTCGTCGCTGAGCTGGGCCGCGGCATCACCCCACCGATCGGCGGGGTGACCACCACACTCTGGGTGAGCTGGCAGGCCACGCTGACCATCGCCACGTCGGCCCTGATCCTCCTCGCGGCGGCGCTGCTCCGGGGCGTGGCGGAACCGGCGCCGCGCCTGGGCGGGCTGCTGCTGGCCATGGGCATCGCCGTGGCGGCAGCGACCATCGGGCTGCTGGTCTGGCAGCCCCGGGGCGGGTGGCCCGAGTGGTACACCTTCCTGTGGACGCCGGCGCTGCTGCTGGTCGCCCTGCCACGGGCCCGGTGGGCCACGATCATCGGCGCCGCGATGGTGGCCGGCACGGCGGCCACCCTGCTCACCTGGGGCGCGGAGCAGACCGGCCGGGTCACCGCGGCGCAGCGGGACCTCGCCCGGCTCGGCGATGCCGACGACCCGCTCGCCGCGCCGCTGCTGCAGCGCTTCAGCGAACAGGTGGCCCGGTCGCCCGAGCCCGCCAGCGCGGCGGAGCTGTTCCTGCTGTGGCGCGGCTCCGACCTCGCCGGCCAGGAGTACCCCGCGCGGCTGGCCCTGTGGAACCCCGACGGCAGCCGCCTGACGGAGCTCGCGCTCGACTCCCTCGACCTCCCCGCGCCGCTGGCGTCGGCCCTGGTGCAGGGCCTCGACTCCGCGGCGCCGGCGCAGGTGGTCTCGCTCAAGCGGGTCCCCGGGCGGCACTACGTGCTGCTGGCGCGGCTGCCCAGCGGCCGGGTGCTCTCGGCCGCGGTGGGGCCGCGGACCCGGCTGCTGGTGCCCACCCGCCTGGCCCGGATGCTCCGGCCGCCGAGCGAGGGCCCCCCGCTGTACGAGCTCACCCTGACGCCCCCCTTCACCCGCGGGCTCGGCCCGCTGCCCGCCGAACAGTGGGTGCGCCACGGGCCCGAGGTCCGGACCGACCGGGTGCTCGACCTGCCTGGCGGGTCCCGGCACGTCCACGCGGTGGTGGCCTTCCGCCCGATGCCTTACCTGCTGGTGCGGGCGGCGCTGCTGGTCGCGGGCAACCTCCTGGCGGTGCTCGTGGTGGCGCTGCTCGCCTCGCTGCGGTGGCCCGACCTGCGCCGCCGTCTGGCCCCGCGGCGGCTCGCCCGGTCATTCCAGCTCCGGCTGGCGCTGGCGCTCGCCGGGTTCTTCATCGTGCCGGCCGCCGGGTTCACCCTGTGGGGACTGGGCCGCCTGACGGACGAGAGCAACCGGACCCGCGACCTCCTCATCACGTCGGTGCTCCGCGACGCCGTCCTCACCGCCGGCGGCCTGCTGCAGGAACCGGAAGAAAACCTCGCCGAGGGCCTGGGCGAGCTCTCCAACCGGCTCGACGCGGACCTGGTGCTCTACAGCGGCGGGCGCCTGGTGGCGGCGAGCACCCCGATCCTCCGCGAGCTCTCCCTGGTGGAGCCGGTGATGGAGGCGCGGACCTTCCAGCGCCTGGCGCTGGGCGATGAGCTCGAGCTCACCCGGCAGGCCACCACCTACGTGGCGCCGGTGCGGGTGGGGTACCGCGTGGCCAGCGCGGGCCCGCCGGGCGGGGTGGGAATCCTCGCGACCCCGCAGCTCACCTTCGACTGGACCCGGCGGCGCGATCAGCTCGACCTGCAGTACTTCCTGCTGCTGGCGATGCTGACCGGGGTGGGCGCCGCGACCATTGGGGCCCAGCTCGCGGCGCGGGCGCTCTCGCGGCCGGTGGCCGACCTGCGCCGCTCCGCCGCCGCAGTGGGGCGGGGGGAGCCGCTCCCCGCGATCGCCGCCCCCCCCGCCGAGTTCGAGACCGTCTTCGCCTCGTTCGATCGCATGGCGCAGGACATCCGGGAGAGCCAGGCCGCCCTCGACGGCGCCCGCCGCCGCACCGCGGCGGTGCTCGCGAACGTGGCGACGGCGGTGGTGGCGCTGGACGGTTCCGGCCGGATCATCCTGGCCAACGCCCGGGCGCGGCAGCTGCTCGGCGCCGAGCTCCGGGAGGGCGAGGAGCTTGCGGGCGCGCTCGCCGCCGGCTGGGCCCCGCTGCTCGAGGCGCTGGCGCGCGATCACGGCACGGCGCCGGGCGACGCCGACGTCGAATGCGGGGGCCGGATCTACCGGGTCCAGCTCGCGGCGCTGGGCGCCAGCGCCGGCGAGGGACTGGTCGTGGCGCTCGATGACCTCACCGAGCCCACGCGGGCCGCGCGCGTGCTCGCGTGGGGTGAGATGGCGCGCCAGGTGGCCCACGAGATCAAGAACCCACTGACCCCGATCCGCCTCGGCGTGCAGCACCTGCGGCGGGTCCGCCGGGAGCGTCCGGAGCAGTTCGACGGGGCCCTCGAGGAGACCACCACCCGCATCCTGGCCGAGATCGACCGGCTCGACACCATCGCGCGCGCCTTCAGCCGGTTCGGGCTCCCGGGTAGCCTGAGCGGTCCGCTCGAGGCCGTGGAGCTGGTGGCCACCGCGCACGAGGTGGCGGCGCTCTATCGCCTCAGCGACGATGGCGGGACCGTCGAGGTCGCGGGGGTCAGCGGCGCCACGGTGCCCGCCCGCCGCGACGAGGTCAAGGAAGTCCTCGGCAACCTGGTGGAGAACGCCCGTGGCGCCGGCGCGCGGCGGGTCGTACTGGTGATCGACCTCGACGGGTTCTCGGTGGACGACGACGGGCACGGGATCCCCGCCGACCTGCTGCCCCGCATCTTCGAGCCGCGGTTCTCCACGACCACCAGCGGTGCCGGCCTGGGCCTCGCCATCGTGCGGCGTCTGGTCGAAGGTTGGGGGGCCACGGTCCGGGTGGCGAGCGCGCCGGGGCAGGGCACCCGCGTCGAGGTCCGGTGGCCCGCGGTGGTTGCGCCGGGGCGCACCGGGGAGCATTCTACGGTCCGGTAGCCCAGCGGAACCATGGACGGTTGCTGGCACGTTCGGCCCGACTCCTGCATTTCCCGGGGAGGACCGTGGCGATGTCCCGCGCTTGTCGTCCTCGAGGCCCGCATCCATGACCCCTGAGCCGATTCCACAGGACCTGCTCGCCGTTCACGACCTCCTGCGCGAAACCCTTGCCACTGCAAGGGATAACGGGGGCCCGTTCCAGTACGGCGTGGCCGTCTTCCCCCGGACCGGACGGTTCGGCGCCCCGGTGTTCGGGATCGCCACCAGTGGCGGCGAGTCCACAGTCCTGACCTACCGGATGCTACAGTCGTTGGTGGAACTTCCCGTCTACATCTCGGGTCGGGTGCCGGCGACCATCCGTGAGGGGCTCTCGTACGGGCCGCCCCGGGTGATCCCGGTGGCGCTGCTGGACCAGCCCGTCCTGCGGGTGGGATTCACCTGCTGCATCGGGGCCAGCCGCGACGACCTCGACCGCACCCAGCCGCTCGAGACCAGCGTCTTCGCCGGCGACCTCACCGCCCCGATCATCCTGTTGCTCGACGTGCGCCCCGACGGCTGGCCCAACTAGCGGGTCCGCTGATCCGTCCCGCCCCGCGCGCCGCCCCCCCGGGCGGCGCGCGTGCTTTGCGTCCGTTGGAGCCAGGGTGCGTCGGCGGGATACCTGCGGCGCGCCGGTGGCGCCCCATACTCGGGGCCACTCCACCGGAGCACGCATGCTGGCACGGGTCCGTTCCGCCGCGGTACTGGGCATCGATGGCTACGTCGTGGACGTCGAGGCAGACCTGGCCAACGGGTTGCCCTCGTTCAGCACGGTCGGGCTGCCGCACGGGGCGGTGA
>Ga0268298_10003162_pt1 | contig 17086 bp, 16 predicted proteins | sample WWTPWeurt_MetaG_FD_194462 | JGI IMG/M metagenome (GOLD analysis project Ga0268298, IMG submission 194462) | Activated sludge microbial communities from WWTP in Nijmegen, Gelderland, Netherland - WWTP Weurt | ecosystem: Engineered > WWTP > Aerobic digester > Activated sludge | place... | reverse complement strand
AACCCACGACGATCTTCTTGTCGCCGAGGCAGGTGGGGCAGGCCGTCTTCCCTTGGCCGTTGCATTTTTTACAGGGACCTTTCCCCCCGCCGTTGCAGGCCGGGCAGGGCACCTTGCCCTCTTTGCAGTGGGTGCAGGGGAATTTTCCCGTGCCGTTGCACGCGTCGCACCGGGCCGCGCGGCCGACGCCCTGAACGCCGCCCGCGGTCATCCGGCCCTCGCCCCCGCAACGGATGCACGTCACTTTCTCCAACCCCTTGCAATACAAACAGGACTGCGTGCCGGACCCGAGGCAGTTTTGGCAGGCTTCCTCCCCCTTGCCGAAACATTGCTTGCACCCCGTTTCGCCGCGCTGGAAGCATTCGTTGCATTCGCGCATTTGAAGCGTGTTGGGGACGAAATAGGTGTTTTCGTACGGCGTGAAATCCGGCCGCGGCTCCGAGGGAAATTGCCAGAGATCCTGGGTGTCTTTGGGGGGCGCCGGGGGGAGAACGTTTTCCGCGGGACGGTCCTTTTCCGGCACCTGGCGAAGGGCTTTGGTGACGTTTTCGGGCTTGGGCCCCCGGGACTCCAGCAAGACCTGAAGGGTGAACGTGTAGAGCGGTATTTTCTCGCCGAGAGTGATGTGGAGGTTCGAATCCACCTGCTGCCGGGTTTGCGCGTTGCGGGCCCGCAGGTAGGCGAGCAGGGTTTCTTTAAAGGGGGCGAGGTCTTCGGGCGACAATTCCTGGGGCGACGACGTGGTCAGCTGAAGCGGCACGAGAACTCCTCCATCGATGTTCCGGGGGCGACCCCGATCGGTTCCCCCCAAGTGTAGGGGGAGTTCCGCCCCCGGTCAAGCCCGGGATTCGGGGCGCGGCGGCCGATCGGCGGCGGCCTCGCCGAACCCCGCGGCGCGGCGAACGAGAAACAGCGGGCGGCCTTTGGTTTCGTCCAGCACGCGGGCCAGGTATTCGCCCAGAATGCCCAGGGCCAAAAACTGGGCGCCGCCCATCAGCAACACCACCGCGATCAGCGAGGTCCACCCCTGGACGGTTCGATGGGCGACGAACTTGACGTAAAAAGCCCAGGCGAGAAGCACGGCGCTTCCCGCCGAAGCGGCGAACCCGGCCAAGGTGACGAGCCGGAGCGGAACGTGGGAAAAGGACGTCACGCCGTCCACGGCGAATCGGATCATTTTCCAAAGGGTGAATTTCGTTTCCCCCGCGGCCCGGGCCGGACGATCAAAGGGAACCCCCTCCTGGCGGAAACCGACCCAACTGACCAATCCACGAAAATAGCGGTGCCGCTCGGGGAGGGCGATTAAGGCGTCCACGACTTTTCGATCCAACAGTCGAAAGTCCCCCGCGTCGGGCGGGAGGGACACCCCCGCGATCAACCCCAACCCCCGGTAAAACAAACGAGCCGTCCATCGCTTGAACAGGGAATCGCCCGGCCGCGCGCGCCGAACGGCGTAAACGACTTCGACCCCGGCCCGCCAACGCTCGACCAGGCGGGGCAGCAGAGCGGGCGGATCCTGCAAATCCGCGTCCATGAAGACGCAGGCCCGGCCGGAGGCCCGGGAGAGCCCGGCGGCCAGGGCGCTTTGGTGGCCGAAATTTCGGGAAAGTTCCAGGAGCCGGACGCGGGAATCCGACGCGCGCAGGGCGTCCAAGCGGTCCCCCGTTTGGTCCCGGCTGCCGTCGTTGACATAGATGATTTCGCACGGGAAACCCAGACCGTCCAACACCTCGACCAGGGCCCGGTGGAACACTTCAATCACCCGTTCCTCGTTATACACCGGGACAATCACCGACAATTCCATCGACGTCATGGGGCCCCCCATTCCAGATAGCCTCCGCTCGATTCATCGGCGGGGACGGTGCGCAGCGCGGGAAAACGAATTCGGACCGGAAGCCGCCCGCCCGGGGAGAGAGCCAGGCGGCGTTTCCGCCAGGGCCCGAGGGCCAGGACCGGAACGGGCACGGGACCGACGGAAAAACGCTCCACCCGGGCTTCCAGGGCCGGTCCGGGGACCGACTCGGTGGCCACGGCGGCCCGAAGGCGGAGCGGGAATCCCCAACAACGTCCGCTCACCTCCACCCGGTTGTCGGCCAAAAAGCGCACGCGGGGGTCCCGCAGGACCGGCGCTTGGGCCGCGAGCAGACGCTCCGCGTCGGCCGCGGTCCACCGGGCGGACACCAATTCCAGTCGATGAAGATCGAGGAGGCGCGGCTGGCCCGCGTCGTCGCGGGCGAGGACCAGACCGTCCAACAACAATTGGACCCGGCCGATGGACCAAGCGCCGACCGTCAGCCGATCGGTGGACAAACGGCACATGCTTTGGCCGGGGTAACGAAGACTCGGCTCCAGGGACCCCTGAAACCCCTCCAGCGAGATGCCGTCCCCGAGCCCGGGAAGGATGCCGGCGAGCCCCGAAGGTCCTTCCATCGCGACGCTTTGGGTCGACCGTTGCAACAACACCGCCGAGGTTCCGTCCGGCAGGGGCCATCGGCCGGCCTCGTTGAACCCCCGGCGAAACCAGCCGGCGGGGTTGAGGACTTCGTCCCGGGCCTTCTCCCAGGCTTCCCCGGCGCCGGAGGCCCCCGCGGGAGCTGTTTTGACCAGCAGGAATTCCGCAAATTGTCCCAGCCGATCCAGTCGGGTTTGGATTTCGATCCGATCGGAAAGGCCGCGTTCCTCGAAGCCCCACGCCAAGGACGGTTCGTTTAAAAGGGCATCGCGGGCCACCAGGGTCAGCACCGGCGGTGAATCGCCCGTCGGCAAACGCTCCCGGACCCGGTCCACAATGGCGTCCAGCGCCGATGGATCGGGGACCGTTCGACGGGCCGAATCGGGTCCCCAGGTGGACCAGGCGGTGGCGGTCAGGGCCCCGGCCGCCAAAACGGCGGGCACGTGAAAGGGCAGCGCGGCGGCGGCCACGGGCAGCGCCAAAGCCGCCGGCAGGAGGACCCGGGCCTCCTTCAGGGGGCAGAAAAGGACCGCGGCCAAACCGGTGGACAACCAGGCCACCGGACGGCCGAAAAAACGTCGCCGACGTAAAAAAGCCCAAAGAAGTCCCGCCCCGCCCGCGAGCGGCCACAGAAGCGCGGGAAATCCGGAGAACACCGGCCAAAACCACCCCGCGGGGAAAGGACCGGCGTCGGACCGGGTCCGAAAAAAGGCCACCGCCGCGGGGATCAGGACCGTGGCGTTGAGCACATACCAGGGACCGGCCACCGCCACCGCCGCCAGAAACCCGAGAAGGAGCCGACGTTTGTTTTTACGACGGACAAAGAACGTCCAGGCCGCGGCGGCGATCACGGGGGCGACGTACAACAAAAAGGTCCAACGAACGAGGACGCCCACCCCCAGCGCGACGCCCAAAGCCACCGTGCGGCGAAACCGGATAAAGCCGTCGGTGGCCACCCACAACCCGTGGGCGTACACGACGGCCGCGGCCAGGGCCGCGTCCGGCGCCGGTCGGCGCGTCCAGGTCAAAAAAAACGGAACGGTCGAGGCCAGGGCGGCCGCGGCGAGCCCCGCCTCCGCGCCGCCCACGGGAAAGGCGAACCGGTAGGCCCCCATGGAAAGGAACACGATCGACAAAAAGCCGACCACCCACACGGCCGCGTCGGCGGGATCCGTTCCCAGGGACCGCCCCAGGGACAATCCGACGGACAGCAGAGCGGGAACCAGGGGCGGTTGCTGGGACGTTCCGCCGCCGGGACGAGCCTCGAGCCAGTCCAACAGGCGACCGGCCCGAAGGTCCGTTTCGACCCGGCGGGCTTCCAGCAACAAAGCCGCGGCGGATTCCTCGGGCGGACGAACGTCCCATCGCAGCCACGACCAGAGCGCGGCCGCTTGCACCGCGGTCAACGCGACCGCGGCCAAAAAAAAGACCCCGCGTCGGCGCGGGGCCGGGGGCGCCGGAGGCACGGTCACCGGGGGTTCCCCCCGTTCCCGGACCCCGACCCGGGGAGAGGGCCCCCGCCGCCGGAACGGGGGTCCGGCCCGCGCCGCCGATAAAGCTCGTACAGGAGAGCCGCCGAGGCGCAGGAAGCGTTTAAAGAAGGAACTTTGGCTTCCCCCGGCACCGCGATCAGATCGTCGCAACGCTCGCGGACCAACCGGTGCAACCCCGTTCCCTCGGCCCCGATGACCAAGGCGACCGGCTGGGCGAAATCGAAGGCGGCGCAGGAGCGCCCGGCGGCGTCGGCGCCGTAGACCCAGTAATCCTTTTTCTTGAGCTCCAGAATGGTTTGACCGATGTTGGCCACTTGAACGAGGGGAACGAGGCCGGCGGCGCCCGCCGACGCCTTGTCCACGGCGCCGGTCATGCCGGCCGACCGCCAACGGGGAATTACGACGCCCCGGGCGCCGAAGAACGCCGCGTTTCGAAGGATCGCGCCCAGGTTGTGGGGATCGGTCACGCCGTCGAGCAACAGCAGGGGCGACGGTCTTCCCGCCGAAAGCAAATCGTCCAGGGTTTGGTATTCGTGGGCGGAGACCCGGGCGGCCACGCCTTGGTGCACGGCCCCGCCGGTCAGGCCGTCCAGGCGTTGCCGGTCCACCCACTGAAAAACGACACGGGAGGCCCGGGCGGCGTTCAGCACGTCTTCCAAGCCCGAAGCGCCGCGAAGGATCCACAGCTTGTTCACCCGGCCGGCCGTGAGCGCGGCGGCCACGGGGTGCCGACCCCAAACCAAATCCGACGTCAGTTCGTTTTCCACCAACGAGGCCCCTGGGGCGTGTCTTCGACGACGACGCCCCGGCGCGCGAGTTCGGCGCGCAAACGATCGGCTTCCGCCCAATTTTTCCCTTTGCGGGCGGCGGTCCGCTGATCCACCAGGGATTGGATGTCCCCGTCGGCCGCGGCCGACGCCGCCGCCCCCTCGATGCCCAACACCCCTTCGAACGCCTCCCGCAGCAAGGCGACGCCCCGGCGAAGGGCATCGGTGGAAAGCCCTTTGGGGGTCTCCAGCCGCGTTTTCAACTCGCCCAGCAGAGCGTGCACCACGGCCAGGGCCCGGGGCGAATTGAAATTGTCCGCCAGGGCCTCGTCCAAGCGATCGGGAAATTCAGCCAGGGTTTTCTCCAACGCCTTCGCGTTCCTTGGTTTGTCGGCCAGCGGGGTCTTAAGTCCCGCCTCCAACCGACGAAAATCCTCGTCGATTTCGGCCAGTCGATCCGCGGCCTGCTTGAGCAAATCGTCGGAAAATTCCAGGGGGCCCCGGTAGTGGTGGCTCAGCAGGAAAAACCGGACGACCCGGGGCGCGTGCAGTTTAAAGATGTCCGTCAGGGTGAAAAAATTTCCCAGGGATTTGGACATTTTTTCCTTGTTGACGGTCACGAACCCGTTGTGGATCCAATACCGGGCGAACGGCTTGCCCGTGGCTCCCTCGGACTGGGCGATCTCGTTTTCGTGGTGGGGGAAAATCAAATCCTGCCCGCCCCCGTGGATATCGACGGTCTCGGTCTTTAGATTCGCGAGGCTCATGACGGAACACTCGATGTGCCAACCGGGGCGTCCGGGTCCCCAGGGGGACGGCCAGGCGGGTTCCCCCGGTTTGGCCGCTTTCCACAGGGCGAAATCCAGGGGATCGTCCTTGCGGACGTCCACCTCGACCCGGGCGCCGGACAAAAGATCGTCGGGGGACCGCTTGGCCAACCGCCCGTAAGCGGGAAATTTTCGTACGGAATAGTAGACGTCGCCGTCGCGGGGATAGGCCAGTCCCTTGGCGACGAGTCGCTCAATGAAGGAAACGATGGCCGGGACGTGGGTGGTCACCCGGGGGTAGATGGCCGCCCGTTGCACCCGGAGACGGTCCATCTTGTCGAAATAATCGGCGATGTACCGGTCCGCCAGGACCTCGGGGGCTTCGCCGCGTTCCGCCGCGCGGCGGATGATTTTGTCGTCCACATCGGTGAAATTCTGGACGTGGGTCACGGCGTATCCCAGGCGCTCCAGGCACCGGCGTATGAAATCGAAGGTGACGTAGCAGCGGGCGTGGCCCAAATGGCATTCGTCGTAGGGGGTGACGCCGCAGACGTACAAGGAAACCCGCCCGGGCGTGCCGGGCTCAAAATTTTCTTCGCGGCCGGTGAGCGTGCTGTGGAAGCGGAGCGGGCGGGGGGTCATGAACGAACGCGCGGGGCCAAAGCGACGACGGCCAGGGCGGCCAGCCCCTCCCGTCGACCGACGAATCCCATGCCTTCGTTGGTCTTGGCCTTGACGTTGACGCGGGACGGGGGAACGCCCAGGGCCCGGGCCAGTCGCGCGCGAATCCGGTTTTTGTAGGGGCCCAGGCGCGGGGCTTCGGCCAACAGCGTGGCGTCCACGCTGACCACCTCGTGGACCCGGGCCGTGCGCCGGCGGGCGTCGGCGAGCAATTTCAAACTGTCGGCGTTCTTGAAACGCGGATCCCGGTCGGAATACCACGTCCCGATGTCGCCCCGGCCGGCGGCGCCGATCAACGCGTCGATCACCGCGTGGGTCAGCACGTCCGCGTCGGAATGGCCCTCCAGCCCCCGGTCGTGGGGAATCCGCACCCCGCCCAGGATCAACGGCCGGCCTTTTTTGAACCGATGGCTGTCGTAACCGAACCCCACGCGGGGGACGGGCGTCCGCGGCGAAACCACGGCGCTCACCGGTCCTTTCGGGCGGTCAAAAGCCGGCGGCACAGGTCGAAGTCTTCGGGGAGCGTCACTTTGAAATTATCGGCGGACCCCCGGACGATTTCCACCGGGCGTCCCGCCCGCTCCAGGGCCTGGACGTCGTCGGTCAAGGGACCGGTCATCTCGAAAAAAGCGCGGGTTTCGGTGCGTCGAAATCCCTGGGGGGTTTGGGCCAACCAGAGTCCCGTACGGGGGACCGTCCGGCGGACCGACCAACGTCCGGCGCGTTGAACGCCTTCTTTGATCGTGTCGGGCACGGGCCAGGCGGCCAGGGCCGCGCCGGTGCGGCGCGCGGCGCGGATCACCCGATCGACGACGGGGCGCGTGACCAAGGCCCGGGCGGCGTCGTGCACCAGGACGAGATCGCAGGGGCCCGGGAGGGCCCGCAGACCGGCCCGAACCGAATCGGACCGTTCGGCCCCGCCGGGAACCACCGCCACCACTTTTTTAAACCCGGCGCGTTTCAGGTAACGATCCGTCCACAAGCGGCGGTCCTGGGGAACCACCATCACGATGGCGGTCACGGCGGGCGTCCGTTCCAGGACGCGGAGCGGCCAATGGAACAGGGGCCGCCCGTTCAGGGAGCGGAATTGCTTGGGCGGACCGCCGGCGCCGAAACGGCGACCGCGGCCCGCGGCCACGAGGACCGCGCCGACCGGCATGGGCCCTTACAGGTCCGGGTGGGCCGGCGTCGCCGGCCGTTCCGCGGCGGCGGCCGGTTCGGCGTGCCCGCGGGCCATCTTGGTGAAAATCATCCGCCCGGCGGAGGTTTGCAGAATCGACGTCACCGTGGCGTGGACTTTTTGCCCGATGGCCCGGCGGCCTTCCTCGACCACCACCATCGTCCCGTCGTCCAGATAGGCGACGCCCTGGTCCCGCTCCTTGCCTTCTTTGAGCACAAAGACGTTCATGATTTCGCCGGGGAGCACCACGGGCTTCAAGGCGTTGGCCAGATCGTTGACGTTCAACACCGTGACGCCCTGGAGGCTCGCGATTTTGTTGAGGTTGAAATCCGTCGTCAACACCTTGGCCCCCAGATCCTTGGCCAGGGCGACCAACTTGGAATCGGCCTCCTTGATGTCGGGATAATCTTTGTCAAAAATGCGGACCGGCACCTCCGGGTTTTCCTGAAGCCGCGCGAGAATGTCCATGCCGCGCCGCCCCCGGGCCCGCTTGGCCCCGTCGGAGGAATCCGCCACGGCCTGAAGCTCCTGGAGGATGAACCGGGGAACCACCAGGGTTCCGTAAATGAATTTCGTCTCGCAGATGTCGGCGATGCGGCCGTCGATGAGGACGGACGTGTCCACCAAGTGGGTGGCCAACGCTTTTTTCTTCGCCCCTTTGACGATCAGGTCCCGGTCCAACAGTTCCAACTCCGACCGTTTCCGGACAAAGAGCACCATGCCGAGATACGACAGCACCAAATGGGAAATCAGGGACCCCTTCTGCGCGAAGGCGAAGACTTTGTCGCTTCCCAATTGAAACGTGACCCAGTTGAGCAATTGCGCGGTCACCAACCCCAACACCGCGCCGATCACCGCCGAGATCAACGCGTCCAACGCCACCCGTTCGATGACAATTTCGGCGCCGATGACCAACAACGCGACGCCGACGCCGATCAGAATTCCCTTGGAATCATGGGAAATCTGTGTGTAGCTGATGATGGGCCCGATCACGATGACCAAGCCCCTTATGATGTTGATAAGCACGGAGTACCCCCCCGATTAGGATAATAAAATCATTGATTCGAAAGTCCGGCCTGGGCCAAGGCTTCCGACAAGGTCGCCACGGCGCGCACCTCCAGCCCTTGGGGCCACTCGCCGGCGCGACCCCGCGCCTTGGGCATGATCACCCGGGCGAAACCCAACTGGGCGGCCTCGCTCAGCCGCTCCGCCGTTTGGGCCACGGGCCGCAGTTCGCCGCTCAATCCCACTTCCCCCAGCCACAGGGTTTTGGGCGGAATGGAACGGTCCAAAAACGAGCTGGCGATGGCCGCCGAAATGGCCAAATCGGCGGCGGGTTCGCGCACCTCCAGGCCGCCGGTGGCGTTTACGTAGACGTCCTGGGAATCCAGATGAAAACCGCAGCGTTTGTCCAACACCGCCACCAAAAGCGACGTCCGGTTGTAATCCACGCCGGACATCTGGCGGCGGGGCATGCCGAAAAGGGTTCGGGAGGTGAGGGCCTGGACCTCCACCAAAAGCGGGCGGGTGCCTTCCAGGGCGGCCAGAACCGCGGTGCCCGCCGGCGCCGCCCCGGCGTGGTCCCCCAGAAAAAGGGCCGAGGGGTTCTGGACTTCGGCCAACCCCGCGCCCGTCATTTCGAAAACGCCGATCTCGTTGGTGGGGCCGAAGCGATTTTTGACGGCCCGCAATATTCGGTGGATGTCCTGCCGTTCGGTTTCAAAATACAAAACCGTGTCCACCATGTGCTCCAACACCCGGGGGCCGGCCAAATCCCCTTCCTTGGTCACGTGCCCCAGGAGGAAAACGCCGATCCCCCGGCCCTTGGCCAGGTGGAGCAGTTCCGCCGCGCATTCCCGAATCTGGGCCACGGCCCCCGGGGCGCCGGGCAATTCCGGCTTGTGGACCGTCTGCACGGAGTCCACCACCAACACGCCGGGGCGGACCTCCTCCACGGCTTCCAAAATCTTGGTCAGGTTCGTTTCGGCGACCAGGAAGAGGGACGGATTGCGCACGCCCAGCCGGGCCGCCCGGCCTTTCACCTGGTCCGGGGATTCCTCTCCCGAAACGTAGAGCACCGGAAAATCGGGACGGGCCAATCGATGCGCCACCTGGAGCATCAGGGTGGATTTCCCGATGCCGGGGGCGCCGCCCAACAGGACCAGGGAGCCCGGCCAAAGGCCGCCGCCCAGAATCCGGTCGAATTCTCCGATGCCGGTTTTCCGCCGCTCGGCCGTCAGCACCGCCGTGTCGGCCAGGGACATCACCTTGGACGAAAAATCCGTGAGCCGCCGGGGTGCCGCCGCGGGGGCCGGCGTTTCGGACCGCTGGACCAACGTGTTCCACTGCCCGCAGGCCGGACACTGCCCCGCCCATTTCGGCGTGTCGCCCCCGCAGTCCCGGCAGACGAAAAGGACCCGTGTTTTGGTTTTCACGGACGGGTGGCCGACGGGGCGGAGGCCGGGCGGCTCATGCTTTCGGACCTTCGCCGCCGGCTCCCGGGTCGGGCGGTTTTTTCAAATCCTTGAAGAAATCTTCCGGCTTCATGGTCTGCAGGCTTTTCTTGAATTCCTGGACTTCCTCTTCGGAAATGGGTTTCAGCAGTTCCGGACAGGCCTCGAACACTTCGTCCGCCACGTAAATGGGGCAATTGCGGCGGACCGCCAGGGCGATGGAGTCCGACGGGCGGGCGTCCACGACGAGGCGTTCGCCCTCCCGCTTCAAATGGATTTCGGCGAAAAACGTGCTGTCCCGCAGGTCGGTGACGACCACCTTTTCGAGGGTCGTTCCCAGCCGCTCCAAGGCGTCCAGAAAGAGATCGTGGGTCAGGGGCCGCGGAAATTTCTGTCCCGCGAGGGCCATGCCGATGGACCCGCCTTCGTACAGCCCGATCCACACGGGGAGGAGCCGGGGGCCTTCGGTTTCCTCCAAAACCAAAACGCATTGGCCGCCCACGTTGGCCAAGGAATAAATACGGGCTTCGTGCAGCATGGTCGCCTTTCTTACCGCGCGATATTCACGAGGCCGAAGAGGAACGCGATGTCTTCGTCCTTAAAGAGAACGTTCACGTTGGCGTTGAAGTTCTTGCGGACGGCCAAATCCTCCACGCCGCCGCCGACCCACACCCACGGGGCGATCGCGTTCACCCGCAGGCCGGCGTTGTACACCGGTTTGTCCATTTTGACGCCGCGGATCGTTTCGTCCCGGCCGAAATTGTACGCCTCGCCCTCGACCTCCACGCGGCGATTCCAGGCCGAGGAGGCCGGCAGGGGACGGAAGCGGGCGCCCACGCCCCCCGCCGATCGGATGGCGCCGGCGTAAAGGGTCAGCGGACCGAAATCCTTGCCCATGACGGCGGTCACCGTGTTGCGGCGCTCCAAATCGGCGGTGGGATCGGCTTTCCGGTCCTCCCGACGCCCCAGGTTGTTGCCCGCGATGTAATAAAACTTTCCCGGGCGCGGAACCCACCGCAACCCGAGATCGGCCCGGAATTTTTCGTCCTCAAAGTCGTAGCGCTGGTGGTAATCCCAATACACCTCGATGCGGGACACCCGCCCGGTAAAAGTTTCCAAATCCTTCGTCGCCTGCTTGACGCTGGTCATGGTCTGCTTCAATTCATCGCCCATCTTTTCGTCGGTCACCAGTTTGCCCAGGAGGCCCTGCCCGTTTTGCACCCGGGCGGTCAAATCGTCCAGCCGCTCGGAAACGGACCGGAATTTGGCCAGAGCCACTTTGATGTCCTCTTTGCGGTCGGTGGTGATCTCGGCCAGGTCCGCCGCCACCCGTTTGGCGTGGGCCGACACGTCCCGAATGTTCTGGACGATTTCCGTCATCTCGGCCCGCTGCTCGCCCAGGGAATCCGCCAGCGCCTGGGACACTTTCCGGAAATTGGCGATGGTGGTTTTGAGGTTTTCCGCCACGGCGCCGGTTTTGGGATCTTCCTTGAGGAATTCGCCCAATTTGGTCATCACCTCGTCGAACGTCAGGGACGGGTCGCCCTCCAGCGTTTCGCCGGGCTGAAGCACGGGGGCGGCGGGGTCGCCGAGGCTGAGATCGAGGAATTTGCTTCCGATCAACCCGGTGGACGACACGTGGGCCCGGGCGCCCTTGTGGACGGCCACGTCCTCGCGAAGTTGAATGCGCACCCGGGCCCGGGGCCCTTCGAGGCCGATGGTGTCCACCTGGCCCACTTCGACGCCGGCGATTTTCACGGGGCCTTTTTCCGGCAGGCCGCCCGCGTCGTCAAAATAAACGTACAGGGGGTAGCGGCTTCGAATGTGGAAATCCCCGAGGATCAAGATCCCCGCGGCGAAGACGAACAACCCCGCCAGGGTGAACAGCCCGACTTTGGATTCCGAGGTCAGGGCCATCAGACGTAGGCCTTGACCGGCATCTGGATGGGCCCGTGGGAGGACCCCGTGATGAACTGGCGCAGCACGGGATCGGTCGTCGCCTGGATTTCCGCGGGGGTGCCCACGGACACCAGGCGCCCTTCGTAAATCATGGCGATGCGGTTGGAAATCTTATAGGCGGATTTCATGTCGTGCGTCACGGCGATGGAGGTGATTTTAAGTTTCTCCCGAATGTTGACGATCAAATCGTTGATGACGTCCGACATGATGGGGTCCAACCCCGTGGTCGGCTCGTCGTACAAAATGTATTCCGGCTCGTGGGCGATGGCCCGGGCCAAGCCCACGCGCTTTTTCATCCCGCCCGACAGCTCCGCGGGTTTCAGCCGCGCCACCTCGGGTTTAAGCCCCACCAACCCCAGGCTCCGCTCCACCAGTTCGTCCGGTCGGCCCAGGGACTTGCGGTTCAGGTTTCGGACCCCGAAAAGTACATTTTCGGCCACGGTGAGCGAATCGAACAGGGCCGCGCCCTGGAAAAGAAAGCCGAACTTTTTCTGCACCTCGGCCAGGGCGTCCTCGCCGATCCCGGCGATGTCCTGGCCGTCCACGATCACGCGCCCCTGGTCCGGGCGCAACAGGCCCACCATGAGCTTGAGCGTCACGCTTTTGCCGGTCCCCGAGCCCCCGATGATGGTCAGGGTTTCCCCGTCCCGAATCTCCAGGGAAAGTCCCCGCAAAACGCGGTTGGCGCCGAACGCCTTGTGGACGTTTTCCAGCTGGATCATCAGCCGATGCCCAGGGACACCAGGAGCGCCGACAGGAAATAATCGCTGACCAAGATAAACACCATGCTGACCACGACCGCGCTGGTCGTGGCCCGGCCCACCCCTTCGGCGCCGCCGGAGGTCTTGAGCCCTTTGTAACAGGACGTCGTGACTATTATGAGAGCATAAGCCAGGGACTTGATCAACCCGTGAAAACCGTCCTCCAATTCGATGGCGTTGATTTCGTCCCAAAAGGTGGAAGAGGGAATTCCCAGACGGAAATGGGCGACCAGATACCCGCCCCCAATGCCGATCAAATCGGCGAAGACGGTCAAAATCGGAACCATTAAAAGGCAGGCCAAAAAGCGGGGCACCACCAGATAACGCACCGGATTGGTGCCCAGCGTGAACAGGGCGTCCACCTGTTCGGTGACGTTCATGGTGCCGATCTCGGCGGCGATGGCGGCCCCCACCCGGCCGGCGACCACGACGGCGGTCAGGACGGGCCCCAGTTCCTTTAAGAGCGACAACCCCACGACGGTGCCCACGTAGAGGGGCTCGTTGAACACCTTCTTGAAAGAGAATCCCGTTTGCAGGGCGAGCACCATCCCCGTGAAGAGCGCCGTGAGGCTGGTGACCGCGAAGGATTGGTAGCCGATTTCGTACATCTGGGCCACGACGTTTTTGGTGTCCAGGCGGGTGGTGAAAATGGAGCGGACGGTTTTCCGCAACAGAACGACGACGCTCCCCACCGTCTCGGAGAGGTCCACCACCTGGCGGGAAAAAAGCTGGAAGGTGACGCGGATCGGCTTCACGCGGACGCCCGGTGGTGGCGGGGAACCCGTTTGGAGATCCCGCACAGGATCTCGTAGGGGATCGTCCCGGCGGCGAGCGCCAGATCCTCCGCCGTTAAATTTTGCCCGCCCTGTTGGCCGATCAAAACGACCTCCTCGCCCACGTCCACGCCGCGCAGGCCGGTGACGTCCACCAAAATTTGGTCCATGGTCACCCGCCCCACCACCGGGCATCGCCGGCCCCGGAGGAGGACCTCCCCCCGGTTGGAGAGGACCCGGGGGTAGCCGTCGGCGTAACCCACCGGCAGGGTGGCGATTCGGGACCGCCGGGGCGCCCGCCAGGTCCAGCCGTAGCTGACCGGGGCGCCCTTGGGAATCATTTTCACAAAAACGACGCGGGTCTTCCAGGACAAAACGGGGCGAAGGGATAGGATTTTCCCCAGGGACGGCGACGGGGGCACGCCGAAGAGCGCGATCCCCGGCCGGACCAAATCGTAGCGGGCGGCGGGCCGGCCCAGGGCCCCCGCGGAATTGGCGGCGTGGACCCAGGGGGGGCGGGTCGAAAGGCCGCCGAGCGCCTCTTCAAAGGCGCGCAACTGTTGGGCCGTTTCGGGGGCGGAATCCGCGCAGGCCAAATGGGTGTAGACGCCTTCCACCCGCAAAAACGGGTTCGCTTGGAAAAGACCGAGGGCTTCCCGGGCCGTGGCCGGAGCCATGCCGATCCGCCCCATGCCCGTGTCGATTTTTACGTGGCATTCCGCGGGGCGGCCGAGCCGCCGGGCCCGGGAGGCCAAGGCCTGGGCGGCGCCGCGGCTTCCGATGGTGGGCGTCAAGCGGCCGGCCAGGGCCACGTCCAAACTCTCGAAGGGATAAAGGCTCCCCAGAACCAAGATCCGCTCGCGAAGCCCTCCGGCCCGAAGGGCCAAGCCCTCTTCGACGCTGGAAACACCGAACCCCCAGAGACGAACTTTCTTTCCCAGGCGCGCGGCCGCCCGGGCCAGGGGAAGGGCCCCGTGGCCGTAGCCGTCCGCTTTGAGGACGGCCATGATCGATACGCGCCGAGGCAAGAAACGCGCCAGGGCTTTTAGATTGTGACGGAAGGCGTTGAGATCGATTTCCGCCCAGGTCGGACGGAGGGAACCGGCGGCGTAGGACGGAAGGGCGGGCAGCGCCGCGGGGGCGCCCCGCGACGGACGACGCACTAGAACTCCTCGCCCTCGCGGGCGGGATCGACGAACTTGGTGTAATCGGAAAGGAAATTCAAATCGATGTCGCCGATGGGGCCGTTGCGCTGTTTGAGCACGAACAATTTGGCTTTCCCCTTAAGGTCCGGATCGTCCCGGCGGTAGACTTCCTCCCGGAAAATGGCGGCGACGACATCGGCGTCCTGCTCCAGGGCCCCGGATTCCCGCAAATCGGACAATTGGGGCCGGCCTTCCCGGCCCTTGTCCTCGGGACGGCGGTTGAGTTGGGAGAGGGCGATCACCGGAACTTGCAATTCCCGTGCCAGGGCCTTGATGGACCGGGAAATCTCCGAAATTTCCTGCTGCCGGCTTTCCACGGCGCCGCCGGCGTGGAGGAGTTGAATGTAGTCGATGACGATCAAGGACAGGGGGTTGCCCCGGTGGCGAAGCTCGTGGGCCCAACGGCGGGCGGAACTTCGGATGTCCAAAATGGACGGGCTGGTGGAAAAATCGAAATAGAGCGGGGCCCCGGCGATTTGGCTGGCCACGTTGGTGATGTTGGGCCAGCTTTTCCGGGACAAAAAGCCCTCCCGCACGCTCCGCAAATTGATGCGGGCCTGGCTGGAAAGCAGCCGTAGACCGATTTCCTGCTCGCTCATTTCCAGGGAGAAGAACACCACCGGTCGCTTTTCCTTCAAAGCCACGTGCTCGGCAATGTTCAGGCAGAAGGCGGTTTTGCCCATGGAGGGCCGGCCGGCGATGATGACCAGGTTGGCGGCCTGAAGGCCCGAGGTCATCTTGTCCAGCTCCGAAAAACCGGTGGCCACGCCCGTGACCAGCTTGCTGGACTCGGCCATCTTCTCCAGGGTCGAAATGGCGCCCTGCATGAGGACGCTGGCGGCGGTCATGCCCTTGGTGGAACGGGCCTGGGCCAGTTCAAAGAACATCTGCTGGGCTTCGTCCAACAACTTCTGGGCTTCGTCCCCGGACTCGAAGCAATTGCCCGAGACCTTTTTGGCGATGTCGATCATGCTGCGGAGAATGGATTTTTCCCGGACGATGCGGGCGTAGTGCTCGACGTTGAGGGCGGAGGGGACGAGGTTGGTCAGCTGGATCAGGGTCGCCCGGCTGACGGACTCGTTCAGTTTGTTGTTGTGCTGGAGGTAATCGCCGACGGTGACGATGTCGGCGGCCACGTTTTGGTCGTGGAGGGTCCGAATGGCCTCAAAGACGATCTGGTGGGTGGGGGAATAGAAATCCCCCTCCCGAAGCATGTCGAAGGCCTTGAGGGCGGCCTCTTTTTCGATCAACATGCTCCCCAGGACGGCCATTTCGGCCTCCGTGTTTTGGGGAGGGACTTTGCCCAAACCCAGGACTTCCCGAATGGATTCCGGCATGGGACCTCCGGGCGCCCCGGCGGACTTACGCCTGGGGTTGGACCTGGATCTTGAAGGTCGCGCGCACCTGCGGGTGCAGGCGCACGGCGCCCTGGAATTCGCCCGTCGTGCGGATCTGGTCTTTGAGCTCGATCCAACGGCGGTCCAAGGTCACGCCCTTTTCGGCGAAGGCCCGGGCCACGTCGCCCGTGGTGATGGAGCCGTAGAGCTTCCCGTCCTGGCCGGCGCGGGAGCTCAAGGTGAGGACCACGTCCTGAATCTGTTTCGCCCGTTCCTGGGAGGCCACCAATTTCGATTCCCGCTCGGCCTCCACTTTTTCCTTCTGGGTTTCCCAGTATTCCCGGGCCCGGGGGGTGGAGGGCACCGCGAGCTTCCGCGGAATCAGATAGTTCCGGGCGTAGCCGGGGGCGACGTCTTTTGCGTCGCCGGCGATGCCCAGGTTCGGAATGTCTTTTTGGAGAATGACTTTCGTTTTCATGTTATTCCCCCGTGTAGGGCAGGAGCGCCAGGGTTTGGGCGCGCTTGATGGCCTGCGTCAATTGACGCTGGTGGCCGGCGCAGTTGCCCGTGGTGCGTCCCGAAAGAATTTTTCCCCGGGCGGTCAAAAAGCCCCGGAGAATGGGAATGGCTTTGTAGTCCACCTCGGAGATCTTTTCCGCGCAGAAACGGCACACTTTGCGGCGCGGGGGCGGACGGCGGCCGCGGCCGCCGGGGCCGGTGGGACGCCCGCCGGGACCCGAGCGGGGACCGCCGGGGCCGGAACGGGGGCCGCCGAAGGGCGGCCGGGCGCCGGGGCGCGCGCCGAAGGGCTTGGGACCGGTCGAAACCGGGGCTTTGTCGCCCGCGCCGGCCGTGGGGGCCGCGGGGGTCGTGGGGGGCAAGGATTCGGTCATTGTCGTTCTCCTAAAGGGTTCTTAAAAGGGCACTTCTTCAGCGCCCGCGGCGGCCGGTGCTTCGGCGCCGATCTCCGCGTCGGGGGCCGACGGTTCTTCGTCGGTGGTCGGGGCCCCTTCGGCTTTCTCCAAAAACTGCACGCGCAAGGCGTCCACTTCGAGGCCGGAACGCTTCTGCCCGTCCTTGGTTTCCCAGGACTTGCTCTTGAGGCGTCCTTCCACGAACACGGGGCTGCCCTTTTTGAGCTTCTCCCCGCACCGTTGGCCCGCTTCGCGCCAGACCACGACGGGAACGAAGGACGTGTCGTCCTTCCATTCCCCCGCCTTGTCTTTGTACCGGCGGTTGACGGCCAGGTCGAAACGGC
>Ga0268298_10003161_pt1 | contig 17087 bp, 16 predicted proteins | sample WWTPWeurt_MetaG_FD_194462 | JGI IMG/M metagenome (GOLD analysis project Ga0268298, IMG submission 194462) | Activated sludge microbial communities from WWTP in Nijmegen, Gelderland, Netherland - WWTP Weurt | ecosystem: Engineered > WWTP > Aerobic digester > Activated sludge | place... | reverse complement strand
GTTTCCACCGAGAAGTCCTCGGACAGGTCGGCGCGGCAGACTTCCTCACCGGTCTCTTCGTTGACCAGGCGGATGAAGGCGTTGTTGACCATGCCGAAGGTCTGCTTGCGCTCCGGCGCCTCGTAGATGGAGACCACGAAGACCAGGCGCGCGATGGCCGCGTTCACCTTGTCGAGCTGCACCTTGATGGACTCGTCGTCGCCGTCGCCGGCGCCGGTCTTGTTGTCGCCGGTGTGCGAGACGGCGCCTTCGAAGTGCTTCAGGTTGGCCGGCTGGTAGAAGACCACGTCGCGGTCGTCACGGCACTTGCCCTCGGCGGTGACCAGGAAGCAGGAGGCGTCCAGGTCGAAGTCCTTGCCGTCGGTGCTGCGCGCGTCCCAGCCGAGGCCCACCAGCACCTTGTTCAGGCTGGGAGCTTCCTTGGTCAGGTTGATGTTCTGCCCCTTGCGGAGTTGGATGGCCATTAGTTTTTACCTTTCGTTGCGATTTCTGGAAGCGTCTGCGGCTTTTGTGAGCGGTTGCAGACGCATGTCTTTTGCGGAGCCGACGGAGCAAGAGTCTCGTCAGCTCCTGAACAGGAGGTGTTGTCCTTCCTCAGGACGTTGAAGTCAGACCCGACGATACCGTCGGAATCCCTGCTCAAACGCCTTTCTGGCACCGAGCCGGGCTGAACGCCGATGGGGAAATCAGCTCTTCTTGAAGCAGCCGGCCACCGCGTGACCGATCTTCTTGGCCGGGTAGGTGATGGGGACCATGAGGGAATCCACCAGCTCGGCCACATTGCCCATGACCTGGCCCATCCAGGTGAAGACGCCGCCGAACACGGTCTGGAGGAAGCCGATCTTCTCATAGGCCATACCGAAGCCGACGATGCCCATGATGGTCGCGAACTTCTCCATCTTGCTCAGATGGAAGTCGAAGAAGTACTCGGCGAAGAGGATGACGCCGATGAAGCCGACCAGCACATAGGCCACCTTCTCCAGCACCGGGAACTTGTTCACGACGCTGATGAAGAAACCGGCCACGAACCGCAGGGCGAGGATGCCGATGAAGACACCGAGGACCACCACCCACATCTTGGGCGAGAGGGCCACGGCGGCAATGACGTTGTCCACCGAGAAGGCCAGGTCCATCAGTTCGACGGAGATGATGGTGGCGATGAGACCGCCCTTGGCTGCCGACTTGACCGCCTCTTGCCCTTCTTCACCGTCCTCGGCCACACCCAGGTGCGAGCACATCAGGTAGATGAGGTAGGCGCCGCCCACCAGCTTGATCCACGGGTTGGCGATGAGGAAGCCGACGAAGACCAGGGCCACACCTCGGAAGAGGTAGGCGCCAAGCAGACCGGCCTTGAGGGCGAACTTCTGCTGCTTCTCGGGCAGGTGGCGGACCATGGTGGCCAGCACCAGGGCGTTGTCGACAGAAAGCAGACCCTCGATGAGGATAAGCGTCAGGATGATCGGGGCTTCGGCGATGAGTTCGGCGCCGGTGGGCACATGCGACAAGATCGAGGTGAGAAAATCCATGAAAAGTTCCTTTGCAACCGCCACGGAGCTGCGGGGCGGTGGGTTGAGGTTGGTTACGCTCTAATCAGAGCCAGTTACAGGACGTGCAGGGCAGCATCCTGCTCAGACGCAATCGAACTTCGCCTCAGTCGCGACGGTTCGATACAACTGCTCTCATAGCAGTGCAAGCAACTTCGCCAGTGACGGTGACGCCAGCTGAATCAGCAAACGCACCATCACCCCACGCTAGCGCAACCACATTCAGCACCAGCCGATGCACGTACTTTGCACCGGGTTCCACCTGAAGGCAGGCTGCCCTCGGAAGGATTGGTCGAAGAATGGGTCGTTTGGACTCGGGGTGGTTTTGCTTGGTTGCAATGAAGAGACAGATGTACCTATGTTCATAGGACTTTCGGAGCTATTTAAGCAATTAAGTTATGTGAACGGCGCATCCATAAACATTGCCACACAATCCCCGGCACATCTCTCAAAAACGAGATGAATAGCCACTCTTGCCATAGTACCCCAAAGCATATATTTATGATTTCTTCACACATCACCATTAAAGTGAATACCAATTTATGCCCAGATTTCAGCACCCCAGGTAGCCCAACCTTGCGAGGTTGCCAAGTCGCACTATCGCCAATTGCGTGAGCGTTTCAGCTATTTTTCCCTAAGTCCGTCTCAGTAATCCGCATGCCCCCAAAACGAGCCTTTACTGAATGCTGATTTGGCACCACCAGCGGGGACAACTCCCGGAGAGCCCGAACACGAACATTATGTAGAACCAAGTAAAGATGGCGAAACTCGACCCACTTGACTAGCCCGGCCGCACAAAGCCGCTTTACGCTTCGCAATAAAAGATATACGACACATACACCGGAATCGTGCCTACCTTAACCGTTATCGGTTTAGATTCCTGTGCGGAGCAAACCATCACTTTGATAGCAGGGGCGCCTCGGTTGCACTATATCGCTTAGTATATCAAGCAAAAAAAACGAACAGTGATTGTCCGACTGACTCAAGCGTGATGCCGAGCCGGAAGCCCGGCATCACTGTTAAATGACCGTCCTATTCAAATCGGAGTTAGCCCCGAGAAGAACAGACGTAGAGAACGTCTGCGTCAATCAGACGCCGTAGTCGGCGGCATTCACCTTGAGGGTGCGACAGATCTGCTTGAACATGTCCTTCTCCTCGGGGGCGAACTCGCCGTCGGAATTGGCGATCACCAGTGCCACTTCGAGAGCGGAGCTGGTTTCCTCACCCTTGCCGGCGATCTTGGCCACGGCGCGCAGAGCGTTGATGCGACCGATGTCCACGTCGTCGGCGATGGCATCGCAGTGGGCTTCGAACAGGGTCTTCAGTTCCTTGGCGTCGAAGGACTGCAGGGCATCGAGGCTGCCGATGCAGGCAATGGTCTTGCGCTTCTCCTCCGGCTTGATGGTGCCGTCGGCGCTGGCCATGAGGGCGCAGATAGCCATGACGGCATCTTTGAACTTGCTGTTGTTGAACCGCGAAACGCGACCCTTCAGGTCGGCGGAAGCGGAAGTGGCGGCGTCACGGATTTTGTTCCAGAGGTTCATTAGTTCTCCTGAGGTCATTGACCTGGTTTGGATTGATTTGGATGGTTTAGGTTGATAGGCAAGAATGCCGTATCGAACTGCTGCCCCAGGCACACGCCGGTCATCTAAGAAAGGTCCTGCTTCCTTCAAATCCCCATTGAATTCAAGGGAGAGAGGGTGCATGTGCGATAGCAGCTTGATCAGGTGGTAAAGGAGATTGGAACTCGGTTGAATATGGGGAAGGAAGAAGACACCTCACCCTATCCCAGCGGCATTTCCAGGTACAGGCTGCAAACAGCATGTTTACAAGGGGGCATCCTCGCGAGGGTTCGCTAGACTGCCCCACAAATATCCGAACTTCTCACATTGAGATGGTTAAAAGCCTTCAGGGCTGTGCATTAGCCACTGGAACCAAGGCTTCCAGCCGGGTTCCAGACCAACAGCCTGCAAGAACATGTGAATTCCATCACTTTACATCCTTGCGGTTTCGTTACATGCCTGCATATAGGCAAAGTCAGGCAAAGAGCGCTCCCTTGCAAAGAAATTTCCGCTTCCGCTCTAGGTTTCCATCAAAGACTCAGCCTGGGAATCAGGTTCGACAACATCAGTGCTTCCAGCACCATCAATGGCTTTGCTGCTGACCACAAGCCGCTCCCCTTGAGGAAAGTTGCTCCAGGCCAGGGCCGTGTCTTCCAGACTGGTGCCGCAGGCTTCCTTCATAACCCGCACCAGACAGTCCTGCCGACGATGCACCAGACCACGAGCAGTGGAGAGAACACAAGCCCCAATTAAAACCCCTGTGACGCGAAAGAATTGTTCACTGAAGTGAAGTCTTTCACAAGTCTCAAGCACCGGCGCCGAGCCATCATCACCTTCCTTCTGGCAAGCACTGTAGTGCTCGTACTTGTCTTTCAACAGGTCTAGAATCGGCGCCAGGGTGGCACCATAAGCCCAGGGCTTCACTTCCACCAGAACAACGGCCCAGCCGCGAGATACTGCCAGCTCCACCTGCTCTACCACAGAGGCAACCAGGAGCGGATCTTTGCAGGCACTGACAAAGGGCGCTTGCATATCTACTACCACCAGAGTGCCACGACCGTTATCAGCTTCCGCCGGCTCCAATAGCTCGGCACTGAAGGTCGGCTTACTCTCGGTGGAGGTCGGGGGCGCCTCCAAAAACTCTGATTCCGGCAGCGCAGTAGACTGCTCTGCCGATATTGCCGAAACTTCCGGCTCAACATTCGCATTCATAACGGATAGACATTTTTATGTCTCCTCTCTATTTGAAAGTGCTTATTCGGAATAAGAAAAAATCTTCCTCTTTTCGCTGGTTTGAGGCAGATGCAGATAGAAATCCATACCTTGCCAGGCACCTTTGATCGGGGCAAGACGCACAAAGAATTTGCTTCTTTCAAGCCGTCCCTGGCGGGCGGCTCGGGTGAGAACGTCGTCATAGAAAACGCCACCACCGGCAATAGCAATGGAGGCGGCAGCGATGCCGGACTGCCGCAAGCGGCTTTGCAAGGGCATGGTGGCCGCCTGGGGAGAAATATGGTCACTGCCTACGAGTACAAGCATGCGAGCGCCAGGATGCTGCTCTAATTGCCTGGTAAGCACATTAAGCCAGTGTTTCTCCCGCCTATCCCGGGCTTGTTTTTCAAGTTCCTGCCAGTTGTCGGCATGGAGGTCGACACGCTCGTAGTCGCAATCTAAGAAGACCACTTCAATACCCTGATCCAGGGCTGCATCAATGAGCTGCATATACGATTCGGGACTGTGTCCCCAGATCGACTTAATAGCCGCCTTTATTTCTTGGCGGGGCACTCTGCCCTGCTTGTATTCATTTACCAGGGATTGCCGGGAAGAAGGCATTGCTTCAAGAGCAAGCCTGGTAAAACCAAGGTTCTTGAGAGCCGGCAAAGCGGCCATCAGTTCAAAACGATTGTCCACACTGAGATACGTCTCTCCGAAGATGAGAACGGACTCTCCTTGCAGCAAATTGGAAAAATCAGTTGCATCCCGCCTGTTAGTCAGCAAGCAGTTTTTCACCTCTTCCACACTCGAAAGGCGGCAGGGTGTAAGGTTGGCGGTGGTACCGCCGGAAGAATTGCCGCTCAGCAAAAAGAGCAGCCCTAAAATGAACAGGAGGACAGCTAATAGCTTATCTAGACTCGTATTCATCGAGACTCCAGGCTAGTTTCAGGTTTTCGGGAGATTTGGAAGAAAAATTGGTAAGGGTTTAAACACCTTTGAGAAAAGTATTGAATAAGCAATTGTTTCTAACAGAGCCATGAAGCAAGGAGCAAGAGTCAGACGAGCGGCAACCTGAAACCAAGCGGTATTCACAAAGCAATTGCAGCGGTAAACAGCTGCGCTCAAGCCCGGTCAAAGGCTTGTCAAAGGCTTTCTATGGCACCACTAATGGTGAACCGTCATCAAACCACCATGCCCGGCAGCCTCAACTACAAAAAAATCTGCCGAACTGGGCCAGTTGATAGTGGCCCGGCAATTTTGCACACAGCGCTCCCTAACCAACTACAACCTCCTCTTATATGCCTTAGTGAATATTCGCACATTTTTAAAATGCGGAAATAACTGAGGACGGACCATCCATGGTCCACGTATAACACCCTGTATGCTAGCGAATTACCAACTGTATCCATTCCTCATATTCAGGCAACAAGTCTCGCGGATAGTCCCAGACTCCTTCACAGCGACCGTAGCCTTTGCGGGTGTAAGCGCCGTTGTCCTGACAGCTCAAGTAGGCTCTGAAACCAAGAGCTTCACCAAGCTGGAGGATCTTCGCGGCAGTTCCCGATAGTTCACTTTCATTGACCGAAGCCACACCAGAGGCGAAATCACCACCAGTCAACCTGATGTTCAAGGACTGGCAGTTGAAAGATTCAGGCGCGGAGAGAATCCGCTTAACCAGAGAACCGAACTGCTCCAAGTCATCGATTTCCAACTGATGCCTGACTTCATCGAAACTTTTGAACGAAAAAGGAAGGCTTTCGACCATATGAATAAGGTTCCAAGAATCACCTTTGCAAATGGAAGCGGCAAGACTAAGTGCATCACGAGCGACTGCTACTGCAGTATATTCGGACGCCGAAACGAATCTATCGCGAGCCTCACCGGAAATTGAAGGTCTTGCGGACTTGACCATGGCTATTTCGCACCATTCTTCGTAGCCTGGCAAAAACTCAAGAGGGTAGTCCCAGGTTCCGTCGGTACGTCCATAGCCCTCTCTGGTTGTCTTGCCGTTATTGGCTGAACGCAATCGAACATCAAAACCTAACACCCCGCCAAGGGTAATGAGTTCCGCCGCAGCACCGGTCAGTGTACTTTCATCGAAACTGCCCTTACAACCAATGAAATCCGCGTTGGTCAAACGTACTTTCAGTACTTCCGTCCAGCCGGTTGGTTCTCGTAGTATCCGGCAAACCACATCGAGCAATTTCTCCGAATAAACTCGGTGGCTGCCGTAGTAATTACGAATATGATTCCTTTCCGGCTCTCTCGTAAGCAGGTTGTATGCGGCGAAAAGAGCACCATAGGCCAGGGAAGCGGGAATGTGTTTTTCTGTGTTCATGTTTTTCTCCTTTGGAGAAGGAATTGGATGAGCAATGGCCGGGCGAGAGCGACTCAAATGCCGCATCTCGCCCAAATCGAGTGGGGTTCCGATAGCCCCTGCAAACTTCTTAAATTCGCTCGCCCTTCTCGCTGCCGTAATACCAGGCCCAGACCTGCCAGAGACCACAGCCGATGTAGAGCATGTACAAGAGCGCTACCAGCAAGCGGAAGGGTCCGCCGAAAGGAATAATGAGCGGTGCCGCCATGAGAGCAATGGTGGTACCGACCAACATGAAGGCCGCGCGACGTCTTTTGGCTTCCGAGGCATGGCTGAAAGAAAACATCTTCACCAGTGCGGCGAAAACCTTTTTCGCTCCCACCAGAACAATGGCAAAGAGCATGAGAGAAAGAGTTGGATGTGAAAGGAACATAAGTTACTCCTTAAAGAAAGCGGACCTCTGGTCCGCGTTTTAATGGGTTGGAAAGTGAAGCGAGTGCAGCTGCCACTTTCAGTCGGCGGCCGCACCCTCTGGGCTTTCAGGAAGCAGGCGTAGCGCCTTTACTCCATTTCGTACGACTTTCGTTTGCGCAGACGCACGCCTGTTTTCGGATAGGGAATCTCAGAAGCCGAGACCGTACCAAGAGCCAGGCGCAAAGCCCAATACGGCATGGGGAACTGCGTAGCCATACAAGCTTTGTGCAAGCCGCCGGACATGCGAGAGTTAATCTCGAGCAGATAAGGCTCACCGTTGTGGTCTTTGAACTGCACGTTGAAAACACCATCAAGCTTGAGTTTGCCGACGATGCGATCGATCAGCTCATCCACGTGGGGATTGGCTTCCATAAGCTGGGTACTATGGGTATCCTTGAGGCGAATGATGCTGCGCACAAGCTTGCCCTTTTCCGCGATGCAATCCACGCTACGCTCGCGCCCCTCCAGGAATTCCATGAGCATGAAGGGCTCAAAGCTTTCCCGTTCGCCGAAGATAATGCGCGCCTCAGAAAGCCCCACACTGGTTGTAGCAGTGTAAGGCCCCGTATCCATGAGCCGGTCGAAAGCACCGCCATCGGGCACGACTACTCGGAAGCCATGGGCGAAAACACCGGCCACCGGCTTGAAGCACACCTTGTCGTGCCGGGGCGCCATTTCAGCGTAGGCCGCTTCGAAACCAGCCAGATCACTGAAGACGCGGTACTCGGGCATGGGCACAAGACCCACTCCCAGAGCTTCGTAGCACTCGGTTTTGGAGCGAATCATTTCCAGAACATCCGCTTCACCGGCCACCATCAGCTTGACGTCGATAGCGCTGAAGCGCTCTCGATTGGCCACAAGCAGGGAGGCCCGGCTTGAAGGCACGAACAAGTCCACGTGATGTTCCTCGGCAAAGCGCAGGCAGTATTCCAGATATTCCGCATCGGAGAGGTTGTCGGGCTCCTTCACGAACAGATCGCATTTGCGACCGGCGGGAAAATCAAGCAAGCGATGGCTACAAATGATGAAGATACTGCTGTCTCCCACAGCCTTCACTACTTCAAACACTTCCTCCAGAAGAGGCATTCCCTGGTTAAACCATACTCGTTTTTGCATATAAGGCTCACTCCAAAGTTAAGAACGCACGCCATAAATTTCAGCGCGAGCAATGATGTGTTGCGCCCAGCTCATGTGAGTTGTGGGTTCGCACATGCGCCGCCCCGGTTTGAACACTGCCGGAGCATTTGGGTCGACGATTTTATGGGCTTCCTCGATGTCCTCCCGGCGCACCTTGTAGGACTCCTCGATTACCTCAATCTGGCTGGGATGAATGGCTGTCTTGCCGAAAAGCCCATGCAAGAGATCAAGCTCCAATTCCCGTTCCAGCACTGGTCTTGCTTGCGGGCAGGTGATTTCGCAAACCGGTGCGCTCAGACCGATGCCATAAGGCAGAAACTCTCCGGACAGTCGAGCGATAAGCGGTCCCAGAGCAGTTTCGTAAATGGTGTGCTCGAAAGAACGACGCACACCAAGGCAGCTCATCAAGTCGTTACCGCCGATGCGCAAACACAAAATGCGCCCCACCACCCGTGAATCATTCAAGAGCACCCGCCTCAGCTTCAACATTTCAGCGCTTTCAAAGACTTCCCTTGTCTCGATGGTGGGCATCAAGCTGAAGTCGTCCTTATCGGTCAGGAGCGACAAATAAGTACCGATATTGCTGCGAGTAATCTTGGGCATGACAAAGCCGTCGATGTTCTCGATACCGGGAGTAGCGATACAGCGGGCCATCACGTCCGGGTTGCGCACTCTGATGAAGCGCAAGAGCCGGTTGTTCTCTTTGAATTTGGGCAAGGCATGTTTGAGATTGCGCAAAGCCGTATGCAGTTCCTCACCCCTGACGGCATCTTCGGTACAGAAGATTACCGATCTCAGTTGCGGAAATTTCTCGGAGTTGGCAATGGCCACCAGGCGGTCGATGTCCTGGGTGGCAGGCACATACATGGAAGCGCCCAGCTGCAATTGGGATCTTTGTTTTATCATTTCAAATTCCTGGTCAAGCAGTTAAAAGAACCGCCGCACGATATGGCAGAGCGCTATTTTCAGAAACAACCACGCCTTTGGCTTCAGCCAGGGCAAGCAGGTTGGCCAGGTCTTCGCCGTCGCCTTGCAAGTCACGCACCACCAGTTGCATCTGATTGGCACGAGTGAGCAGGGCGCGATTGGCTTCGCAAATGCCGGGCTTCACCTTGTTGCGCTCCACAATGCCGTACATGCGCATGGTCTCGTCCACAAAGGCATCCGATACCAGCCGCGCTTGCTGCTTTGCCTCCTCGTCCCAGGCAATAACCGGCGTTCCGACTAGAGACGGCAGCACCTTCGCCACTTCTTCACTGACTGCATCTACAAAGAAGGCAGAGAGGTCATAAGAGCGCAGGTGCTCGTAGAAAAGACAGGCATCGGGCAAGCCGGGCACATTTCTGGGATTGAGCATGGAGGCGCTGATGAGCCCGCAGACGGTGGATCGCAGCATCGCCGCCGGTATCAAGTAGTCATCGGACGATGCCGATAAACCGGCCACACCAGCCAGGTCGGCCAGCACCACCAGTTCAGGGTTGATACGCACATGGCGCGAGAAATTGAAGCCGTGCATGGCCTCCCGCAGTTCCGTGGCGATATAACCCTTACCGGTCCAACCGTCTACGAAGACAATGTCTTCGGGGCTGTGGTCGCGGATTATGGCATCGAGAGCGCAGGGGTCACTGCCGCGTTTACGGGTAGCGGAAATGCTGTAATGCACGCTCTTGCGTCCCAGCAAAACGAGAGCCCGATGCAGCAAGACACCAATAGGAGTACCGGCCCGCACCAGGCTGGCCAGTACCAACTCTTCATTGGGTCTAGCAGCCAGGGCCCGGGCCACCTGTGCTACATCGTAGGCGATGCGAGTCTTGTTGCGCTCCAGAGCACCGTAGAAGTAGCTCAAATAGAGCGGCGACATGGGTGCTTCCGAGGCAATTTGCACCTCATAAGCGGCTGCTCCTTCCGCCTGCGGAGTTCCCGGTGGTACACCGTCCTCCGTCACCACAATCGGGTCCAGCAGGAAAGTTACATCAGATGATTTATAGCTTCCGTGAAATTTTTGCATACAAAATACCTCATGCTCCTTAGAGCAACAATTCGTTCAGAAAGGGACAACTAGACGCACAACCGGCAGTTTGAGCCAGCTTTAGTGCGTATCCAGACTGCGGAAAATTTGCGAGTTAACCGGTGCCACCATCACATCGCACAGACCGATGAAGCCCAGGTCGGTAAGGCTATCGCCGGAACCAATCAAGAGGCTGTAGGGAGCGGCCAGGTGCTCAAGGTAATAAGCGCAAGCTTTCTCTTTGCCCAGGAAAGGCGGGTAGGCACAGAGCTGACCTTCATTGTTGTGCAGGGTCCAGCCGGAAGGCAGGTACTCGGCCATGCCATTACCCATGGCAGCCAGCACGTCGTTCTTGCCTTCTTTATGCTGCACCTTAACCAGCAGGTCGAGACCCTCATCGGTGATGAGTGTGACATTGAGGGCGCTATCCATTGAGGCTGCCTGTGCTTTAGCTTGAGCGAGCAAAGCCTTGATGGCATCGGCTTCAAGAGCCGCCGCTTCCTTGATAATGTTGTACCAGCCCGGTTCAGGCGTGCCATCCGCAAGCAAGATAAGACCACCGAAGGAGACAATGGCATGACCGCTGAAACCCAATTGCACTTGCAAGAACTTTTCGCGACTGCGTCCGGTTACCGGCACCACATTGGCGCTGTCCATGAGCCAGTTGAGATAAGCCGTTTGAGCGGCGCTGCGGTAGGAAAGCGCTTTGCCGGTCTGGTCAATGACGCAAGCTTCGCCCAAGCTCTCATCGCCGACATACTTGCGAAACTTGCCGGTTGTGTGGCAGAAGTTGTCGTCGATATCGGCAAATACTAAAGGTTGAACAGGTGATTTTGACATTTGTTTCTCCGGTCTATATAAAAATGAAAGGCGCCCGGCCGCAGAAGCGGCTGTACAAGCGCCCAAATGTTTTTAAGCAAGGTCCGACAACGTCGCAAAAATCTGCGACTTCGGCTTCACAGGTATTACGGCACCATGCCCGAGCCCCATATAACTGAGGTCCGAAAGGCTATCGCCCACACCCAAGACGAGACCGTAGGTGCCGGCAAGATGGTCGAGGAACCAGGCAACAGCCTTGTCCTTACCAAGAAAAGGCGGACAGAGTGCCATGTTCCGCCCATTCAAGTGCATCCACCAACCGGCCGGCAACTGCTCCCGCAAGAGCACAGCCAGGCTGGTGGTCTCGTCCTGCGACCGCTTGTTGTGCTTGATGGACAGATGCAGGTCTAGGCCCCTGTCTTTCACCACCTTGACGCGCACATCGAAGCACAGACGGCTAGCTTCCGTTTCACAGACTTGCCTGAGGGCAAGCAAGTCGGCTCTGGTTTTCTCAACCTCAGACTGAATATAGGAATACCAGTCGGGCTGAGGTTCTCCATCGGGAGAAAGAATCACACCGCCAAAGGAACAGATGGCGTAGTCATTGAACGGCAATGTGATGCGAGAAAGCCATTTGGAACTACGCCCGGTTGTGACAATGAGCCGGCTGCTTGCTGCCAGCCAGGAATAAAGAGCGGCCTGCTCCCTGGATTGAAAGCTTATGGGTAGACCTTTGGAGCTAAAGGCCACCGCTCTTGCCAGGTCGTCCGCAGCAGCCTTGCGCCCACTCCTAAAGAGCGTGTCATCTAAATCGCAGAAACTGAAGACGGGCGGCATGCTATATCTCCACCAGCCTGGCATCGAGTTCATCACGAAGTCTTGATGCGATGGTGTAAGCGGGCGTCTCATGAGCCAGTACCACTAATCCGTATTGCTTGGGCTCCACGTTGTAGAGGTAGTTACTGATTCCATCCTCGTAGTTGTCGGCGAAAGAAAATCCGCAGGCGATTGCAGTGCCCGCATCGGCAATGATGGGTGAGCGGGTAGTGGTCTGGAAATACACATCCGCGCCAAGCTCTTCCATATAGAGCGCCAGGCGGAAGGGCGGGAAGGAAAACTCACCGGTACCGAGCACCAGCACCGGTTTTCCCGCAGCCTCCTCAACCAGCGCCTTAGCCTGACTGACCAATTGCCCCGGCAACTGAAAGCACTCGGTTGTACCGAGTCGTCCATGATTGCGCGCAAGCAGGTGATTTTTGCAAGCATCGTTACCCACAGCGTGTGGCATTTGCATAGCCTGCAAACTGGCAGCAGCCTGGAACTCATACAAGCCCTTGAGCAGAGCGACTGTATTGCACTGAACGGGCATATCCGCCTGGCTTCTTTCAGTACGCTCCGGTCCGCGCCAATCGGTAATGACGGCCGTGACCAGCCGCTCTATCGAATTAATGCGACGGCAAAAGGCTGTGGCCAGATTGACGAAGGTCTTGCCTGTGGAGGCCTCATCGTCCACCAGAATGAGAGAGCGAGCATGCTCGAACAGTTCCCTGGCTCTCTCGTTTTCCGGCAAATACATGATGTGGTCGGCGGCGTGACAGTGCTCTTCCAGAAACTGCAAGGCAACGGGATGGTTGAGGCGATAGCGGGTGGAGGGTATGAAGAGCAAATCATCCCTGCCGGTCATGGCCTTGTAAGCTTCAAAGACGCCCTGTCCAAGACAGGTTGCCGTCTCCGCCATGCCGATTACCACCACCGGTCCGGGTAAGTCCGCTGGTATCTGACTGGTGAGGCGCTCTTGCACGGTGAGCATTAGCGAGGGACGCACCGGAATGTGCTTGCCCAGGACTTTAGAGACAAAAAGGAAACCGCGTTTGGGATTTTGCCGGGCGGCAAATCCGCAAAGGCTATGAAGTGGAAGGAGGGGCTCGTGCACGGACACCGAGATTACACCAGTAGGTAGTTCTACCCGGTGTAATCCCGCCTCGGCATGGGTGACATCCTGTTCCCCCGGAGATATAGTCTCTTGATTGATCAAACTCATGAATTATGTCCTCCAAACCTAAACTCCCGGCGGCTGCCAAGAGGTGAGGGCCAAAAAAAAGAAGAGCGCGCCAAAACTGCCTGAGCAGCGGCACGCTCTTCACCTCAAAGGTAGGTCAGGCTAAGCGAGGCTTAGACCAGACCAAGCTCCTTGTCCAACTCAGCGCGAACTGCCGCAGCCGAAGCTTGTTTCTCGATATTGGCAATTTCGCGGTCGGTGTCGGAACCCTGAGCCAGTTCGTTTTTGGCGCGCGCTTTCTCCAGCTCATGGTCGGCTTCACGACCGGCGGCACCGGCTACACCCAGGCTCTCGTTGATGTTACGCAAAGCCATGGAAGACTCAGCCGCAGTATTCAAGACAGCAGTGAGCGCTTCTTTCTGCTCGGTATTTTCAATTTGATCAGCGAAATCCTGCAAGGATTCACGGGCCTGATCAAGAGCTTCAACGGCCTGGCGAGCAATTTTTGCCGCTTCCACTGCAATCGCTTGCTTGTTGGCGACAGCAGTTTTAGCCTTAGCCACTTTGCCGGCGATGGCATTTTTAGCGTCTTCCGAAGCGTTGCCTTGCGCCGCTGTTCTGTACTGGTTGGTGTACTTAACAACGTCAGCCTCGGCAGCCGTCACATCCTTTTCAGCCTGAGTAGCATTGGCTCTGGCAGAGGCCACGTTATCGAGTTGCTTGTTTACTTCAGCAGTCAGGCGCTTATGTTCATGGCGCTGCTTTTCAGATGCTTTGGTGGCACCAGCTACGGCTTTGCCGCCGCGAATCTGCAACATCTGACGAAAAGCCGGCCAGGTGAAGTAGAGGACAACGACAACCACTAAAAGACCGGCAGCGATATAAGGCAAGTTGATGATAATCATGGAATGACTCCTGGTAAAGGTTTGAGATAGATTTTTCAGAGGCTGGTATTAACCAGCCAGGGTTTGCTCCGAACCTTTCAGTTCAGCGCAGAAAAACGGGTCTGTAGCCTGAAAGGACCACAGACCCGCAAAGAGTAAGAACTACAGCCTCGAGGGCGGCAGCTTCCTACTTACGGTCTTACTGCTTAACGGCTTCGCCTTCGGCGGCCGTTGCAGTAGCTACCGGTGCCACAGCTGGGGTCAAGCCCAATTCCGCATCCAGACGGGCGCGCTCTTCAGCGGCAGCATTGGCCTTTTCGATGGCGGCGATTTCACGGTCGGTGTCGGAGCCTTGCGCCAGCTCATTTTTAGCGCGGGCTTGCTCCAACGCAGTGTCGGCTTCGCGGGCAGCGTCACCGGCAGCGCTCAAGCGGTCTTTGATATTCTTCAAAGCCAGGGAAGCATCGGCAGCGGTATTGAGAACCGCAGTCAGAGCTTCTTTTTGCTCGGTGTCTTGAATCTGTTCGGCGAAGTCTTTCAAGGCTTCGCGGGTTTGGTCCAGAGCTTCCACAGCCTGCTGAGCAATTCTTGCCGCTTCGTTTGCCGCCGCCCGTTTGGTTACGACCGCTGCTTTTGCCTTGCTGATTTGACCGGCGATAGTGTTTTTCGCATCTTCAGAAGCGTTACTGGTAACGGCTGTTTTGTACTTGCCGGTCAGGGTGGCGACAGTTGTCTCCGCCGCAGTCACGTCTTTTTCAGCCTGGGTAGCACTGGCTTTGGCAGCCGCTACATTATCAAGCTGCGTATTGAGTTCAGCGGTGAGGCGCTGGTGTTCGTGACGCTGCTTCTCGGAAGCAGTGGTGGCATTTTTAACCGCCTTGCCGCCTTTGATTTGCAGAAGCTGACGAAACGCAGGCCAGCTGAAGTAAAGAACGACTGCGACGAGAACGGCAAGACCAATGATTTGAGCCATGATGATTTCCTATGGTTGGTTGATGTTTGACTAGTGTTTGGGGTTTGACGCATTGCCTTACTTGGCAGCAGCGCCTTGCTTACGGTCGAACTCCTGGCAAATGGCAGCAACTTTCACTTCCAGGGAGACGATGATGCGCTCGGCTTCATCGAGATCCACTTTGCCTTTGACCAGTTCCTGACCTTTCTCGGTGAAGGTGTGCACCGATTTGGGTATCTCCATGCCGCGCTGCTCGTAGCCTTTATATTTAGCCAGAGCCTCGAAGAAGCGGTGACGCAAGTCGGTGCGCTTATCGAGAAGCGACTGATTGAACTTAACGGCAGCATCAGTGTCTTCATGCAGACGCTCATAGAGTGTCTGCCATTCCTTAAAATAGTACTGCGCGTCATCCCAGCTTTCCGCCGCCAGATAGCCATTCAGCTTCACCAGCCAGTCGGAAAGACCGCGGGTGGAAGGCGGTGCCTTGGCTTGATGCTTCGGGTCGAGCTCAACAACGCAACCCTGATGCAATTCCAGCGCCTTTACTTTCAGCGCTTTCAATGACTCAAGTTTGGCGGCAGCCTGCTGAATATCCGTTGCGATGCGAGCTCTAGCCTGCGCCAGGGAGGCGACAAAGCTATTTGCCCGCTGCATATAAGGAGCCAGGTCATTTTTGATGTCTTCCGTAACACCGAGCGGGTCGTTACGCCAGCGCCTGGTGGTTGATTCCAGTCGGGCGCTGAGGGCGACCACATCGGCTGAGTCGTGTTTACCGAACTTACGCTCCTCGGCGCAAATGCGGTCTACTTCCTTCTTTTGCTCGCTAATCGCCGCACCTACTTTCTCCCAGGCTTCGCCGGCTTTGACGTAGGCGTCTTTGATTATTTGAAAATCTTCAGACATGAGCCGACGCAGAGTAGCCACCGACATTTTGTTGACCTTTTTACTGTCGGAGAAGAGGTCGCGGCTTTCCAGTTCAACCTTCTCCGGCGGCAACTCGATGGAGTCGCCGTCGAAGAGTTGGGTAATCTCCTCTATAGCTTTACCGCGACCGAAGGTAGGCAGTTCCTCGTAGCTCGTCTTTATTTTGGCGACGAGCTTAGAGAAGAGGTCAACGCGAGTCCAGAGCCGTTCCTCAGCCGCTTTCGCAAGCAAATGCTTTTCACGGGTGACACCGGTCAGTTCACGTCCATCGTGAGCCAGTTGATAGCCGATCAGGTTTTGCAGTTCGGCAATATTTGAGTGCAGCTTGGAGACATCGGCCTGCCAGGCTGCCAATTTGGTTTCGATTTCTTCTGTATTCACAAATAAACTCCCGGCATAAGCCAATGCTGACAAAGCAGCGGTTCAAGGGAGGTGCCGCCCACCCCAATTACTCAGGCGGCAGCACCTCGGTCACGCCGGAGCGCGACTAGCCCAAAAGAGGCTTGATTTTGGAGATCATGTCATTAACAGTCTGACCATCAGCGCCTTCACCGATGGTGGCAAATTTCCACTCACCATTATGGCGGTACAAGCGCGCCATGATCAAACCGGTAGTGCTGTACTTTTCGCTCAAGTTGAAGCGGCACAACTCCTTGCCGTCGTCCTGATTGACGATGCGCACGAAAGCGTTTTCCACCACGGTGAACTTCTGGCCGCGGTAGCTGTTGACAGTAAAGACGATGTTCTTGACGCGCGTGTCGACCTTGCTCAGATCAACCTTAATTTGCTCATCGTCGCCGTCGCCTGCTCCAGTCAGGTTGTCACCGGAGTGAATAACCGAACCATTTGCATTCTTCTTTCCGGGCGTTCCGAAGAAGACCGTCTCGATGAGTGAATTGTCATCGGCGAACAGGGCGCACGATGCGTCCAGGTCAACTTGCACCCGACCGGTGTCCCAACCAAGACCCATGGTCACTTTGGTTACCGCTTTGCCGGCTTCTTTGTCCAGAGAGATTTTTTGACCTTTTGCGAGATTAATTGCCATTTGAATGTACCTTTTGATGATGTTTGAATTGAGCACGACAGGCTGTTCTGTCTGTGCAGGAAAAACTGGAGGGTCAGTCGGACTGCCCTCCGGGTAAGTGCATCACATAAGAGGTACAGCTGATTTCAAAAACTCAGCCGCACCTCCTGCGAGCCGAGTTTCTAACTAGGCAGCTTCAACGCCGAAGTTGCCGCACACACCAGCCAG
>Ga0268298_10003160_pt1 | contig 17089 bp, 17 predicted proteins | sample WWTPWeurt_MetaG_FD_194462 | JGI IMG/M metagenome (GOLD analysis project Ga0268298, IMG submission 194462) | Activated sludge microbial communities from WWTP in Nijmegen, Gelderland, Netherland - WWTP Weurt | ecosystem: Engineered > WWTP > Aerobic digester > Activated sludge | place... | reverse complement strand
CATTTTTAAAATAGACACATGTTCATTAAGATAGCTCAATTATTCCTTAGTCTTACCATTTTAGTTACTTTACACGAATTCGGACATTTCTGGTTCGCTAAAAAATTCAAGTGCAGGGTAGATAAGTTTTATTTGTTCTTTGACTTTCTATTTCCTTTTGCCAATGTGATGAATTTCCCGCTCTTTAAAAAGAAAATTGGAGATACAGAATACGGTTTGGGCTGGTTCCCATTTGGAGGTTATGTTCAGATCGCAGGAATGGTGGATGAACAAATGGATAAGTCATTACTTGTAACGGAACCACAACCCTGGGAGCTAAGATCAAAACCAGCCTGGCAGCGTTTACTTGTCATGATGGGCGGGATCATTGTCAATTTCATTTTGGGTATTTTAATCTTCTGGATGGTCCTATTCGTTTGGGGTAAGACAACTTTACCCGTCACAAATCTTAAATATGGTTTGATGGTAGACAGCACCGCTATCAGCATGGGATTAAGAAATGGAGATTACATCACTTCGTTGGATGGAGCACCGGTTCAGTCGGTAAGTCGCATTCCTGTTGAGATCATCATGAACGGTATCAAAACCATTGAAGGAGTTCATGCTGACGGAACAAAATTTAGTGTTCCAGTTAGTGATGACAATCGCGCTCTTATACTTAAAAGATTAAAAAGATCGCACTTTGTAAGCGAACGTTATATTGCTGTTGTGCATGCAATCGACAGTACGAGCTACGCAGCCAATGCCGACATTAAAAAAGGAGATCAGTTCATTGCAGTGAACGGAGTAAAAGTAAAGTTCTACGATGAATTTAAAACACAGGTGCTTTTGAACCGATCAAAAAAAGTAAGTTTTGATATTTTAAGAGGGAAGGATACGATACATACCGCTTGTTCTATATCCAATGATGGTATTCTAGGATTCATTCCAACCGAGCTGGATGAAACAAAGTATGTTGACACCGAATACTCATTCTTCGGAGCGTTTACACAGGGTGTAAAAGATGGAATGGAACAATTGGTGATGCAGGCTAAACAATTGGTTGTTATTTTTACCGTGAAAGAAGCACACAAACAAGTAGGAGGCTTTTACACCATGGTGCAGCAAATGGCACCTGTGTGGAACTGGCAGGCATTCTGGTTGTTTACGGGATTCCTTTCTCTTGCTTTAGCCTTCATGAATTTCCTGCCTATCCCAATGTTGGATGGAGGATACATCATGTTTATTTTGTGGGAAATGATCACAGGAAAAAAAGTTTCTGATAAGGTCATTTATTATGCCAATAATGTGGGGCTGGTGATCGTACTTGCATTAATGGTTTACGCAAATACCGATTGGTTGCGAAATTAATTTTTCTATGAAGAAGCAATTACTTCTAATCATATTAATTGGCTTTCTCTGCAGTGCAAAGGCACTTGCACAAACAACCATCAATACGAAGGACAAAGCTCCTGTAGCCGTCACGCACAAAGTGATGCTGATTCCATTCGAGCCACGGCTTTATATGAGTGAGATCGATCATCACATCAATGCCGAGACCAAAATGAGTGCAAAGCAGATCAAATACACATTTCGCGATGGGATCAACGAACAGTTATTCAAGTCCTTTAAGAACGTGAAGTATGGTGTGGTGGATCTGATGGATGATACTGTTAAGTATAAGAAAGACATTGAGGGAATTTATCAGTTCCTTAATTATGAGTACATGAAGATCCCTGACCAGGCCAACTACAAAGTGCCGGTAAAGGAAAAAGAAGAAAAGAAAATTGAAAAAGGACAATTGAATGTAGAAACAGATGTAGAGGCCCGCTTTATGAATGCGCGCATGAGTAATCCAAAGGCATTACCTGCCTTGAATTCAAAATACCGCTGCGATGTTTTTATTTTCATCAATCAATTCGAGATCAGAGCAGTTGGCAGCGCCGTTCCTGGCGAATTCACGAATCAGAATGCAAACAGAAAAGCGCTGATACATTATACTGTTTTCACGAAGGACATGAAGGAGATCAATTCCGGGATTGCGGAAACTGAATTTGAATCCAATTTAAACAATCCAAAGAAGATCAACGAGAAATGCATCTCTAAACTCGCACAACAGATCTGCGAGAGAACGGTGAAAGCTTTGAATCCGGTGAAGTAGTTACTTTTGGTGAATTAAGATGTAAGAAACGGTAATGTCAGCGTAAATATAGAGCCTAGGGATAATTCACTTTCCACCTTTATTGTGCCATTCATTGCTTCCATTTGCAACTTACTCATGTGCAATCCCAAACCTTTTCCTTCTGTCTTAATATTGATTCTCTTGTATAAGCCAAACAACAAATGACCGTGCTCCTTCAAGTTAATACCAATTCCATTATCAGAAATGGAAATAAATAATATATCATTGATCTTTTTCGCAAAAATATGAATAGCTAATTTTCTATCCGGTGACTGATGTTTAATTGCATTACTGATCAAATTATAGATAACGCTCTTTAGATACGTCTTTATTGTAAAAATGTTTTTAGCATCATCTTCTATTTTCAATTCAATGGTGATCTTTGACTCTTTCACTTGTTTTTCGAATGTATTGAATACAGAAACAAATAATTCATTCAAATCAACATTCTCTCTTTTTTCATTCGTGGTTTTTTTCACTGCCAGAATCTCATTCAATTCCTTAACCAGTTCATCGAGATTAACAGCCGCATTCTTTATGAAACCGATAGTTTTCAATTTATCCTCCAGGTTCGCTCCTTTGATACCCAACAACTGACAAAGTCCGAGAATCTGGGCTATAGGAGCTCTTAAATTATGAGAAACAATATAATTGTACTGAGTAAGATCATTATATCTTTCCGTGAGCTCATTCACCAACTTTGTTTTCTCTAATTCAGTCTTAGATTTTGCGAGTGCAGAAATGATTTGCGTATTGAATCCCTTGATCCTGTCAAGATCATTTTCATTCACCTTCTCATTGGAAGAGAAAGTAATAAGCGCAAAGATCTTCTCATTAAAAACCAATGGAATCATAACAAAGGAACTTAACTCCAAATAGATCTGACTCCAGCCAGCAAGTTGCTTCAATAGGGGATTTTCGACATGTTCTTTAATCACATTTATTATCTCATCTTTATCAGAAATATGAATAATCTCTTTGTTATTTATTGCCCTATAGAAATAACCATCTTTTTGTATTGCCGGCAATACCTTGTTTAATTTAATACCTAGTATTTTTTCAAGTTGAAAAAACTTATCATCTTTTCTCTCTTCGGCAATTAAATTCAATACGTCCTGTTCTTCATTATATATATAGAATCGGCCACCCTTTATTTTAATAAAGGAATTGTATGCGCTTAAAACATAGGAACATATCTGAAGCTGACTTGCATTGTTCAAGGAAAGTTGATTGATCGACTCGATCATTCTTAATTGATTGATCGATTCTAATATTTTATTCTCATTTACTTTTCTCTGTGTAATATTTGTATGCCTTATAACTGTAAAATCAGAGTCAATACCAAAAGAGGTGACTGACATGACAAACCATCTTTTTTGATCTAAGCCATGACAGGGATATTCCAATAGGAACTGTGACTTCCTGTGTTCAATAACCGACTTAATTCCTTGTAAGGCTTGTTCAGCGAATTCATCACCTCTTTGTATTGCTTCCTCGCAAACGTTGAAGTAATTGCTCCCTACCCCAGTTTGACTTGTATGAACAGCACCATTGTTTTGTGAAAAATCGATCCATGCCTTATTCGTCTCGATTATTGTGCCATCTGAGTCAATCACAGCAATATTCGAATCCATTGAATCTAAAATAGCCTTACTGAAAGCCTGTTCCTCTTCCAGCTGTCTTAAAAATGTTCTCTGCTTGATTTCATTCGAAACTCTGCTTGTAAGCATGTTCATGACCCTTAGCTTTTCATCAACCATACTTAGAACTTTCGTATCAAGAATGGCCATTACTCCTATCGGAAGTCCATTCTCATCAATCAATTTAATTCCTAAATACGATTCGGCGTTCATGTCGACAAGATATTTGTCATCCGGGAATTGTTTTTGAACATTTTGAGGAAAAACATATTCTTTACCTTTGATCACTTGATCACAAGGAGTACCTTTTAAAAGATAAACAATATTTTCAGCTTCAGAATTTGTTGCGCGAAAAGAAATTGTTTCAATAGCGTCGGCATCTTCAAGAAACCTGCCTACAAATGCATATTTGACTCCAAAATGCGTGCAAAGAAAGGCAGTTACTTCGCTAAAATAATCTGCACCCGTCTTTGCAGATACAACCTCATTGATCTCATTCAACAAGAGCTCTGCACTTTTTTGATCTGTTATATCTTCGATTATGCCTATCAGATTCGTCACATTATCATCAGAAAGGCGCAGTACAGATAAGGTAATTCTAATCCACATCAGTTCTGTATCACTCTTTCGAATACACTTATCATGGGTGTACTTTGGTATTTCGCCTTGCAAGAGTTTATCTATACTTTCGACTGTTTCCAGATTCAGCGTATCACTTAACAGCAAATTTGAAATATCACCGTCAAAAATTGTATTAATTAGACTCAGAAGTGTATCGTCATATTTTTTATTTGATTTGACAACCTTCCAATCATTTACACTTATCAAAATAACGGCAACCGCTGCCTGATCAAAAAGTCCTTCTGAAATTAAATTATTCCTTCGTGCCTTTAATTCAGACTTAACGTATTTTGTAATGTCCTTAAAAATAACCTGCAAATGCAAATTACCGTCCCCATCAGAAAATGGACTAAAATAGATCTCGAAATGTTCTTCAGATGTATCTGTTTTGATAATTGCACGTTTTGGTTTTGGAGTGATATTATCATTAAAAAACGAGTAGAGAAGATTCTCAACATTCAAGTTATTCTTCAGCCAAAGCTTAAGTGGAAATTCACGAATGTGCTTGCCTACCAGATTTTTTGTACTGATCCCTCCTATAATCACATGTTTATTAAACTCAATTAGATTTAAGTCGCGATTAATAATCGCGATAATAAATGGAGAGTCATAGAATATTGTTCTGTAATTGAAATCGGATGAATTGATCTTTTTGTCAAGTACATTGTTTTTTAACTTTACTAATTGATTTTCATTTATCAGTTTCTTTTCTGCTGTAAATAATCTAATATGATTTCTGACCTTGTTGTATGCGATTTCAATTTGATCATTGTGATTAATATAATCTATAACGCCTTTGCTGATGCATTCGGCAATATAGGATTGGTTCGTATTTTTATTTGTAAGTAGAACTATCGGAATATTCACCGTAGGATTTACAAGAACGAGTTCATCAATAAAAGAGGAGCTTCGACTCTGGTCAGAATCTGCGCACAACAAAATAAGACCCGATTGGTTCATTACATCCAAGTCAATTTTGTAACTTCTTAATTCAGCTGTTTGAATACAATACTTTTTTTTCTCTAAGAATTCCACCAAAGAATGTGGGCTATGCCCCGGGTCACAAAGAAATAATATGGATTGCTGTATTTGCATTTAATACTACAGGGCTATTAATGACATAAGTTGCATCAATTGCGCTAAGAAGTTTTGAATTTATAAGCTCTGAATTATTTCACAAGATATTTAATTCGCTAATTAAGATTCCTAACTAATAACTTGGTCTTTAACAGGAAATCAGCTTTTGCCGAAGCATGAATTCCAGTTGTTCATTGGTGACCAAGATCTTTTTATTTAAATCCTCCTGCTCATGCCGAATCTGATAAACAGTATAAGATTCTTCAATTGTCTTTCTCAATTCATCTTCCTTCCATGGCTTTTCAACATACCTGAAAATCTTCCCCCTGTTCACTGCATCTTTCAGCGCCTCAATATCTGCAAAACCGGTAAGTAAAACCCGTATCTGATCCGGAAAATCTGATGCCGCCTTCGCAAGAAGCTCTGTTCCAAGTTCATTCGGCATACGCTGATCAGTAATGAGAACATGTATCACATTCGAATTAAGAATTACACGGGCTGATTCTACAGAAGATGCCGTAAATATATGATAATATCTTCTGAAAGTAGCCTTGAAAGAGATCAAGTTATTCTCTTCATCATCGACGTAGAGCACCTTAATATTATTTGTGTTCAAATGCAAATTATCATTTATTAATAAATTAAAAATAAGTAATTTTTATAGGATTCTTGCTTGATGAGAATAATTATTCTATTTTAGCTTTCGTTTGTTAATTTAATTCGAATTAGAGACAAATTATTCATCAATTTCTTTATTTAGATGTAAGGTTATGCAGAAATTTGTAAAAAAATTCAACGAATTAAAAATAGTTCAATGCCAACTAAATGCAATTTACAGGCCTGATTTTTACTTCTTATCTAAAAGATCAGATATTGATCGATTCACTCAACTTTTGTTGACACTTGGGATTAAGGTCGCAGATCAAATCCATGATCAATTAAAAGAATTGATCAAGTTAAGACACTCACCTCTTAAACTAACTGAAACTGAGATTGATGAAAAAATGAGACACTTTCTTGGGTCTGAATCAATACATGAATATGGTATTTGCTTTTATTATCCCTGGCTTTGTTAGCGGAAATATAAAACCATTAAAGCTAGACATACAAGATGTATTAGAACTTATCAATACATACGAGAAATTTCCGGCAGAAAATGTGAATATGGAACAAAGTGAGATAGAAGCATTCAGAAAATCAATAGATATCGATCTCTTAAAAACTGAAATGAACGAATTGCTCACAGGAATTGAAGAAGGCGCTAAGAGAACGGCTGAGATCGTTTCCGGGTTAAGGAATTTCTCCCGACTGGATGAAAGTGAGATAAAGGAAGTAGACATTAATGAAGGGATCAATTCCACTCTGGTTTTATTAAGAAATAATACGCCTCCCAACACAAAAGTGATCCTTGAATTAGAAGAGCTTCCGCTCATTGAATGTTACCCCGGAAAGTTGAACCAAGTTTTTATGAATCTTTTCAGCAATGCCTTTTATGCCATTCGTGAAAAAGACGGAGAATCACAAAATTCACTTATAATCAAGACTTATCAAAAAGACAATCAAATAAAAGTTGAAGTTATCGATACAGGGATCGGAATGAATGAAGAAACTAAAAGAAAGATATTCGAGCCCTTCTTTTCAACAAAAAAGATCGGTGAGGGTACAGGCCTGGGTATGTCGATTGTAAACGAGATCATGATTCATCACGGAGCTGAGATCAGCATAGAATCAGAAGTAGGAAAAGGGACAAAGATCACACTTACTTTAAATAAGAAAATTAAATGCTAATATTGTGCTCATGAAAGATAAGGTTAAGATACTCTATATAGACGATGAAAAGCAGAATCTTACATCCTTCAAGGCTAATTTCAAGAATGAATATCAGGTGTTCACAGCTGAAAATGCCGCAGATGGGTTTAAGCTCTTAATGGAGCATGAATTTCCTGTCATCATTGCAGATCAACGCATGCCTCTAATTTCCGGAGTCGAATTCCTTGAGCAAACTACCATCGATCATCCGGATTCGATCAGGCTACTTCTTACAGGATACAGCGACATTCAAACCGTTATCGAAGCGATCAATAGAGGTCAGGTGAGTAAGTACCTGCAAAAACCCTGGGATATTGAGAAACTCAGCATGGCGATTGATCATTGCATTACTCTCTACAATTCAAAAGCAGAACTGAAAAAGAAGAATCTTGAACTACAAATTGCCAACGAAGAATTAAATAAGTTTGTTTACAGTATTTCTCATGATATAAGATCGCCTCTCACTTCAGTACTAGGTATTATCAATTTAACACATGTGATGCCGGAACTTAAAGAAGCGCAGCCTTACTTTGCAATGATAAAGGAACGAGTTGATCACCTGGATGGTTTTGTAAAAAAGCTAATTGATTATTACAAGAACAGTCGATCTGAGGATAGTATTGAATTAGTTGAAATCAGAACCCTTCTAAATGAGACTCGCGCGTATTTACATTTAGACGAGAAGAGCATCGATTTTGCCTGTGAAATTGATCAACAAAGTCCATTTTATGGAGACCCGTACCGATTAGGCATAGTTTTTGACAATTTATTGTCCAACTCAATTAAATACCGGGATCCGGAAAAGCCTAAACTTCAGATAGAGCTTGAAATTATGATTACTTCGAAAAAGATGGACATAAGGATATCAGATAATGGAATTGGAATAGAAGAAAAACATTTGAATAAGATCTTCAACCTCTTTTACAGGGCAGAAGATTCGTTGAAAAAAAGTGGTTCAGGAATAGGACTCTATATAGTTAAAGAGGCGATAAAGCATATGCGTGGTCAGATCACTGTTGAGTCAAAAATAAATCAAGGAACAATTTTTAATATTACAATACCTAACAATCTGAAGAATGACAGAAATGATTACCATTTTAATACTGGACGACAATAAAATTGATCTGTTCATCAATAATGAATTGATCAAACATTCAAATATAAATGCAAACATAAGGGAATTTGCTATTTCATCAGAAGTGCTGGAAGTATTAAAGAATACAGATTTAAAAGATTGGCCCCATATGATCTTGCTTGATATTCATATGCCTGTTATGAACGGATTCGATTTTTTAAATGAATTTGCAAACCTACCAAAAGAGAAAGTAAGTAAATGCAAAATTGTGATACTTTCATCCACTTTAAACCCACACGACCGAGATCTGGCACAAAACAATCCCTTTGTCATAGAATTATTAGAAAAACCGCTTAATACAGATGAGTTATACAGAATCCTTGTACAACACGGAATTTACAAGATCAATAACTGACTTAATTTTTATAAAACAGAGAACACAGCAGAGTTTCATTGACTATTGAATGACAAAAAACTACTGAATTCCTCTTATAAGAATTAAGAGAGATTGTTTTATGACAAAAAACAAATAAATCTTACATCTGTAAAAATTCATAGATTTTTGTTCGCATATCCTGTCGAAAATATCGTAATTTGCGATTAATAATCTATTTAATATTATATTTCTTACATCCAACTATATTAAACCCCCTTTTTTAATTTGAAGACTTCGATCTGCATATGACAAAGTTAAAAAGGATAATTTCTGAGCTGGATTCAGACACGTTTAGCAGACTGCGAGAGAATCTGGTCAAAAGCAAGGCCAACAACTTTCTAGTGTTACTTGAAAATTACCGACAAGGCATTCATCATGATGATTCCATCATGCAGAAACTTGAGATCAATAAGAACTCTTTGTATGTATTAAAATCAAGACTGCAGGACAAGATTCAGGAATCCCTGACCGGAGATTTCATGTCGCACAATGATGATCTACTTAAGCAGATCTACAAGATAGATGATATTTGCTTCAATGCCCCCAGGAATGTTGCCATTTCTTTTTTGAAAAAGCTCGAAGATTCAATGGCGAAATACGACATGCATCGTGAATTGCAGATCGTTTACGCCGCACTGAAAAGAATACATCTTTTTTCCGACAAGTACTTTCATTATTCACGCCAATATAATAAACAAGTAGCACTAAGTGTATCTTTAGATAAATGCGAAGAATTACTTAGCGAATTCAACCGTATCCTAACTCAGTATTTATTATCGAGAAATGAAATTCATCTAGATAAACTGCTTTTTTTGTATGGAGAATTGGCAAATCATTTTCTAAACAACCCTTCCAGGCAGATCCATTTCATCAAATGCCTCATGGAATTGCAATTAAAGATCTTTATTAAAGTCAATTCAGGGATCAATGAAAGTGCACTTGAGCTGATTTTAAAAGCCAGAAATATTCTTGATGAACTGCCCATTACTTCACCTTACAGGGACAAGAAAGTTGTGATCGATTGTATTCACTTTGAGTATTTACTATCTGTTGGTGACCTGCAAGGAGCTGAGGTATTTTATACCTTAGTTGAAGCTAAAAGGCAAAACTTATTGCTGATGAATTGCATTGCAAATACATCAAAATTTCTTACATCAGAAATCTTATTCCTGCAACTCACAGAACAACATCAATCTTTAAAAAATATTGACAGCTCTGCAATGAATTATGATCTGTTTGATACAAATATTCACATTAATAAAAGCATTTACAATTCAATTGGCGAATATTACAAAGGAGAAATAAAAAACGCCGCTAAAATACTTTTTGACCTCTTGAATTCTATGATTTTCAAAGAGATGCTACACTTGCAAATAGAATTAAAGCTTACCCTGGCATTCTATTACATAAAGCTAAAAGAAAATCAAAATGCGGTTAATCTATTATCCTCCTTGCAACGGAAAATAAAGAATGAAAAAAAAGTTCAGTACTACAATGTGCTTAATCTGATCAAACTACTTCATAATGAAGCGACAAATAATAAAAACAATGGTGACGCCAAACAAAAAGATATTTTTACCTTATTCGAAGCAAGAAACACCGGCAATTATTCCATACCGGCTTTTCTGATAAATGAAATAAAAAAAGACTTTAAATAACTTCAACCGATGTTTAAAAAAGGAGACAAATACCGCCATAATTTCGTTATGATCATCGATGACAATGAACTCGATAATTATATCAATACAAGGACCATTAAATATTCCTTTTTTTCAAAAGAGATCTATGTGAATACAGGAAGTACAAGTGCAATGGAATTCCTTGAAAATCTCGAAAAAATGCCTGATTCTAAAAATGTTTTTCCGAAAATTATATTCATTGATCTAAACATGCCTGTAATAGACGGTTTTCAATTCATTACTTCCTTCAAATCAATGAAATCCAAACTTGCTAAAAAATGCAAACTTGTAATTTTAACCTCTAGCGTATATGAAGAGGATAAAAAGAAAGCCAAAGCTATTTCAAGAGACATTGTTTTTCTAAGCAAACCACTTACCTCTAAAATGCTGTCCGATCTTTAACAATTCACTTGATCCGCCCTTACAGCATTTTAGTTAAAATCGATTCAATACGAGAAATCTCATGTGTTTATTATCATGATCGAAATCTATTCCAGCCAGCATCGACTCTTCTCCCCAAGTTTCATTCTCATTAATGATCGTGATATAATATTTGATATGTTTCACTAATTGCACATTCTCTTTTGTGTAAACAGAAGGAAGCATTCCCAGGATCTGTTCATGACTAACAGGTGAAAGGTCGATCTTTTTAGTAAGTATGCCGCACAATTCGCTTCTTTGTGTAAAGAACCGTAGTGCTATCTCTTCATCATCCACTACATTCATCCTTGGAAAAAAATAAAGCCTATTTTGACCGGCATTTTTACGAACATCATTGTAATGAATATAATTATCATTGGTCTTAAGATTCTTAAAATTCTTCACTTTAAAACAGGAGTCCATCACAAATGTGAGATCACTTGTAACTTTAAAATTATGATAATCGATCTGCCAGTCTGTGACTCCGTCTTTTCCAATGGTTACTTTACAATTCGCATATGGCTGCTGGCCATAACTTTCGGTACAAATGAGTAATAGCAATATAATTATAACCAAAACCCAAAGTCCTAATATCGATTTAGTTTTCATGTAATTTTGATTTAAATTAGTAATGAATTAATTATTTACCGGCTGTATTCTCTGAAGATGTACTTAGCATGGCTTTTCGAACTGTTGCGTACTCTAAACAGAATTCAAAAGAAGCAGTTTTATCATAGTACATGATCAATGCAGCCGGAAATTCAAGCACGCCTTTATCTAACTTTGCGGCTTCATTTTCTGAAAGTAGTCCTGTTGAAAAAACAAACTCTTTCTGATCCTTTAAATCTACCGGAACTTCTGTATCAATGCCAATGATCTTAGGCACGTATCCCGATTTTGTTATTCTAATTGAATAGTACTGGTCTTTCTTTAGATCAAATTCAAAAGAACCATCCTTAGCCGGAACTTTTGAATCAATTAATTCTGAATGACAAAACAACTCAACTTTAGCATTACTATCTGAAATATCCTTATCAAGTTCAATCTTAGCCTCTATATGCAAGAGAGCGTCCGCCTTTTTTTTCTTTTCACCGCCTTTGGCATTCATGCTAATTGCCAAACCTAAAAAGCATACAAGCGTAATAACCCTGATCACACTTGGTTTTCCATTATATCTGCTAGTTTTTTTCATGTTGTTTGTTTTTTTTTTATACAAATCAAAGTAAGTGCATGTTCATACAATATTTTTATATATCTCATTCCTTCCATTTCATATGTAAGAATTTGAAGAAGATTTTTTTTAAAATCTAAAATCTAAACGGAAAACAGAGTAGAATGATCAATTTGGTGAGGGAAACAGGGCAATTTAGAAGGCATAGTTCATCTAAAATAATTAGATTGAATTAGAGATTAGCAAGATTTACATGAAATCGCTTGCTTTGCCTTAAAATTCACGAAAAATTTACAAAAATAACAAGAAGCGCTTTTAAGAACACAAAAGATGAAGCCTTTCAAAGAAGGTATTAACAAAAACAAGGAGAGCAAAGACCAATGAAATCAAGACCGCCGCTGCACTTACATCCTTCACAAATTTAATGTCTACACTCTTTTCCGGATGAAATACATCGCACATTCTTTCAATGGCTGTATTGAACAACTCTGATCCGATCACCAATGTACACGCAAGCAATAAAAACATCCACTCTACTCTATTCACTTTAAAATACCAGGCCATTGCAATCACTATTCCTGTTGCAATAAAATGAATCTTTAATGGGACATCCTTTTTTGTTGCTTCTTTCAGACCATTGAAAGCGTAAGCAAAGGCTTTTATTCTCTTCATTAAAATGCTCATTGATTCGATTTGTAGTTAAACATCTTTTTATATTCACTAAGATCAGGTACATTTTCCTTTTTTCTGTTCCTTTCGTATTTATACAAAACCAAACTCAGATCTCTCATAAAAGGCAAACCCAATTGATCGTATTCATATTTTCCATTACCTATAATATTTCCTTCATTCACATAAATGGCTGCCGTTAACAAAAACTCCGTATTGTTCTTCATGTCTATTATGTAAGCACAATCGATCAAAAACCCATAAGCTCTGCCAACAATGTTGATCACACGAATACTATCCTGAGTAATGGTTGCAACAGCACTGGCATACATGAAATATTTTTTATAGGAATCATAAAACACTTTCTTATCATACACAGGATAATCACTTTCCTTAGGATAAAGGCCCATTTGCCTTACCAGAAAAGCACGGGCTTCTTCGGTCAATTTGATCCTGACTTTTTCAGGCTTCGCTTCCATAAAGATCAATTGCTGCATCATTCTGTTAAGATCCGTCAAGTGAAAATAATTATGTCTCGAAAAATCCTTTGGGGAATAGACCCTTTTCCCATTTGCATTGATATTTGCTCTGCCTGCCATTGAACTTTTAATTGGATGATTCAAGGTGAAGGAAGCTTGCGCAGCCACTTGCTTATAAAGTGTATCTCCTTTTGAATTTAAAAAATTAACGGGTGGTGTGATCAATGCTGTATCCCCCTTACATAGAGGTGAGAGTCGATTAAAAAGCCTTACACTTCCAAAACCTTGCTCCTTTAATTTCTTGTGCGCATAATCATACCCTACAAACTCATACATTCTTGTGAAAGCTGCATTGTCGCTTACCAGCATCATTCTCTTGATATAATTCTCAATTGTAGGAAAGGATCCTGACGATATACTATCTGCCTTTATTTTTTCCTGGCAAAAAAATACACTGTCAGCAAGCATGGTTGTTTTTCTGTCGATCCCCTTCTCTCTCAATTCTTCGATCTTTTGGAGACCTAAAATACTTATGGGAAGTTTCACTGTACTTGCAGGATAAAAGTATTTTTTGCTGATCCTATATTTGAATTCGTTAAAGTGAGGCTTATTTTCTTTGTCTCGATCGATCGTTATGAAAATGATCTGCAATTTGTATTTCGCCTGCTGATCAAGCTGAGCAGAATATTGTGGGAGGTCCTGATGCAATAGACTATCCAGAAAATGAGAAGTTTGAGAAAAAAGAAGAGAGGACTGAATGAACAGGATCAACGCTGAACAACGCGTTAACAGTTTAATCAGATATTTTAATTTCGTTTTTATCTTTTTTATTCTGACTTAAATAATAAGCAACGGCTCCGAGAACAATTGTACCTAATCCATAAAAGGACTCAACCGGTTTACTGATCATTATATTGATCAATATCCACAAGATGATAAGCAAAAATAACAAAGGCGTTAAGGGATAAAGAAAGGTTTTATAGCTTCTTTCCACATTTTTGTGCTTATAACGAAGAATGAAAATTCCTAATACTGTTAAAAAGGTAAATAAATTGAGTGTAAACCCAACATAAGTGATCAATGATTCGAATGAAGATGTAATCACAAGTACAATGGAGATACAGGACTGTGCCATCACGGCTACATAAGGCACTTCATTTTTGTTGACCTTACTGAAGAAGCCAAGTCCCCGCATATCCTTACCCATGCTTTGCATGACCCTTGGTCCGGCCAGCACCATTGCACTGATCGTAGAAACGAGCAACAGAGCAATAACCAAACTCATGAATTTTCCAGTATCCGGTCCGAATATTTTATTTGCACTCAAATAACCTACTTCAACCACTCCTTTGAGTTCATCAACAGGAACTGAATAAAGAAAAATATAATTCAAGGCGGTGTACACGAACATGACAACTAATGTTCCTATGAGAAGTGCTCTTGGCAGATTCTTCTTCACATTCTTTATTTCACCTGAAATATAAGAAGCCGCATTCCATCCGCTATAAGCATAAGTAACGTAAATCAATGATCCGGCGAAGGAAGCAGAGAAAACATCCTTCCATGCATTTGCACCCGGCGAAAAATCAGTAACATGATCAGGTGAGTGAAACAAACCGAATCCAATGAACATGACGACACAAACAACTTTTGCAACAGTGAAAATTCGCTGAAATGCTCCTCCTGCTTTTAAGTTGATAGAATGAACACAGGTGATTACAAGAATGACGGTGATCGCAAGGATCATTGGATTTACCTGAGGATATAATTTTGAAACATATTGAGCGAGAGCCATGGAAGCTGCAGCAATTGGCGCTGCAAAACCTACTGTTACACTCACCCATCCACTTGTGTAACCAACAACAGGATGATAGAGTTTGGACAGGTAATTATACTCTCCCCCACTCTGTGGAAAAGCAACGCCGATCTCACCATAGGTCAATGCACCACAAAGCGCAAGAATACCACCTACGATCCAAAGCATCAGTATTGCAAAGCCACTTTGTATTCCCATGACCTGAAAACCAAGACTGGTGAAAACGCCGGTGCCGATCATATTTGCAATAACAATAGAAACAGCTGTGGTAAATCCGATCTTATGCGTGGACATTAATCAAATGATTGAGAAGATTTTTTTGACAGCTCGATCAGCAACTGATATTGCTGAGGAGAAAGATCGTTGTAATAGAAATTGATAGGATTTACTTTTTCTCCATTTCGTATCACTTCATAATGCACGTGAGGGGCCGTGCTTAAACCTGTACTTCCTACATACCCGATCAACTCGCCTCTTAATACTTTCTGACCAACTTTCGATTTGATCCTGCTCATGTGTCCGTATAATGTCTGATACCCAAACCCGTGATTGATGACCACGTGATTTCCGTAACCCTGAGCAAGATTATCTGCTATTTCGATCACACCATCTCCTGTTGCGTAGATCGGTGTACCTTGAACTGCGGTAAAATCCATTCCCGGGTGAAACTCCTGTGTTTTATAGATGGGATGTGTTCTCCACCCAAAACCACTCGTTACGGCATGAGTAAGATCTTTTTGATTGATAGGCATGATGGCCGGAATGGAAGCAACTAATTTCTCTTTGTTTCTAGCCAATTTCACAACCTCATCGAATGATCTTGATTGAATATACAAACGCTTGGTCAAACGATCCACTCGTTCTGTTGCAGACACCAAAAGATCTGCGTTATCATAGCTGTCAAATGCACTGTATTTATCACTTCCTCCGGTTCCGCCATAACGTACAGAGCCCGGTACCGGTTCTGCTTCAAATATCCTTCTGTAAATATTATCATCCCTGTCTTCCAGATCCTTCAAAACATTTTCCGCCTGTGCTACTTTTTTTGAAAGCAGATCGTATTGAAGCTGCATTGCTTCGATCTCGCGATTTTGTCTTTTCTCGTAAGGTGAAGGAAGGAATTTTCTGGATAGAACAATGGTTATTGTTGCGAACACAATACCCGTAGCCAAATAGGAAACAATTCTCCAGAACCAATCCTTGAAAGTAAGACTGGCTTTTTCATAAGTAAGTGACTTGGTATTGAATCTGTATTTTACCTTGCTCATTGTTTAAAGCAAGATTTAAAGGTAAGAATTTAAGCCGTTAAAAGCACTGTTAAAAGATGCAAGAAAACTTATTTCCGGACCTCAAAGGTTTGAAATCCTTTCCATTCTCCTTCAACGGGGATCACTTCAGTGACTTTAGCTAAACGTGGACCTACATAACACCACTCAATGAATTGATTGATCTTATTCTCTTCTCCTTCTGCTTCTATGTAAACAGTTCGATCCGGATTGTTACGAACAAAACCGGTCAGATCGAACTCATGCGCTTTTGCCTGAGCATTGAATCGATACGAAACTCCCTGTACCAATCCCTTTACGGTGATGTTATAATGGCGCAGCAATAAAACGGCAATAAGTGATTTCTACTGTGTTTTATTAATAATATTGATCTTGGATTCACCAACAACCCTGAAAGCAGTTCTTCTGTTCTTTTGGTGTGCCAATTCGAACTCTTCGCTTTTAGGTACCATTTTGTTGATCTCCTCTTCAGGTATGATCGGCTTTGTTTCACCGTAACCCTTCGCATGGATCTTATCTTTCTTGATTCCTTTACTCAACATATAATCCACACAACTTTGCGCACGACCCTGTGATAAACGCATGTTGTATGCTTCATTACCTCGTGCATCGGTATGAGAACTTAATTCTATACTTAAGTTGTCATTGATCTTGAGAAGGTCGATGATCTTATCCAATACTTCCAAAGATTTAGGGCGCAAAGTGGCTTTATCAAAATCATACTCCACTCCTTCGATCTCTATATCTGCT
>Ga0268298_10003159_pt1 | contig 17089 bp, 15 predicted proteins | sample WWTPWeurt_MetaG_FD_194462 | JGI IMG/M metagenome (GOLD analysis project Ga0268298, IMG submission 194462) | Activated sludge microbial communities from WWTP in Nijmegen, Gelderland, Netherland - WWTP Weurt | ecosystem: Engineered > WWTP > Aerobic digester > Activated sludge | place... | reverse complement strand
CCGGTGATCGCGCCGCAGAACCCCTTCGATCCCGCCACGCTGAACCTGATGGACGGCTTCAGCCGCCCCATGCAGGCCAACGCGTTCACCGGCAACGTGTATTGGCTGGGCACCGACGCGCAGGGGCGCGACCTCTTCTCGGCCATCCTCTACGGCTCGCGGGTGTCGCTGCTGGTCGGTTTCGCGGCGGTGGCCTTCGCCGCGGTGCTCGGCATCGCGCTCGGGCTGATCGCCGGCTATCGCGGCGGCTGGGTGGACAGCCTGATCATGCGCATCGCCGACGTGCAGCTGAGCTTCCCGGCGATCCTGGTGGCGCTGCTGATCTTCGGCGTGTTCAAGGGCGTGGTGCCGCCGGCGCTGCACGACAAGGCGGCGATCTACGTGCTGATCCTGGCGATCGGCCTGTCGGACTGGGTGCAGTACGCGCGCACGGTGCGCAGCTCCACGCTGGCCGAGCGCAACAAGGAATACGTGCAGGCCGCGCGCGTGATCGGCGTGCCGGCGCCCACCATCCTGCTGCGCCACATCCTGCCCAACGTGATGGGGCCGGTGCTGGTGATCGCCACCATCGGCCTCGCGCTGGCGATCATCCTGGAGTCGACGCTGTCCTTCCTCGGCGTGGGCGTGCCGCCCACCCAGCCCAGCCTCGGCACCCTGATCCGCGTCGGCCAGGACTACCTGTTCTCGGGCGAGTGGTGGATCGTGTTCTTCCCCGGGCTGACGCTGCTGCTGCTCGCGCTGTCGGTGAACCTGCTCGGCGACTGGCTGCGCGACGCGCTCGACCCGAGGCTGCGCCGATGAACGTGCCGCACATCGACCGGATGAATGCCGGCGGCGACCTGCCGCTGCTGTCGGTACGCAACCTGCGCGTGGAATTTCCCCGCCGGCGCGGGACGCTGGTGGCGCTCGACGACGTCTCCTTCGACATCGCGCGCGGCGAGGTGCTCGGCGTGGTGGGCGAGTCGGGTGCGGGCAAGTCGCTCACCGGCGCGGCCATCATCGGCCTGCTCGAGCCCCCCGGGCGTATCGCCGGCGGCGACATCCTGCTCGATGGCGAGGCCATCCACGCGCTGCGCGGCGAGGCCATGCGGCGCCTGCGCGGACGCCGCATCGCGATGATCTTCCAGGATCCGCTCACCAGCCTGAACCCGCTGTATACGGTGGGCGAGCAGCTGGTCGAGACCATGCTGACCCACCTCGACCTGACGCCCGCCGCCGCGCGCGAGCGTGCGCTCGCGCTCCTCGACGAGGTCGGCATCCCGGCGCCGGCGCAGCGCATCGACCATTATCCCCACCAGTTCTCCGGCGGCATGCGCCAGCGCGTGGTGATCGCGCTCGCCTTGTGCGCCGAGCCCGAGCTGATCATCGCCGACGAGCCCACCACCGCGCTCGACGTCTCGGTGCAGGCGCAGATCATCGCGCTGCTGCGTCGCCTGTGCCGCCAGCACCGCACCGCGGTGATGCTGATCACCCACGACATGGGCGTGATCGCCGAGACCGCCGACCGCGTCGCGGTGATGTACGCCGGGCGGGTGGTGGAGATCGGGCCGGTGGCCGAGGTGGTGCGCGCTCCGGCGCATCCTTACACCCGCGGCCTGATGGGCGCCATCCCGGTGCTCGGCGCCGAGGTCGAGCGCCTGGTGCAGATCGACGGCGCGATGCCGCGCCTGGATGCGATCCCGTCCGGCTGCGCCTTCCATCCGCGCTGCACCGAGGCCAGCGCGCGCTGCCGCGTCGAGCGCCCGGAGTTGCTGCCGGCCGGCGCCACGCGTGCGGCGTGCTGGTTGTACGCGCCGGCGCGCGAGAACACCGACGGAGGCCCGCAGTGAGCATCATCGAGCGCGCGCTCGCCAAGGCGAAGCAGGAGGACCGCGCCGCGGTCGAGCAGGCCGAGGGCCTGGTGCATCGGCCGCAGGCCGGGCAGGACGCGCAGGGAGCGGTCGCGGAGCGGACGGGCGATGTGGCGGACCATCCCGCCGTGGCGGCCGCGGTCGAAGCCGAGATCGAGCCCGCAGCGCCTGCACCGGCGCCGGCTGCGGCTGGCGCGCGCCGTGTGCGCGATGCGCGTGCCGCGGCGCCGCTGCTGTACGTCGAGGACCTGCGCTGCGTCTTCGACGTCTCCCGGCCCTGGCTCGAGCGGGTGCTCGCGCGCGAGCCGCGGCGCTGGCTGCGCGCGGTCGATGGGGTCTCGTTCGCGATCGGGCGCGGATGCACCTTCGCGCTGGTGGGAGAGTCGGGCTGCGGCAAATCCACGGTCGCGCGCCTGATCGTCGGCCTCCATGAGCCCTCGGCCGGCCGCATCGTCTTCGACGGCCGCGACGTGGCCGAGGTGCGCGGGAGCGCCGAGCGCCAGCAGCTGCGCAGCCGCTTCCAGATGATCTTCCAGGACCCCTACGCCAGCCTCAACCCGCGCTGGCGCGTGGAGCGCATCATCGCCGAGCCGATCCGCGTGTTCGGACTGGAGCGGGACGAGGCGGCGATCCGTGCGCGCGTGGCCGCGCTGCTGGGCCAGGTCGGCCTGTCGCCGGCCGACGGCGCGAAGTATCCGCACGAGTTCTCCGGTGGGCAGCGCCAGCGCATCTGCATCGCGCGCGCGCTCGCCAACCGGCCCGAGTTCCTCGTCTGCGACGAGCCGACCTCGGCGCTCGACGTGTCGGTGCAGGCGCAGATCCTCAACCTGATGCGCGACCTGCAGGACGAACTCGGGCTCACCTTCCTGTTCATCAGCCACGACCTCGCCGTGGTGCGCCACATGGCCGACGAGGTGGGCGTGATGTACCTCGGCCGCATCGTCGAGATCGCCGCCAGTCGCGCACTGTTCGAGCGCCCGCGCCACCCCTACACGCGCATGCTGCTGGCGGCCATCCCCGACTTTTCCCGCCGTGGTCGGGGCGACGATGCGGTGCGTGGCGAGGTCCCCAACCCGATCACCCCGCCATCCGGCTGCAGCTTCCACCCGCGCTGCCCGCTCGCAGACGCGCGCTGCCGGGGCGAGGCGCCGGTCCTGCGCGAGCTCGACGACGGCCGGCGCGTGGCCTGTCATGCGGTGGAGGAGGGGCGCGACACGATCGAGGCGGGCGCGGAGATCTGCACGGAGGTGTCATGAGCGGCGGTACGAGCGAGGCGGCGCGCGCCGAGGTGCGCGTGGAGGAAGCCGGCGGCAGGACGCTCGCCGTGGTCGTGGGCGGCGGCGGTGGGGTGGGCGCGGCCGTGGTCGTCGCGTTGCGCGAGGCGGGTGGCCACGACGAGGTCCTTGCCCTCGGGCGCCGGAGCAGCCCCGTGCTCGATCTGCTCGACGAGGCCTCGATCGCCGCTGCGGCCGCCGCGGTGCGTGCGCGCGGCGTGCCGACCCTGGTCTTCGACGCCACAGGTTTCCTCCACGGCGCGGGCATGGAGCCGGAGAAGAGCTGGCGCGAGCTCGATGCGGCCCACCTGGCGCACGCGTTCGCGATAAACGCGATCGGCCCGGCCCTGCTGATGAAGCATTTCCTGCCGCTGCTGCCGCGCGACCGCCGCGCGGTGTTCGCCACGCTGTCGGCGCGCGTGGGCAGCATCGGCGACAATCGGCTCGGCGGCTGGTACGCCTACCGCGCCTCGAAGGCGGCGCTCAACCAGCTCGTGCGCACCGCCGCGGTCGAGCTGCGCCGCAGCCGGCCGCAGGCGATCTGCGTCGCGCTGCATCCGGGCACGGTCGACACCGGCCTGTCGGCGCCCTTCGCCAAGTCCGGGCTGCAGGTGCAGGTACCCGCCGAGGCAGCGGCGCGCCTGCTCGCGGTGATCGAGCGCCTCGGGCCGGGCGACTCGGGCGAATTCTTCGACCACCGCGGCGAACCCGTGCCGTGGTGACCGCCGCGCCGCCGCGGCGCTTTCAGGGACCAGGGATGAACGCACAGGAACAGGAACACATGTGGTCCACCCGCTATCGCAGCGCGGGCGAGGACTACGTCTTCGGCACCACCCCCAACCGCTTCCTCGCCGCACAGGCGGCGCTGCTCGCAGCCGGCGCCAGCGCGCTCTCGGTGGCCGACGGCGAGGGGCGCAACGCGGTGTGGCTGGCCGAGCAGGGGCTCGCGGTGACCGCCACCGAGATCTCGCCGGTGGCGCTGGAGAAGGCGCGCAAGCTTGCCGCCGGCCGCCATGTCGAGGTCGACTTCGTGCTCGCCGACGCGGTCGAGTGGGACTACCCGGAGGCCGCCTTCGACTTCGTGGTGGCGATCTTCATCCAGTTCGCCGACCCGGCACAGCGTGCGCGCATCTTTGCCGGCATGGCGCGCGCGTTGAAGCCGGGCGGCCACCTGATCCTGCAGGGCTACACGCCGCAACAGCTCGAATACCGCACCGGCGGCCCGTCCGCGGTGGAGAACCTGTATACGGCCGCACTGCTGCGCGAGGCCTTCGCCGGGCTCGACATCGTGCATGTGCAGGAATACGAGGACGTGCTGGAGGAGGGTGTGGGCCACAAGGGGCGTTCGGCCCTGGTCGGCCTGGTCGCGCGCCGTCCGCCCGCGCTGGGGGAGGGGCGCCGATGAACGCGATGCGCGCCGTGCTCACCGGACACAACCGCGGCCTCGGCGAGGCGGTCGCCGCGGAGCTGCTCGATCGGGGCATCGCGGTGCTCGCGCTCGCACGCCGCGGCAATCCCGCGCTCGCCGCCCGCCACGGCGAGCGCCTGCGCGAGGTCGCGCTCGATCTCGCCGACGCCGCGGCGCTCGCCGCCTGGCTTGGCTCGGGCATGCTGCAGGGCTGGCTTGCCGACGCCGACGAGGCGCTGCTGATCAACAACGCCGGCACCCTGCAGCCGATGGGACCGCTCGCGCTGCAGGACCCGGCGGCGGTGGCGCGTGCGGTGGCGAGCAACGTCGGCGCGCCGCTGGCGCTCGCCGCCGCCTTCGCCGCCGCCGAAGGCCCGCAGGCGCGCCGCGTGCTGCACGTCTCCAGCGGTGCGGCGCGCAAGCCCTACCCGGGCTGGAGCGTGTATTGCGCCACCAAGGCCGCGCTCGACCACCACGCCCGCGCGGTGCAGCTCGACGCCGTGCCGGGGCTGCGCATCTGCGCGCTCGCCCCGGGAGTGATCGATACCGGCATGCAGGCCGAGATCCGCGCCAGCACGTCGGAACGCTTCCCGCTGCGCGACCGCTTCGCCGAGATGCAGGCCAGCGGCGGTCTGGTCGCCCCGGCCGAGTGCGCGATGCACCTGGTCGACTTCCTGCTCGACGAAGACTTCGGCCGCGAGGCGGTGGCCGACCTGCGCGACCTCGGACGATGAAGGACGAGTCCTACCCGACGACCGAGGCCCTGGTCGCCTCGCTTCAGGAAACCGAGTCGGCGCCGGGGACGAGTGGGAGCCGCCTCGCCCGCCTGAAGCGGCGCGGCCTGTGCGTGGTGGTGTGGCTGCGCCGCCATCCCGGGCTGATCGCCACCTTCGGCTTCGTCTCCGGGGTGTCGAGCTTCTTACTGGTCGAGCGCCACGAGGGTGTGGCGCGCGCGATGGCGGTGGCGATGCTGGCGGGCTGGCTGCTGCTGGTGCTCGAGCGCGTGCTCGACCGCGCGCTCGAGCGGCGCTTCGGTTTCGGCCTGCCGCCGGCGCTGGTGCGCTACCTGACCCAGTTCACCCACCAGGAGAGCCTGTTCTTCGCGCTGCCCTTCTTCTTCGCGAGTACCTCGTGGAACAGCGGGCAGGCGGTGTTCACCGGCGTGCTCGGGCTGATGGCGCTGGTGGCCATCCTCGACCCGGTCTACTTCGGCCGCCTGGCGACACGGCGCTGGCTCTTCCTCGGCTACCACACGCTGACCCTGTTCGCGCTGCTGCTGGTGGTGTTCCCGCTGGTCCTGCAGGTGCCGGCGCTGGCGAGCTACCAGCTCGCGCTCGCGCTCGCGGTGGTGCTGTCCTTCCCGACGCTGACCGGGGCGATCAGCGTGCCGCGCTGGTGGCGCGGGCTGCTGGTGCTGGCGCTGCTGGCCGCGCTCGGTGCCGCGGGCTGGCTGGCGCGGCTGTGGGTGCCGCCGGCCACGCTGCGCCTGACCCAGGTCGCGGTGACCAGCATGGTGGACGAGGCGCAGCGCGCGCCCGCCGAGAGCCTGCGCCAGATCGAGGCCGGGCAGCTGCTCGCCGAGGGCCTGTACGCCTACACCGCGATCCATGCGCCGCTGGGCCTGTCGGAGAAGGTCGTGCACGTGTGGCGCCACGAGGGGCGGGTGGTGGACCGCATCGAGCTGGAGGTGAACGGCGGCCGTGCCGAGGGCTACCGGGCGTGGACGCGCAAGCGCAACTTCCCGGAGGATCCGCGCGGACGCTGGCAGGTGCAGGTGCTCGCCGCCGACGACCGCATGATCGGCACGCTGCGCTTCAGGGTGGAGTGAAGGAATGGCCGGCGCGCTCCTGCCGTGGTGCGCGCCGGCCTGGGGACGTCTTGCCGGCGGGTGTGCCGTGGCGGCTAGCAGATGCGTTCCCAGAGGCTCTGCTCATCCTCGAACTGGTCGAGCTCCAGGCCCTTGAAGTCGCTGCGCGAGACGATGCCGACCACCTTGCCGTCGACCACCACCGGCAGGTGGCGGTAGCCGCCGTCGCACATCATGTGCAGCGCGTCGATCGCCTTGTGCTCGGGGTCGATGGTGTCGGGCTTCGCCGTCATGACCTCGGACAGCTGCACCTTGGCCGGATCGCCGCCGTTGGCGATCACCTGCACCGCGTCGCGGCCGGTGAAGATGCCCTTGAGGTGCGCGCGCGCGTCGGTCACCAGCACCGCGCCCACGCTGCGTTCGCACATGCTGCGGCAGGCCGTCTGCACGGTGTCCGTGGGACGCAGCATCAGCGGGTTCTGGTCCTTGACGATGAAGGAGATGTTGCGGTTGGTCATGGCGGCCTCCTCTTGTTCTGCTTGGTGTGATTTCTGTCACACCATAGGACGAATACCGGAGCGCGATCTTGATATTGGTTAAGGTTCATGGGTATCGATCGAAGGGGCCTGGTGGCTTCGGCACGGTGTCGCGGTGGCGAGAGACTCGCCGCGCCGCCGATCGCCGCCGTCGTGGCGCCGTCTGCGTGTGAACTGCGTCCTGTTTCGTCTGTCCATGCGGGTGTAGGCTGAATTTATGGAACCACAAGCCGTACCGCTTCCCGCCACCGCCGAGTCGGCCTCTCCCCTGCGCCTGCGCAGGGTGGCGATCGATACCTGGCGCGAGAACGTCGCCTACCTGCACCGCGACTGCGCGATCTATCGCGCCGAGGGTTTCCAGGCCCTTTCCAAGGTCGAGGTGCGGGCCAACGGGCGCCGCATCCTCGCCACCCTCAACGTCGTCGACGACGGCTGCATCGTCGAGCCCGAAGAGCTCGGGGTGTCGATCGACGCCTTCTTCCAGCTCGGCGTCGACGACGGCCATCCGGCGATGATCGCGCAGGCCGAGCCGCCGTCCTCCATCCCGGCGCTGCATCGCAAGATCGCCGGCGAGCGGCTCGCCCGTGAGGACTTCCGCGCCATCGTCCGCGACATCGCCGAGCACCGCTATTCCAAGATCGAGCTCACCGCCTTCGTGGTCGCCACCAACCAGGGCGAACTCGATCGCGAGGAGGTCTCTTTCCTCACCGAGGCGATGGCGGCGGTGGGCGACCGCATCGACTGGCACGAGCGCCCGGTGGTGGACAAGCATTGCATCGGCGGCATCCCCGGCAACCGCACCTCGATGCTGGTGGTGCCGATCGTCGCCGCGCACGGCATGCTGTGCCCCAAGACCTCCTCGCGCGCCATCACTTCGCCCGCGGGGACCGCTGACACCATGGAGGTGCTCGCGCGTGTCGAGCTGCCGACCGAGGAGCTGTCGGGCATCGTGCGCGAGCATCGCGGCTGCCTCGCCTGGGGAGGCACCGCCAACCTGTCGCCGGCCGACGACGTGCTGATCTCGGTCGAGCGTCCGCTTTCGATCGACTCGCCCGGGCAGATGGTGGCCTCCATCCTGTCCAAGAAGCTCGCCGCGGGTTCGACCCACCTGGTGCTCGACATCCCGGTGGGGCCGACGGCCAAGGTGCGCTCGATGGCCGAGGCGCAGAAGCTGCGCAAGCTCTTCGAGTTCGTCGCCGGGCGCATGAACCTGACCATCGACGTGGTCATCACCGATGGCCGCCAGCCGATCGGCAGCGGGATCGGGCCGGTGCTGGAGGCGCGCGATGTGATGCGCGTGCTCGAGAACGACCCGCGCGCGCCCTACGACCTGCGCCAGAAGGCCTTGCGTCTGGCCGGGCGCATGCTCGAGTTCGACCCCGACGTGCGCGGCGGCGACGGCTTCGCGATCGCGCGCGACATCCTCGACTCGGGCCGCGCGCTGGCGAAGATGGACGCGATCATCCGCGCCCAGGGCGCGCGCGCCTTCGACCACAACGCGCCGCAGCTCGCCCGCCTGAGCTTCGAGGTATGCGCCGAGGCCGACGGTGTGGTGGTGGCGATCGACAACCACCAGCTCGCGCGCATCGCCCGCCTGGCGGGGGCGCCCAAGATGCAGGGCTCGGGCGTCGATCTGCTCAGGAAGCTCGGCGAGCCGGTGGGCAGGGGCGAGCCTCTCTACCGCGTCCACGCCGACTATCCGGCCGATCTCGAGTTCGCCCGCCAGGCCAGCGTGCGCGCCAGCGGCTACGCGCTGGGGACGGCGGATGGTGTGCCGCATCTGTTCGTGGAGTTCTGAACTCGACGTTGCCGAGGCGACGTGACAGGCTTCCGGGCGGACCGCGGACCGCGTTCCGTTTTGCAGCCGGGGCGTGAATTTCTGCGCGGCGACCGCCGCCGCACGGCGTGTAATCTTCCGCCAATGAGTACTGAAGACACCCTGCTGCTGCATTTCGACGACGAGCGCGAGGAAGCCTTGCGCCTCGCGCGTGCGGCGGGACTCGAGGCGGCGGAGATCGAGCGCCACCGCTTCCCCGACGACGAGTTGCGCCTGCGCCTGCCGGCCGAACTGCCGGCCAACGCGGTGCTGTTCCGCAGCCTGCACCGTCCCAACGAGAAACTGCTCGAGCTGCTGCTGGTGGCGCGCAGCGCCGGGCGCGGCGGCGTGCGCCACCTCATCCTGGTCGCGCCCTATCTGGCCTACATGCGCCAGGACAAGGCCTTCCACCCGGGCGAGGTGGTGAGCCAGCGCATCGTCGGCGGATTCCTGGCCGGGTTGTTCGACGGCGTCATCACGGTCGATCCCCACCTGCATCGCATCTCCAGTCTCGCCGAGGCGATTCCGGTGCCGCATGCTGTCGCGCTCTCGGGCGCCGGCCTGCTCGCCGACGTGGCGGTCGCGCGCCGCGACCGCCCGCTGCTGGTGGGGCCGGATGCCGAGTCGGCGCAGTGGGTCGAGACCGCGGCGCGGCGCCACGGGCTCGATGCCATCGTGTGCACCAAGCTCCGCCACGGCGACCGCGAGGTCGATATCGCGCTGCCCGAGGGCGCGCAGGTGGCCGGGCGTGCGGTGGTGTTGCTCGACGACGTCGCCAGCTCCGGGCACACCCTCGCGCGTGCGGCCGAGCGCCTGCGCGCGGCGGGTGCGGCCTCGGTCGATGTCGCGGTCACCCACGCGCTGTTCGCCGGCGACGCGCTCGAGGTGATCCGTGCCGCCGGCGTGGGCGAAGTCTGGAGCACCGACTGCATCGCCCACCCGAGCAATGCCGTTCACATCGCGCCGATGCTGGCCGAGGCCCTGCGGGCCGTCCTCGCCGACTAGCGTCCTGCAGCGCGCACCCGGCCCCGCGCGTGCCTTGCCGCGGGCGCATCGTCGCGTGCGCGGCGATGACGATCACGGTCCTTAATGCTAGGATTCTTGCTTGCGCACTGCAGCGAGCCCCGCTTTTCGGGGTCGCGGGCAGTGCCCGCACATCCGTCGGGGCAGGAATTCAGTGGAGCAAGCGGTCAGGACCGTGATCTTCGCCGATCTGACAGGCAGCACAGGCCTGTTCGAATCGGCTGGCAACGTGGCGGCGACGCAGATCGTCACCCGGTGCACGCACGCGCTCGGCCGCCACCTCGCCTGTGCCGGCGGGCGCATCGTCAAGTATCTCGGCGATGGCGTGCTGGTGCTGTTCGACGATCCGGTCGCCGCGGTGCAGGCGGCTTCGCGCCTGCAGGACGTGCTCGAGGAGCTGGCCAGCGCCGAGCTGCGGCGGGCTCCGATCGGGGTCAAGACCGGCATCGCGCTCGGCCCCATCGTCGAGCATGATGGCGACTGCTACGGCGATCCGGTCAACGTCGCCGCGCGCCTGAGCGATCGCGCCCAGACCGGCGAGACCTTGATCGGCGAGGCGGTGTTCGCCAGCCTCCCCGAGGGGCTGCGCGTGGCCTGCCACAGCCTCGACCGCATCAGCATCAAGGGCAAGGCCGAGCCGATGCGCGTGTGGCGGGTGGACTTCGCCCGCACCGCGGAGACCACGCTCACCACGCTGCTCGGTTTCGACGACCTCGTCGCGGGCGTGCGCCCGGTGCGCCGGGTCGATCTGGAGCGCCTCGACCAGCGCGTCGAACTGCACGCCGACGATCCCCCGCTGATTCTCGGGCGTGGCGACGGTGCCGGCTTCCCGGTCGAGGACGCGCGCGTGTCGCGCCGCCATGCGCGCCTGGAATGGACCGCCGGGCAGTGCGTGCTCACCGATTTCAGCAGCAACGGCAGCTGGGTGCGCCTGCGCGGCAACTCGGCGCCCGTGGTGCTGCGCCGCGACAGCTGCACGCTCTACGGCGAGGGGGAGATCGGCCTCGGCGCCGCCCCCGACGATTTCACCGCACCCACGCTCTCCTTCCGCGTCATAGACGAAGGCTGAGGGCCCATGCACGACGGGTCTGCGGGTGCGCCCGCCGTCTGCGGCCTCGCCCATGCATTGCGGTGTGTTCCGATGCGAATCCTGAGTATCCTCCTGCTCCTGCTGCCTTTCTGTGCGACCGCCCAGGACTGGAGCGCGCGTGCGCTCGGCGAGATCGCGGTGTATCCCGAGTTCCGCGCCCCGGCGAGCGTGGTCGCGGGCGAAGAGGCGCGCATCGCCGCCGAAGTCGGCGCGCGCATCGTCGCGATGCCGGCGCGTACCGGCGTGGAGGTCGCGCGCGGCACCGAGCTGGTGCGCCTGGACGAGGCCGCCTTCCGCATCGAGCGCGACCGCGCGCGCGCCCAGGTGGCGCTGATCGACAGCCGCATCGGGCTGGCGCGCGCCCAGCTCGACCAGGCGCGCGCGCTCGCCGGACGCGGCTTCATCAGCGCCGACGGCCTGCGCATCCGCGAGACCGAACTCGGCGTGCTGCAGCGCGAGCGCGACGCGGCACGCGCGGCCCAGGCCGCCACCGAGCTCGCGCTCGCCCGCACCGTGATCCGCGCGCCCTTTGCCGGCGTGGTGCGCGAGCGCCTCGCCGCGGTGGGCGATCTCGCCGCCCCCGGCACGCCGCTGCTGAGCCTGGCGGCGAGCGCCGGCGCCGAGGTGCACGCGCGCGTGCCCGCAGCGCAGATAGACGGACTGCTCGCCGCTGCGCCGCCGATGCTGGTCGCGGGCGGCGCGGAACATGCGCTGCGCATCGTGCGCGTGTCGCCGGTGCTCGATGCCGCGGGTCAGGCGCGCGACGTGATCCTCGCCGCCGCGCCCGCGCTGCCGCCGGGCCTGGCCGGCGAGCTGCGCTGGCGCAGCGTCGTGCCGCACCTGCCGGCCGCCTACCTGCAGCAGCGCGAGGGCCGCCTCGGCGCCTGGCTGGTGCGCGGCGGCGAGCCGGCGTTCGTGGCGCTCCCCGACGCGCAGGCCGGCCGCCCCGTCGCGGTCGACTGGCCCGCGGACACCCGGGTGGTGGACGCGGGGCGCTTCGGGCTCGGACTGCGGGCGCCGACCGCGGCGGCCGGGGGCTCGCGTTGAACGGCTTGTACCGGCGGCTGATCGACAATCACCCGCTCGCCAACATCGCCTTCGTGATGGTGCTGCTCGGCGGCCTGTTCAGTTATCTCTCCATGCCGCGGGCGCAGGACCCCGAGATCAACTTCAACTGGGTCAGCATCGTCACCGCACTGCCCGGCGCCTCGGCGGAGGACGTCGAGCGCGACCTCACCGGGCCGCTCGAGGACGCGCTCAAGCAGGTCAAGGACATCCGCTTCAGCTCCTCGTCCAGCCGCGAGGGGGTGTCGTCCATCCTGGTGCGCTTCGAGGAGCTCCCCGAGCGGGTGTTCGACAAGCGCGTGAACGACCTGCGCCGCGAGATCCAGAACAAGGCCTCGGCAGAGCTGCCGCCGGACGCCAACGACCCCGTGGTGGTCGAGTTCACCAGCTCGAACGGCTTCCCGACCGCGATCCTGGTGCTCCATGGCGCCGGCGGCGAGACCCTGCGGCGCGCAGGCTTCGTGATGAAGAAGGAGCTCGAGGGCCTGGACGGCGTGGACCAGGTGATCGCCGCCGGCCTGGAAGATCCGCAGCTCCACGTCGATTTCGATTCCGCCCGGGTGGCGGCGGCCGGGTTGTCGCCGCTGCAGCTCGCCGACAGCGTGGCGGCCTGGTTCCGCAACACCCTCGCCGGCCGGGTGCGGGTGCAGGACCGCGAGTGGCTGGTGCGCATGGAGGGCAAGACGCCCGACCCCGAGGCGCTCGCCCAGGCTGCGGTGGTGACGCCGGCGGGCCGGGTGGCGCTCGACGAGGTTGCCAGCGTGGCGCGCGGCCACGAGCGTCCGGGCCAGCTCGTGAGCTACAACGGCGCGCCGGCGCTGATGCTGTCGATCACCAAGGATGCCGACGCCAACACGCTCGAGCTGGTCGAGCGCCTGCAGGACTTCGCTGCCCGGCGCAACCCGCTGCTCGCCGACCAGGGCGTGCAGCTGCGCCTGATCGACGACCAGACCCACGCCACCCGCCACGCGATCGGGGTGATGGAGTCGAACGCGGTGTTCGGCCTGTTCGCGGTGCTGGCGATGTGCTGGATCTTCCTCGGCTCGCGCCTGTCGGTGCTGGTCGGGCTGGGCGTGCCGTTCGCGCTTGCCGGCACCTTCATCGCGGTCGACCTGATCGGCTCCACGCTCAACCTCACCGTGCTGCTCGGGGTCGTGATCGCGCTCGGCATGCTGGTCGACGACGCGGTGGTGATCGTCGAGGCGATCTACTACCGCCTGCAGCGCGGCGATCCTCCGCACGAGGCGGTGGTGGCCGGGGTGGAGGAGGTCGGCCTGCCGGTGCTGTCCTCGGTGCTGACCACCATCGCCGCCTTCCTGCCGCTGATGCTGCTGCCCGGCATCCTCGGCAAGTTCATGTTCGTGGTGCCCTTCGTGGTGACCGTCGGCTTGCTGGTCAGCCTGGTCGAGGCCTACTGGATCCTGCCCACCCACATCCTGGCGCTGCGCCCGCAGCCGGCGCAGCGGCCCTCGCGGTCGCAGCGGCTGCGCGAGCGCTTCACCCTGCGCATCCGCATCGCCTATGCGCGTGCCCTGGTGGCGGTGATGCGCCGCCGCCGCCTCACCGTCGCGGTCCTGGTGCTGATGATGGCGGGTGCCGGCGCGGCGGTGGCGACCGGCCTGGTGCGCGTGCAGTTCTTCGCCTTCGACTCGATGCGGCTCTTCTATGTGAACGTCGACATGCCTGCCGGTGTCGTGCCCCAGCGCACGCTGGCCGAGGCCGAGCGCGCGGTGAAGGTGCTGGGCGAGACGATCGGCGCCGACGAGCTGCGCGCGGTCGCGGTGTATGCGGGCCTGAAGTTCACCGAGACCGAGCCGGTGTATGGCGACCAGTACGCCCAGGTGCTGGTCTCGCTGCTGCCGCGCGCGGCCGGCGGGCGCGATACCGGCGAAATCATCGACGCGGTGCGTCCGGCGATCGAGGCGCTCGCCGGCGAAGCGAAGCTCTCCTTCATGGAGATGAAGGGCGGGCCGCCGACGGCGAAGCCGATCTCGGTGAAGATGAAGTCCGACGACTACCCGCAGCTGCGCGCCGCGGCCGATGCGCTCCTCGCCGAGGCGGCAAAGCTGCCCGGGGTGCGCGATCTCACCGACGACGATGTGCCCGGGCGCGGCGAGATGCGCCTCGCGCTCGATCGCGAGAAGCTGGCGCGTGCCGGGGTGCAGCCGGCCGAGGTGGCGCGCTTGCTGCGTTTGTACGGCGAGGGCGAGATCGTTGCCACGACGCGCGACGGCGGCGAGAAGGTGGAGGTGGTGGTGCGCGCCCGCCAGGAGAGCCTGGATGACGTCACCGGGCTGCTGCAGCGCCCGGTGCCGCTGGCCGACGGGCGCAGCGTGCAGCTGGGCGAGCTGGTGAGCCGGCAGCTGCTGCTGTCGAAGGGCTACATCCGCCACTACCAGCTCACGCGCGCGATCACCGTCGAGGCCGAGCTCGATCGCGAGCGCCTCGACACGGTCGAAGCCAACGACCGCCTGAAGGCCGCGTGGGCGCAGCTGCAGCCGCGCTTCCCGGGCGTGGAGCTGGACTTCTCCGGCGAACTGGAGGACATCCAGGAGAGCCTGGACGCGATGGGCAAGCTGTTCGCGCTCGGCGTCGGGCTGATCTACCTGATCCTCGCCACCCAGTTCCGCAGCTACTGGCAGCCGCTGATCATCCTGCTGACCGTGCCGCTCGCCTTCACCGGGGTGGTGCTCGGCCTGCTGGTGTCGGGCAATCCGCTGTCGCTGTACACGCTGTATGGGGTGATCGCGCTCACCGGCATCGCGGTGAACTCGGCGATCGTGCTCATCGACGCCGCCAACGAGCGCCGCGCCGTCGGCATGAGCGTGCAGCACGCCGCGATCTACGCCGCGCGCCGGCGCGTGGTGCCGATCCTGATCACCTCCACCACCACCATCGGCGGGCTGCTTTCGCTGGCGATCGGCCTGGGCGGCAAGTCGCTGATGTGGGGACCGGTGGCGGCGAGCATCGTGTGGGGGCTGGGTTTTTCCACGGTGCTGACTTTGTTCGCGGTGCCGCTGGTGTATCGGATGGCGATGCAGCGCGGCGGCGGCTAGAATCGCGCTCCCGCCGCCACCTGAATTCCCATGGACGCCCTTCTTGTCTCCACTGCCATTGTGGCCCTCGCCGAGATCGGCGACAAGACGCAGCTGCTCGCCTTCATCCTCGCCGCACGCTTCCGCCGGCCGTGGCCGATCGTGCTCGGCATCCTGGTCGCCACGCTGGCCAACCACGCCTTCGCCGCCGCGGTCGGCACCTGGCTGACCACGCTGATGGGGCCGCACACCCTGCGCTGGGTGCTCGGCCTGTCCTTCATCGCGATGGCGGTGTGGACGCTGATCCCCGACAAGTTCGACGAGGACGAGGCCAGGCTGCCGCGCCTGGGCGTGTTCGGCGCCACGCTGGTGGCCTTCTTCCTCGCCGAGATGGGCGACAAGACGCAGATCGCCACGGTGGCGCTGGCGGCGCAGTACCAGGCCCTGGTCGCGGTGGTGGCCGGCACCACGCTCGGCATGATGATCGCCAACGTGCCCGCGGTGCTGCTCGGCGACCGCATCGCCACGCGCATGCCGGTGAAGCTGGTGCACGGCATCGCCGCGGCGATCTTCCTCGGCCTGGGCATCGCGACCCTGGCCGGTGCGGGCGAGGGACTGGGGTTCTGATGGAATCCTCGTTCCGCCGCGGTGCCCGCGAGGGCATGCGCGACTTCCTGCCGCTCTCGGTCGGCCTGGTGCCCTGGGCGATCGTGACCGGCATCGCCATGCGCTCGATCGGCCTGTCCCCGGCCGAGTCCATGGGCATGAACCTGCTGGTCTATGCCGGCACCGCCCAGCTCGGCACGCTGCCGCTGATCGGCAGCGGCGCACCCTTATGGCTGATCTTCCTCACCGCGCTGGTGCTCAACCTGCGCTTCATCATCTTCAGTGCCGCGCTGGCGCCGGTCTTCCATGATCACCGCTTCATGCGCCGGCTGGCGTCGAGCTATCTGCTGGTGGACGGCATGTTCGCAGTCGGCGCGGACAAGCTGCAAAGGGCCGACGATCCGCACTGGCGATGGGGGTACTACATCGTGCCCTCGGTGTATTGCTGGCTGCTTTGGCAGCTCTGCGGTGCGGTCGGCGTGTTCGGCGCAGGGGCGATTCCGCGCGACTGGTCGCTGGAGTTCATGACCACGATCGCGCTGACGGTGATGATGATCCCCATGCTGCGTGAGCGACCGATGTGGGTGGCTGCGCTGGTGGGCGGGCTGGGTGCGGTGCTGCTGCGCGAGCTGCCGCTGCGCCTGGGGCTGATTGCCGGCATCGCACTCGGCATCGGCGCGGGCTTCATTGCCGAGCGTGCGCTGGCAGGGAGGGCCGCGCGATGAGCGAGGGGTTGTGGTTATGGCTGACGCTGCTGGCCATCGGCTCGACGACGATCATGACGCGTGGCAGCTTCATCCTCGCCGGCGAGAAGGGGCGTCTGCCGCCAGCCTTGCAGCGTGCCTTGCGCTACGCGCCGGCGGCGGCGCTGTCGGCGCTGGTGATGCCCGACCTGCTGCTCGATGGCGGCGCCTTCGATCCGCTCAATCCCAAGCTCGCGGCGGGGGGAGTCGTGATCCTGGTCGCGCTGCGCTCGCGCAATCCCTGGCTGCCCTTCATCCTCGGCATGGCGATGCTGCTGTTGCTGCGCAAGGGATTCGGCTGGTAGTACGTGTGGAAGGAAAAATGCCGCGTCCGTCCGGTGACGGAACGCGGCATCGGCGCGCGGCGAGTGCGGTCGGCCCCGACGGGCCGACCGCGTGACACGATCACTCGATCGCGGAGGCCGACTTCGCCATCTCGCGCAGGGCGAACTTCTGGATCTTGCCGGTCGAGGTCTTGGGCAGCACGCAGAACTCGATGAACTTGGGCACCTTGTAGCGCGCCAGGTGTTCGCGGCAGTGCGCGATGATGTCGTCGGCGGTCACGCCGGCGCCTTCCTTGACCTCGATGTAGGCCGCCGGCACCTCGCCCCACTTCTCGTCGGGCTTGGCGACGACCGCCGCGGTCAGCACCGCCGGGTGGCGGTACAGCACCTCTTCGACCTCGAGCGAGGAGATGTTCTCGCCGCCCGAGATGATCACGTCCTTGGAGCGGTCCTTGATCTTGACGTAGCCGTCCGGGTGCATGACCGCGAGGTCGCCGGTGTGGAACCAGCCGCCGGCGAAGGACTCCTGGGTGGCCTTCTCGTTCTTGAGGT
>Ga0268298_10003158_pt1 | contig 17090 bp, 16 predicted proteins | sample WWTPWeurt_MetaG_FD_194462 | JGI IMG/M metagenome (GOLD analysis project Ga0268298, IMG submission 194462) | Activated sludge microbial communities from WWTP in Nijmegen, Gelderland, Netherland - WWTP Weurt | ecosystem: Engineered > WWTP > Aerobic digester > Activated sludge | place... | reverse complement strand
CCGCGCAGGCCTTCATCTCCCTCGAAAGCTCGGATGGAATGTGCACGGAGGCCAACTCCACCCTGGCCGAGGCCTCGCTCAGAGCTCGAGCGTCACGTGCATCGGTCTTGATGCCGCGATGCCCGACGATCGAGGACAGCCACTTCATCCAATCTGCAGATCCGGAGGAGTTTTCGAGGGCCGACGAGGCCCCCGCGACGTGTGCTGCTCCGCGCAGCGAGGATCGCGCAGCGGTGGCGCAGCGCGTTCGACGGCAGATCCGGAGCAACAACGAACGGGGGTCGAGCGAAGCTTCGCCTCAGTCCCAGATTGCTTCCACACCATCGTAGTCCTGGATCTTCCGATCCTTCGTCACCAAGGGAGCTGCCTCGAGTTGCGCGGTGGCAACGATCAGTGCGTCCGCGAGGTCGCCGTGAAAAGACGCGCCGAGGCGCGTCGACTGCACTGCGATCGCGGGCGTCAGCGGCAGAAGCTCGACACGCGCCTCCGCCAAGGCGGCTTGAAGCCACTCGAGCGCCGGCCGGTCGACCACGAGTCGTCCCTTGGCCACGAGCAGCGAGAACTCCCAGGTGCAGATCGCGGGGACACCGATCCGCCGGGATGACCTGATCACCCGCGCGGCGCTCTTGCTAAGCCTCTTTGGCTCGTTCAGCCACCACACCAGGACATGCGTATCCAGGACGATCAAGAGTCGGCTTCCCACACGCTGCCTGTCGGCGCCAGGATGTCGCCGACTTCACGAACACTTCCGAGCAACGACTTGGGCTTTGCAGTCTCCATCGGCACGACCTGCGCGACGGGCCGTCCGCGCTTTGTCACAACCAGCGGTTCGCCGGTCTCGGCAACTCGGTCCAGCAACGCGAGACACTCCGCCTTGAATCTTGCGGCGGCAACGACCTTCGGCTTCATGGTCATCTAAGCATGACCACATTGCCGATGCCGCGCAATCTCTGTTTCGAGGAACGCCGACGCGCTGTCCAAGTACGCACCAGAGGTCCGCGCTCCGTCCTTGCCGTGTGCCGCGAACACGGCGCACCCGCTGGGTTCTCGCCTGCGGTGCGCCTATGCCATCCCTGTCCCCTCGATTGCCGTTCGATGGTACGCTCCGGAGCGATGGCTCAAAGCGGAGGGGGGCGAATGCCAAAGTGGTGCTTCAAGTGCCGCGGTATCGTCGACACGCGCGACTCCCGCTGCTCCGTCTGTGGGAGCCCGATTGCGGACGTGGTTCATGATGCAGGCCTCAATCGGCCGAGACCCACGCCTGCTGCTGGGACGCCGGGTTTTGTTCCGGGTTCAAAGCTGGTTCAATTCCTCTCCCAGCAATACGGGGTCGCTGAGATCAATCTGGAGGAAGTCGATAGCTCAGACGATGCCTTGGCGCTGGTGCCCGAGGAGATCGCGCTGCGCTTGTGCTTGATTCCCGTCCACCTCGGCGCTGGTGGGTCTCTCACCATCGCGATGGCGGACCCTTCGAACATCGAAGCGCTCAGCGAGATCCGGAAACTTACCGGTCATGAGATCCATGTTACCGTCGCTGCCTCCCGGGCAATCACGAGCGCTATCGCGAGCCGCTACCGCAGCTTCCGATGAGAGGGGAGTCGGCACCCCTGGGTACTCATCGGAACCAACCAGCTCAAAGAGCACATCAGAAGCCGTCCTTCGGCCCTCATGAACGATACCAAGTTTGGCCCCAGGCACGAAGACCTTCGACCGCCGACGCCTCGGGGTTCCTTTGGTACGGAACCTACGGCGGTTCTGTGGCGCAGCTGAGGAGCCTGTTGAAAAAGCGTCGGGAGCGAGCAGCGGGCTGACCGGTGATGAGTTTGATGGCGACGTGAGCGCGAACTGCACTTTGAGGTCCGCCAGGGCGCCGACCGCGTCCTCACGGGCACGCCGGTGGATCCGCTGACGTACTTGAAACCGCGCTGAGCAAGAATTTAGGTTTGTGCTAGTGGCCTTCTGGGGTGGTCGCTCTTTGAAGACATCGAAGACGTCCACGAAGAAGAAGGTGGCGCTCGCAGCAGCGCTGCCGACCCTCTCGTTTGCCACCCCGCGCGCTTTCTCCGACTGGCTCGCTGACTACCATGCCTCCTCACGCGGCATCTGGCTCAGGCTCGCCAAAAGGGCGTCGGGCACGGTGTCGATCACGTACGCTGAGGCGGTCGAGGTGGCGCTTGCGTGGGGCTGGATCGATGGCCAAAAGCAGCGCGGCGACGGGGCTTCTTGGCTCCAGAAGTTCACGCCGCGGGCCGCGAAGAGCGGGTGGTCCAAGATCAACCGGGAGAAGGCGCTGGCGCTGATCGAGGCCGGCGCGATGCAGCCGGCGGGGCTCGCGGAGGTCGAGCGCGCGAAGCAGGATGGTCGCTGGGACGTGGCCTACGACCCGCCGAGCCGCGCGACGGTGCCCGACGACCTCCTGGCGGCGCTCGCCGAGAATCCACCAGCGGCCGCTTTCTTCCAGACGCTGGATGGGAGGAACAGGTATGCGGTGCTGTGACGGGTGCAGACGGCGAAGAAGGTCGAGACACGCCGCAAGCGAATCGCGGTGCTCGTCGCTATGCTCGCTCGGGGGGAGAAGGTCCATCCTTGAGCGGCAGGCATCGAAGAGGCAGACGATGGGCATGCGGAATCGATCACCACCCTTCGAGGTGATCCTGCCCATGGCAGACCCCGCTGCACCCACCAGCCGAGAACGTTATCCCCGCCGCCGCGAAGTGGACTTCCCGCAAGCCGTTGACGTGACGATCGGGAGCTGCGATCGCGCCCGTCGGTCCGATCGTGTCCGCATGGCAGTCGTAGCAGGTCGCGCCGACCTCATTGCCCAAGTGATCTCCATGCCGGCCGCCCAGGCCGCGGGTGGGATGGCAGCCCTCGCAGGTCGGGGTGGGGTCGGTCTGTCGGTAGCTCCCGTTGCTGGTTCGGCCGTTACCGTGGCAGTAGAGCGCGCTGCAGGTCCCGGCTCCGTCGTAGCGCGCTTGGGCGCTGAGGCCACCGCTGAAGATGACCTCGGCGCGGCCCGGCGTCGAATCAAAGACGTGCTCGGGGCTCAGCACATCGGCCGGTTTGCGGTGGCACTCGGTGCAGTCAAAGGCTCCGTGAAGGGTGGAGCTGGCGACGTGCTGGGGGTGAGGGCGGAAGCTCAGCGGCATGGCGCCGCCGAGGTCGCGGGGCGGGGCGCCGGTCTGATCCGCGGTCCCACCGTGGCAGAACGTGCAGTTGGTTCGCCAGCCCACCATATGACAGGAGTCGCAGCTGGGGCCGCTGGCGCCACGGAGGTCGGCGCCGTGGCAACTGCGGCAGTCCTGTGCGCCCAGCTCAAGCTCGGGCCCGTGGGCCGCAGGGTCCGCGAAGCCTTCGGGGTGGATGCGGCCGCCCCCGTCGGGGAGGCCTCCGTCGAGCGTTGAGAGGTCGCACTCGAAGGACGCGCCCGCGTTGATCCACGTTGAGACGATCGCCAGCTCCGCGGCGCTCAGCGCGCCCTGAGGAGGCATGATGCCGCCCTCGCCAGCGCGCATGGTCCCGTCCATCTTCCGATACAGGAGGCTCTGCGCGGGATCGTGCGCGACGATGAAGGTCGCGCCGGCATGGGTCCTGCTTTGGACGCCCACCAAAGAGCCCTTCGCGCCCTGAAACGAGAGATCGGGCGCGGTTCCGCTGGGCCCGTGGCAGCTGCTGCAGCGGGGTACGAATACTTGGCGCGCCACCTCGCAGTAGGGCCCCACCCCCACGATCGCCCCGCTATCCGGGGTGTTCTGCCCCCCACCGCCGTCGACGTCAAAGTTGGTGGCGAGACAACCAGTGGCGGATACCCAGGTCACAAGTATCCATCGTAAGCCCATGCTGGTCCCTACGGACCGGGGAGGGGCCATAGACGAGCCGAGTTGTCGCAGGCGTTTCCATCCACGCGAAGACCGCACGAATCGCCGCCAGGTGCGCACGATTCGCTGAGCCTCGCCTTGGCCTGTCCTCGAAGCTCCCCTCATGCGGCTCCTACTCCTCCTCACCACGCTGACCGCGGCCTGCGGCACCAGCCTCGCGCCCCCAGCGAGCCCCGACGCAGCAAGCGCACCAGACGGCGGCTCGGCGACCGACGCCGGGATCAGCGCCCAGGACGCCGCTACCGCCCTCGATGCTGCGCCCAGCGCCGAGGACGCCGGTGCGCTCGCCACCGACGCCGGCCACCACTGCCCAGAGGGCTACCCGATGGACGATCTCGCGGGAAAGCCGGTGGTCGAGGTTCTGATCAACGGCACCGGTCCGTACCGCTTTGTCTATGACACCGGCGCGCCGACCTCGGGCATCGACTTCACCCTCGCCCCCAAGATCGGCGCCGGGCCCTACTCGGTGGAGATCGGCGGCCGGCACTTCGACGTGCCGCGCTTCGATCGCTATGACGTGCGCGGAGGGCTCCGCTCGATGACGATCGACGGGGTGGTGGGGGCTGACCTCTTCGGCGTGTACATCGTGAGCCTCGATGTTCACCGCCGTCGCTACTGGCTCGATGAGTTCCGCGACGAGCCCGCGCTCCTGGCCTGCGCGCACACGGTGGGACACCCGGTGGAGATCGGTTTTATCCACGACAACTATGACTATCTGCCGGGGCGGGCCGAGGGCATCGACGGATGGTTCTTGCTGGATAGCGGCGCCTCGCTGGGGGCGATGCCGGACGCCATCGTCGACCGACTCCTCACCGCCAATCCCCGCCCCACGCTGGAGAACATGTATACGCCAGCCGCGATCGGGACCTTCTGGGCCCGGATGCTCACGGTCTCCGATCTCGAGGTCGGCGGGCTGACGGTACGGCACATCACCACCCGTAGCGTGCCGAGCAGTCTCCTCCCCGCCATCGCGCCCCCCGACGGGCTCCCGTTCCTCGGCGTGCTCCCCACCCTTTTCTTGAAGCACTTCCTGATCACCCGCGACCCCTATGCCGGCGTGATCCGCTTTGATGCCTACGCCGATGATCCCCTGCGGGAGCGGAGCGAGTTCTTTGTAGCGGGCGTCAGCCTGGCCCGGAGCACGACGGTGGCGGTAGTCTCGTCGCTGATCCCGGGGAGCGGGGCCGAGGTGGCGGGAATCCAGCGCGGCGATCGGGTGATCTCGGTCGACGGCCGTACCACGGCCTCCCTGGACGCCTACTCTTGGCCGTGGATGCTGATGGGCACCACGGAGCGCCAGAGCCTGGACGTCCTCATCGACCGGGCCGGCGCGCGCAGCCACCATGCGGTCGTCGTCAGCGACGCCTTGGAGGCTCCTGAGCGCTGAGCGTACAAAAAGGGCCGGGCCTCTGATAAGGACTGTCGATGGCCGAGCCGACTGATGCGCTTCCCCCGATCTTGCGCGCTCGATATGGACCGGCGTCGCTGGTCTTCCTCACCAGCGTCTGCGTGATGACGTTGGAGATCGCCGCGGGCCGCCTGATCGCTCGCGACCTCGGCAGTTCATTGTACACCTGGACCTCGGTGATCGGGGTGGTGCTCGCGGGCTTGGCGCTTGGCAACTATCTAGGAGGCCGCTTCACCGAGCGCTACGAGGCCACGCGCTTGCTCGGAGCTCTGTTTATCGCCTCCGCGATCACGACGGCCACCGTTCCTTTGGTCGAATACCAGGTGGTCTCCACGCAGCCCTTCGATGGGTTGGTGTGGCCGCTCCGCGTTGCGCTCACCGTGGCCGTCCAGTTTCTCCTCCCCTCCGCGGTCCTCGGGACGATCGGGCCCGTGATCCTCAAGCTGGCCCTGGACGTCGGGCGCTCGCGGGCTGGCCACACCATCGGAAATGTCTACGCCGCCGGCGCCTTCGGGAGCATCGTCGGGACCTTTCTCTCGGGCTTCTACCTGTTGGGGGTGCTGGGCACTCGGTCGTTGATCTGGGCGACGGCGGCTTTGCTGGGCGCGCTGGCCCTAACCGTCGTTCGAACCTCCGCGCGGCAGCTCGTGTCCATGTTTCTCAGCGTCGTGAGCGCCGTGGTGGCGGCCTCGACAGTCCAGGCCCGAGGCTGGGTCGTCGAGCCGGACAGCGTGGATCAGCCCCAGGTCTATCATGTCGAGAGCGACTACTTCGACATCGAGGTCGTCCCGCGCGAGCGCTTTGGGGGAGCGAGCGCGCTTCGCTATCCCGGCTCGCGGGTCCTCATCTTGGACGCGATGGTCCATGGCTTCGTGGTCCCCGGTCATCCCGATCGCCTGGAGTATGACTACGAGCGACTCACCGCCCTGCTCACCGCCCGCGTGCTGCGAGACTCCCGTGCGGCGCTGTTCATCGGCGGAGGTGCTTACACCTTCCCGCGATACTATGAGGTTACCTATCCGGGGGCCCGCCTCGACGTCGTAGAGATCGACCCCGCCGTCACTGAAGCGGTGTATGCGGCGATGGAGCTTGATCGCGCCACTCGGATCCACTCGATCCATCAGGACGCGCGGGTCTATGTGCGGGGTCTGGCGGCGACCAGCACCGGCAGCTATGACGTCGTCTACGGCGACGCCTTCAATGGCTTCTCGGTGCCTTGGCACCTCACGACCCGGGAGTTCGACGAGGACGTTCGCAAGCTCCTCCGGCCGGGGGGCGCTTATATCCTGAACCTGATCGACAGCCAGGCCTCCGAGCGCTTCGTCGGGGCCAGCTACTGCACCCTCAAGCAAGTGTTTCGGCACGTCATTGTGTTTGGGATGTCCGGTTCGCAAAACCGCGAGACCTACGTGATCTTGGCCTCGGACGCGGAAGTTGATCTCCACGATCTGCGGGAGCCTGACGGTGCTCCCCTCCGGGCCTACCGCCTCGACGAGGCCCGCCTCGCTCGTATCAGCGAGCGGGCCGGTGGGATGGTCCTCACGGATGACTTCGCCCCCGTCGATCTACTTACCGCGCCGATCTATCAAGAAAGGCGAAAGTTCTAGAAGATGCCGCCGATGCGCATCCGGACCTTGGCCCTCCTGGCCGCGCTCTCCGGAGCTTGCGCGCACGCCCCCCCGGCCCCACCCGCAGATCCGGTGGAGGTCGCCTGTGCGCGATCGGTCTGTCTCTACCTCAGCTTCACGGGCACGGCCGCGCTGGCGGTGCGGCTCGAACTCCCACCGGCGCTGGCCCCCAAAGACAGCCAGCGACTCGAGCTGCCCTTTGCGGCGGAGCCCTTTCGCAAGGCCCAGGGTTATGGGGACTTCGTTCGAGGCGCCGATGGTCGAGCTTGGCAGGACCAGTATGAGCACCCCGCGCGCGGCCTCTCGCTGCGCTACCAAGTGCGGCTGGAGCACGCGCAGGCCGAGCCGCAGCACGGGCTCGACGAGGTGCCTCATGCGGTGCGCGGTGGTTGGTTCCTGGTCGGCCGCGCCTTCATCCCCTCCTTCAAGCTCGACGGGCGCCACACCGATCCCCCGGTGCTCCTGATCGTCGAGCTCGGACCCGGTCAGCGCCTCGCCACCCGCGCGGGACAGCAGAAGGACCTCGGCAGTCCCACGCGCATCGGGCGAGCCGGCCCGCTCCGGGCGCTGGCCGATGCCTTCTACGTGATCGGGAGCTTTCACCGAGAGCAGGTCAAGAAAGGGCAGAGCGAGATCGAGATCGTCAGCGGGGACTACGCCGAGCACCTCCCCGCGCTCGCCCGTACCGTGGAGCAGGCCCTGAGCGGCCTCGAGGCGGAGCTGGGGCCCATGCCGCCCGCGCAGCGGATCTTGGCCTATGACTCCTTGCCTTTGGGCTTTGCGGGCGGCGTGGTGGGGACCGACATCAGCTTCATGTCCTCGACGCCGCCGAGCACCCGCGCGCTGTCACCCGACACCTCGGTGCTCATCCACGAGCTGACGCACCTGTGGTCGACCGCCGACGTGCCCTGGCTGTCCGAAGGCTTCACCGACTACTTCGCGTTTTTGGTGGCCGCCAAGCTGGACCGGGTTCCTGAGCAGGAGGCCTTGGTGGCGCTGCTCCGCTTCTACGGCAACTACACCGCCGGTCAGCGCGAGGCCTCGATCGCTGAAGGGGATGAGCTGTGGACCTATCCCGCGGGGATGATGGTCGCGTTTTGCACCGACGCTACGCTGCGCCAAAGCGGCAGCTCGCTGGCGGCGGTCTATCGGCGCGCCCTGCTCGGCGGTCCGCTCGGGGGCGGCGTTACGCTGGAGCGTTTCGGCGCCGCGCTGGAGGCGGTGCTCCCCGGCGCGCGCCAGTCCCTGGACGCGATGGTCAACCAGCGCCGTGGGATCGACTTTGAGCGCTGTCTGGCGGGCTTTGGCTGGAGCTCGAGCCGGGTCCGCTACTCGGGCTTTCCGCTGCGCGCCTTGGTGCTCGACGTCCTCCAGATCACCAGCTTCAGCCCACAACGCGCTGAGGTCTTCGCGGTGCGGAGCGGATCTGTGTTTCGGCCAGGAGATCTCATCCTCTCGGTCGACGGCGCGCCGATCTCGGTGATCCCCGAGCTGGACTGGCTGCTCCGCGAAGATCGAGCGAGCGCGCCGGCCAAGCTGCGCGTGCTGCGCGGCGGTGCGGAGGTGGAGCTTTTGCTCTCAGTTCCGGCGGGCGTTTCGCGCGAGGACCACGAACGCTTGATGATCGTGGGGTCCAAAGCTGCTACCGCGCCGCGATGGCCTTGAACGTGCCCCTCAAAGCGCTGCTTCAGATCCACTTCTGCGTCGTGCTCTGGGGCTTCACGGCGATCCTGGGGAAGCTGATCGATCTGCCCGCACTGGCCCTGGTGTGGTGGCGCCTCGCGATGGTGGTCGTGGCCTTGGCTTTCATCCCCCGAACCTGGCGCGGGCTCCGCGCCCTCAGCCCGCGCCTGGCCCTGATCTACGCGGGGATCGGCGTGGTGGTCACGCTGCACTGGCTCACCTTCTACGGCGCGATCAAGCTGGCCAACGCCTCGGTAGCGGTGACGTCCTTGGCGCTGGCTCCGGTGTTCTTGTCGCTGGTGGAGCCGCTGATCGCCGCGCGTGCCTTCAACTTTCGGGAGCTGCTGCTCGGCGTCCTGGTCGTCCCGGGCGTGCTCCTCGTGGTCGGCGGCATCCAAGCTGAGATGCGCCTCGGGCTCTGGGTCGGCGTGAGCTCGGCCTTCCTGGTGGCGATCTTCGGAGCGCTCAACAAGCGCTTCGTCGAGCGGGCCGACGCCCTGGTGGTGACCGGCATCGAGCTCCTCGCCGGGCTGGTGTTCCTGAGCTTCCTGGCGCCGTTCTTCCCCGAGAGCTTCGTCTGGCCCGCGCCCAAGGACGTGGGGCTGCTCCTGGTGTTGGCGCTGGGCTGCACGCTCCTGCCCTTTACGCTGTCCTTGGTCGCGCTCCGGACCTTGAGCGCCTTCAGCGCCCAGCTCGCGGTGAATCTCGAGCCGGTCTACGGGGTTGGGCTGGCGGTCCTGGTGCTCGGGGAGCAGCGGGAGCTCGGGGTGGGCTTCTATTCGGGGGTGGCGATTATCCTCGCGGCTGTGCTGGCCTATCCCCTGGTAATCCGCCGGTGATTGGAATGTGCGCACCTTTGCCTTCATGTGACCGAAAATGGCCCCATGGGCCTGTCTCTCGACCGCGCCAACGCCAGCTCCGCCGCGCGCTGGTCAACCCTCGAGCTCCCGCCTGCCGCCCCCACGCCCCTCGAGGCGCCCGCGCTTCGCAGGAGCGGGGTGAAGAAGCAGCCGCGCGGGGTGGCCTCGGTGATGTTCGGCTTCCTGAAGCCGGCCCTGGCCGCCGTGCTCCTCGGCTCGACGCTCCTATCGGCGCTCCCGGCCACCGGCTTCGCGCAAAACGCGCTTGATCCCCCGCGCGCCGAGGCGGTGCTGAAGACCCCGCTGGCGACCGGGATGGAGCGCTTGCTCCGCTACGACGCCGATCACGACGGCAAGGTCATCGGCACGCGCTATGGCAATGAGCTGGCCGAGGCCGATCCGCTGTCCCGTGCCATCTACGCCTTCGTCGACTACGCCAACCCGGGGGCCAAGTCCTCGCTGTGGGGCCCGGCGACCGCGGGTGACTACCTGAGCGGTGGCTTAGGGGTCGGCGCGGCCCTGCGCCCGCAGCACATGACGGCCAACCGCGTGCTCCTCCAGGAGGACCTGATGCTCGGGCTCAAGCAGCTCGAGGGCCGGCTCAGCTCACCGCTAGGCCACGACGCGGTCAGCGCAGATCTCGGCACGGTGCTGGCCACGCTCCCTCCGTCGATGAGCCAGGGCGAGAAGCTGGCCGCGATCGCGGCGGCGGGCGATCACCTCCTCGATCACATCAAGGCGGAGACGGAGAAGAAAGAGCTGGCGTCCTCGAACTCGACGGCGCTGCTGACGGCAGCGGAGCTCTTGGCCAGCCTCCCGGCAGAGAGCCTGGAGCGCACCATCGCTGAGACCACCCTGGGCCATGGCGCGAGCTTCTTTGCCCCGCGGCTGGCGGTGATCGGCGCGCACTACGCCAAGCCGGGGACCACCAATGAGGCGGAGCAGCACTACCTCTTGGTCCTGACCAAGCGCGCGACCGAGGCCAAGCTGATCGGTGAGGTGAAGGCGCTCCTCCCTTAGCTCCTTGGGGCGCTCAGTACGTCCGAAGCATCCAGTTTTGTAGCCAGTAGGCTGGGCTCAGCGGCATCAGCGGCAGGGGCAGGCTGCGACCGCCGAGGTGCAGACGGTGGTACCAGCCCTCGAGCACTCGTCCGAAGCCGAGCTCGTGGATGGGATCGTGCTCGGCGGGTGAGACGCGGAGCTCGATGCTCGCCCGCCGCGCTAGGACGATCTCCTCCTTGGGCCGAAAGGCCACCAGGGTCTGCGGGAGCAGGCCGACGCCCCCCTTCACGTTGAAGGTCGGCCGCCCTTCGACCGGCGGGGGAGGGTGCACCGCGGCGCCGAGCTCGCCCTGGATCTCGACGATGCGCGCGCCTCGGCGCGACACGCTGCCCTTGACCCGTTCGGGCCCAAAGCTGAGGTCGATGGTGCCGAGCTTCTTGGGATAGCCGAGCAGCTCGCGCCCGGTGATCAGCGCGACGTCGTCGTCGACCAAGATCCAGGGGCAGTGGAGGGCGTCGCCCCGCAGGTGCAGGAAGAGACCGCACTCGTTGTAGACCGAGCCAAAGGAGGTCTTCGGGAAGTGGGCGACGAAGAGCGTCGCTCGCGCGGTCGCCAGCGGCCACAGCGCCAGCGGGAGCACGGCCCGGGCCCGCCGCGGGTCCACCTCCAGCTCGGCGGAGAGAAACTCGGCATCTTCAAAGAGGAAACCGCTGGCCGGCCGGGTCAGCCGCCAGAGCTTCCGGGCCAGTTCGAGGCGAGACCGTGGCTTTCGACTTGGGTTTAGCATCGGGACCGTGTATGGATACATATACGTTTTCATGATGGTCGACAAGCAGAGCCCAGACCACCGCGCGCGCGGGCGAGGCAAATACGACCGCTCTCGGTCGCAGCGGGAGCGTCGCCAGGCCCAGCGCGACGCGCTCCTCGACGCGGCCACCACGGTCTTCGCCACCCGCGGCTTCGCGCTGGCCACGGTGGAGCTGATCGTGGGCGCAGCCGGGATGAGCCGACGCACCTTCTATGAGCACTTCGTAGATATCCGAGACATCCTGCTGCGCGTCCACGAGCGCGCGGCCCAGCTCGCCTTCGGTTTGGTGCGGGATTTGGCGGCCTCCGAGCCCGATCCGCTCCAGCGCATCCGCGGCGGCATCACCGCCTATCTGAGCATGATCGCCAGCTACCCCGAGATCGCCAGCGTGGTCTTGCGCGAGGTGCGCAGCGCCGGGCCGGACTACGAGCCGCGCCGGGAGCTGGAGACCACCCGCTACGCCTCGCTGCTCTTTGAGGCGCTGGCCATCGCCCACGCCCAAGGCAAGCTCAGCCGACCGCCGGACGAGCTGACCGTGTACGCGCTGGCCACCTCGGTGGAGGCGGTCGCCATGCGCTACATCGGACGGGGTGAGGCCGCGCGCGCGCCCGAGGCCGCTGACAAGCTGGCGGATCTGGTGATCCGGGCCTTCCTGTGACCAAAGAAACATGAGCGTTCATTTATGACTAACGCACTCCCTTCGGGCCGCGGCCGGGTCCTGATCACCGGAACGACCTCGGGCATTGGCCGGCGCACCGCGATCTACTTGGCCCAGCGAGGTTGGCAGGTCTTCGCCACCGGGATGGAGCAGGAGCTGCTCCCCGAGGTCGCGCGGGAAGGCGGGGCCAACCTCCACACCCTGTACTTGGACGTCACGAAGCCGGCCTCGATCGAAGCGGCGCGGGCCGAGGTCGAGCGCCTCACCGATGGCCAAGGCCTCGATGTCCTGATCAACAACGCGGGCTATGGAACCGCCGGGCCCACCGAGCTGATCTCCGACGGCGATCTCCGCGCCCAGTACGAGGTCAACGTCTTCGGCCTGATGTCGATGGTGCGAGCCTTCGTGCCCGCGATGCGCCAGCGGGGACGGGGCCGCGTGATCAACGTAAGCAGCCTCGGCGGGCTCTTCACCATCCCGTTTTTGGGCGTCTACACCTCGACCAAGTACGCGGTGGAGTCGCTCTCCGACGCGCTCCGCATGGAGCTGCGCCCCTTCGGCATCGACGTGGTGCTGGTGGAGCCGGCGATGATCCGCACCGGCTTCGCGGACCGCTCGATGCACGAAGCCTCGAAGTACGCCAAGGATCTGAGCTCACCCTACGCGCCCTTGCTCGCGCGGCGCGCCGAGCTGCGCGGGGTCATGGAGAAGACCGCTTACGGAGCGGAGCACGTGGTGCAGGCGATCGAGCGGGCCTTGGTCGCGCGTCGTCCGCGGGCTCGCTATGCCGCGCCGCGGAGGGCTGGCTGGGCGATCGCCTGGTTTCGGCTGCTGCCGGTTGGGCTCCGCGACTTCGTCCTCGGGCGCTTCGCGGGGCTCGACGCCCTCCACCGGCGCCGGTAGGGCCCTCAGCCAGGGCTGGGACGCTCGGATGTCCTCTGACCGACTCCCGCGTACCACGATCCAAGGCCGGGCCCGGGTTATCTCGAGAAGCTCCTCGAGCCGCTGATCGAAGCAGGGAGGCGCGCCGGCGGAGGCTCCCGCGGCCCGGCCGGCCCGTCGCCGTCGGGCCCAGCCTAGGGCCTGAACGCGAGCGAACCCGAGTCGGCGTGGACCTCGGTCAACCAGCGCGAATCGAAGCTCCCCCGCGCGTCCTCGCGCGCCGTGGCTATCGCGCGAAGCGCGACGGTGCCACTCGGACAGAATGCCCACGCGGTGAATGAGTACGGCGAGACAGATGCCCTACAAACCTAAGTGAGCGGCACCTCAAGGGCGGCACCAGAGGATCGGATCGTCGAGCGTCACCGTGCCTCCATTGACTGGATCAGGCACCGGGAAGGAGGAGCCGCTCTCATTGGCGACGAAGAAGCCGACGTTCGGGAGCACGACCAGCCCGGTCAGCGCGCCGAGGTGATTCTGTCCGTCGAAGACCAAGCTGAGGGTCGTCCATGGCGGGGCCGCGCCGGGGGGCACGGCGGCCAAGGTGTTGGCGTCGAGGCGGGTGATGTCCCGGGCCAGATCGTGGGTCACGAGGACGTAGGGGCCATCGAAGCCGAGATCGAAGGGCTGCTCCACGTGCGTGCTCACCAGGCCTCCTCCGTCGGGATCCAGGCGATAGACGCGGTTTCCGGCGTAGGCCACGACCCAGATCCGGCCGCTGGGATCGACCTTCACGTTCCGCAGGCTGCCATTCGGATCGATGCTGAGCTGGCCGAGGCCGCCGAGGCCCGAGAGGACCGCGCCGGTGATCGCGCCGCCGGACTCGCTGAGCACGCGCCGCTCCAGCGTGCCGAGCGTGCGGTCCGTGCTGTACACGACCAGCTCTCCGGCCTCGCGGGTGACGGTGAGACCCTCGCAGCGAATGAGCCCGGGGATCTCGAAGATCGGGCCCGTGAGCGAGCTGGTGTGGACGGTGATCCTCTCCTGGCCGGCGACGTAGACGCGCCCGAGATCGTCGACCGCGATCGACTTTCCTCCGAGGCCGAAGGCCCGGTTTACGATCGCGGCGGTGCCGCTCAGGGTCAGATCGATCTGCCGCAGCTCGGCGCTGATCGAGGAGGTGTTCAAGTACCCCGCGTAGAGGTAGCGACCGCTCGGGGAGATGGCGAGGCCGCGCAGGTTGCGAGGGCCGTTCGTCTGCGGGACCCCGAAGACGGAGGTTCGCGGGTCGACGATCGCTTGGATCGACCAGCTCAGGGCCGCGAAGTCGATCGAAGGGCCGCCGTCGCTGGGGCCGACGTCGGGGGCGGAGGCGTCGGGGTCGGTGGCATCGGGAGCCGCGGCGTCGGCGAAGGTCGCGTCGAGCTCGGTGGCATCGGGGAAGGTGGCGTCGAGCTCCGTCGCATCGGGGAAGGTCGCATCGAGCTCCGTCGCATCGAGCTCCGTCGCATCGAGCTCGGTGGCATCGAACTCCGTGGCGTCGAGCTCGGTGGCATCGGGGAAGGTCGCATCGAGCTCCGTCGCGTCCAGCTCGGCAGCGTCAGGGAAAGTGGCGTCCAGCTCGGTGGCGTCCGGGGCAGCAGCGTCGACGCTGCCGTCTCGGCGCGAAGCATCAACGATCGCGGCATCCCTGGACGCGTCCGGCTTGATGTCGATGTCCTCGCCGCATTGGCAGGCCACCATCATCATCGCCAAGAGGGGAGCTGAGCTGGCGAGGGAGGCACGCACCCGCCGAGGATAGTCGAGAGGCCGCTGGCGGAATAGCCCTGGAACGCTGGTTGGGCGCCTTCACGCGGCGAAAGACGTGCGGCTCAAGATCGTCGCAGGGCTACTTTGCCCGACGTGCTCTCTACGGCTCCAGATCGGCGGCGTTCATCCAGCCCTCCAGGGCGTTGCAGAGGGGCCGGCCCATGCCCGGCTCGAGCGCGCGCGTCTCGGCCAGCTGCACGGGCACCCGCAGGCCTTCGCCTTGGACGATCACACCTGCCCGTGCGCTGAGGGTGCAGTGGGCATCCTCACCGGAGGCCGCTCGAAACAGCGGCGCGTCGGCCCTGACGATGTGAACGGAGCTGACCGCGAGCAGGGCGCGGTCGAAGGCCAAGAGGTGCTCCTCGGCTCGAGCGGTCGTCTCGGGCGGGAGGCTGGACGTCGTCACCGCTCGGGTCAGGGCCTCACGGCGCGCGCGGAGGTGTGCGATCGCCGCGTCCCGCGCGGGCTTGCGGTGGCTGCGCTCAAAGTGGATGAGGCCCAGCGCCATCAGTCGCTCCAGCGTCGAGCCCTCCGGGGCCAGGTGCGGAGAGGCTAGCGTTGCCACCAGGCGAGCATCGTCGACGCCCATCACCGCGGCCCCTACCGCGGGCACCACCGCGAAGCTCGACGCGTCCAGATCCACCGGCATCACGAACCCCAGGCCGTCGTTCCGCCGCACGACGAAGGCGTTGTGGAGCGCCCCCGGCGTCTCCTGCGGCAAGAACCAGCGGAGGAGCGGGCGCAGCTCGAACAGCTTCCAATCGCGGTTGTTGATCAGGATCTGAAACAGGTGAAACAAGGCCACCGCCTCTGGATCGAGGGCGCGTACGCTGGTGGTGGGGCCTCGGTCCTCGGGCGCTTGGAGCGCGCTCGCCGAGCCCGCCAGCGCGATCGCCTGATCGACGGCCCCCTCTACGAACAAGGCGGCGTGGGGCGGGGTGGCTTCCCGTTCGGGGTCGACGTAGCGCAGCGCCGCCAGCCGCACGGAGAGGCCAGGGATCTCGAGCGCGGCCCGCACGCGGTTGGCCAGATACTGTCCGAAGAGCTGGGCCTCGCTCGGCAGGAAGCCTTGCGCCGCCTCGGTGTCATTGCAGTGGGTGATCAAGAAGAGCTCGTGCGGCCGCGCTCCGGGGAAGCGGACCCGCAGCTTGGAATAGCGGCAGAGCATCTTGGAGGCGTGGCCCACCTTCACCAGGTCGACCGCGGCGCTCTGGGGCCCGTCCTCGAGGCGTCCGCGCGCCGGGGCCTCGGACTTGGAGAAGTACCACTCGCTGTCGAGGAGGAGGCTCAGGGGCGCCGCGCCCTCGCCGCTCAGGATCTGCAGGGCCAGCTCGGCGTTCTCGGACCCGGGCACCGCCCGCGGGCCCGTGGCACAGGCGCAGGCCGACCACAGGAGGAGCCAGGCCAGGCGCCGTGGTCGATCGTCGTTGGTCGCGCGCACTACCCAGTGTCGCATGGAACGCGCTCCCTCCTCCGCTCGACCGGGAGCACTATTCCGCCTTGCGCACGCCGGTCACGAAGTATCGGGTCTCGCCGAAGCAGCTGAAGGGTACGCCTCGATGCTCCTCATAGGTCAGCGCGACTTTGTGGCCGGCCAGGGCGTTGATCTCGTCCACCAGCTTGTCGTTCGGCACGGTGAACGGGAAGTTCTCGGCCGGCTGACCGGGGAGGTTCACCATCGAGAGGTCGCCCTCGTTGGTTTTACAGACCCAGCCGCGATGCGAGAGCTTCTGCACGAAGCCGACGCGCTCCCCGCGAGAGTAGCTGAAGTTCAAGGAGGCGACCGTAAAGAGCGCCACCCCCAGCACCGACAGCGCTACGATCGCCACCAGCACCCGAATCAGCTTCTTCTTTCGCCCTGGATCCACAGGCGAGTCCTTACAAACTTGGAGGCCCCGGTCAACCGAGCCAGCGATTCGGTTCATCCCTCGGCTGCTGGGCCCCCGGCAGCTACCCGCCCCGACGCGATGTATCGCTGCACCGTCCGCGGGCTCACCTTGAGCCGCGCCGCGGCTCGGACGGTGCTCCCGCCCTCCGCCCTGAGCGCGGCCTCTACGATTTGGCGGGTCAGCGCCGAGAGCCCTTCGTCGAGCGACAGCGTGAGGTTTGAGCTGCCAACGGGTCGATGGCCGACCGTCGCCTCGCGGCGGAGGCTCGCGGGCAGATCAGAGGCGCGCACCGCCCGCCCGGCCCGGAGCAGGCACAGCATTTCCACCACGTTTCGAAGCTCTCGAACGTTCCCTGGCCAGGCGTGACGGAGGAGCAGGGCCTTGGCTTCCCGGCTAAAGCGCGGCGCTCGCACGCCGTGGCGGGCGGACAGCTGCGCCAAAAACAGGGTCAGCAGAGGGCTGATATCGGCGCGGCGATCGCGCAGCGCCGGCACCTCTAGCGTGATCCCCTGAATGCGATAGTACAGATCTCCCCGAAAACGCCCGGCGCGAACGTCGTCCTCGAGCGGTCTGAGGGTCGCGAACATC